>Ga0308008_1000382_pt1 | contig 18619 bp, 21 predicted proteins | sample Neamet125_FD_203140 | JGI IMG/M metagenome (GOLD analysis project Ga0308008, IMG submission 203140) | Marine microbial communities from water near the shore, Antarctic Ocean - #125 | ecosystem: Environmental > Aquatic > Marine > Unclassified | place: Southern Ocean | collected 2014-07-24
TTAGGTCCCCCAACTGGGTTCATCATTGCTATATCTTTATTTTGGTCTGCTAATAGCTCTCTATCAGCTTGTCTTTCCATATAATCTGCTTTACTGCCACCAATACCATCATTGTCAGCATTATGTAAAGCGGAAGGACTGTATTCTAAAGCAACTTCATTATCAGCAGTCTGTTTTCTTTCATCCATAAAATTTTGCAAACTTCTTTCTCTTTTACTACTCTCTAACCCCATTAAAGGATTTTCTTTATATATCCGTTGTACAGCATCTGTCTGTTCGTCTATATTCGAATTGTATTTTTCATTTTGAGGCTGATTCATTTGAGACATTAATTGCTCGGCAGGAGTAAGCATTCTGTCAGTTGGCATATTAAAATTTTCTGGGTCTAAGCCTTGTACTTGACCATATGCTACATCAAGAGGACTTCTACCTTGTGAATCGGTCAATCCTTGATTAATCATAACGTCATTCATTACTTTAGCAGTACCTGCCATTTTATTTAAATCATCAGCATTTCCTTGAGGATTCTTAGGCACTTCTACTTTTTGTAAATCTATAGGGGTAACTTCTTGTTCTCTAAGAGAAAAATTATTATTTATTTGAGAATCCATCATATTTGAATGATTAACTTTTTCTCTTGCTATTCGCTTTAATTTCGCATTCCCTGCTCTTTCTATTTGGCTATTTTTCTTTCTCATTTCTCTTTGCATAAGATTATTATTTTCATAATCTTCTTTGCTTTTAAAAGGTGCCATCCCACCTTCATTCATCTTAGCCCCTTCAGCGTTTAAATTTAGCCCTCTACGCCTAGCTTGTGCATCTCTGTAAGGTACGCCTTCTAAAACCATTTGCCTAGCCAAACCAAGCTTAAAGTTGTTTTGATGCCTTGTAGTCTCATTAGCATTTTCAAACCTAGGAGCAATCTCGTTATTTAAAACATCAAGATTCTTTTTTCCAATTTTATTTACAGCGTTTCTATTAACTACATACTCTCCCGGTTCTAACATAGCTTTAATACTATCTCCGGGTAATTTGCTATATTTATTCATTAGTTTTTATATCCCCCCATTCTTGAAGGAATATTAAAAGCTTCAGCAAAACTCATTCCTCTATTCCCTTTTTCAGAAGACATTATCCTTCCATTCCCGTCATAGTCAGCTTGACCTCCACTTTGATAATGTTGGTAACCACCATCTTGTTTTTTTTCGTATTTAGAAGCTTCAATAGATTTTAATTTTAAATTATCTTCCGCTGCCCAAGAACCCGGATTAGCTAATTCTCCAGTAACTTTACCGGCTAAATTCAATCCTTTACCTGCATACTTTCCTAAAGTACCTAGCCAACTTCTCCCTCTAGATAAACCATCTTCTCCAACTTCTTCTCCTAAATAATCTTCTAAACCTGTTCCTTCCTCTGGTTTTGAAAAGTCTACATTCCTATCAAATTTGTTTGAAAGCCTTCCAGCTCCTTGTATAGCTCTACTAAAAAGTCCTTGTCCTTCACTTATTTCAGGCATTTCTTGTCTTTCAATTGCTGCAAAATCAGGTGACATTGGTTCCTGTATCATTTCATTAGCATTTTTAGCCGGTAAAGAGTCCATTGTAGGCTTGTCCTCATAACCTTCTGGATTCTGATTTATGGGACCGCCAGTATTAAATCCCAAATATCCACCACTTTGTACTGGCACTGGAGGAATTCCCATAGCCATTTTACCGCCCATTTCAGCAACTTGACCCATACCTGTTAATAACTTAGAACCCATACCAAACATATTTTGAGTAGCATTTTGTTTCATCTGCCTTCTCGCTTGGTCTTGGTTCATAGACTGTTGGACTAACTGACTTTGATTAGCCATAGCCCCTGATAATATACCTACCCCACCACTTTGCTGTTGTTGCATAACATTTTGGAATTGACCTTCTATAGCCGCACTATTTGTATTAGCGGCTTGATTTCCTTGAGCTGCCATTTGACCAGAAGACATATTTCCGCCACCCATAGCAACTAATCTTTCCTGTTGCCTCATAGTTTCAACTTGCCTATCAGCTCCCGACTGCTCCATATTTGCTCTAATACCCTGATTCATACTAGAGTCGCGATTCATCATTTCAGAACCTTGTTCATAAATCTGACTTCCCGGACCGTAATCTATTCCAGCTTCTTTGTATTGGTCCATTAGGTTTGCACCAGTAGGTGCGTCTGAATAGCCACTCATTTTTTCAAAAGTATCCATTGGTCTAAATTTCTTCATATCATCAAATATGCCCATATTAATCTCCGTTATTTTTTCTTTAAACTAAAACCACTAACAGAAGTGTTATTACTAATAATCCATCCGCTATCGGTTTTTATTTCTAAATGATAATTCTTTCCATTACTTACTACTCTCATAGTACCAATAGCACCAGTTTTTTCTTCAGACTTAGAAGTAACACTATCAGTTAAATCTTTTTGAGAATCCGTAGCATGTTCTACGTCTCTTGAGCTATCCCCTTCAAACAAGGTACTACCAGCAATAGTTCTAATTCTTTTATTAGGTTTTAATTTTCCCATTATTTATACCTCTTAGCTTTATATATTGTACTAACAGCATAACATTCTACATCACTACCAACAACGCTGTTATCTCCTGCAATTTTGTATTTTATCCAGTAATGTTTTACCGAGTCACTAGAAGCTAAAGTCATAGCCCTATTACCAACTCCTGGAAATTTAGCACTAGCGTCAGTACCACTATTCCAACTTCCATAGTTACTGTCTATTTTATAAGCTAAAGAAGTTTTACTTCTACTGTTAGCAGCTATTTTTACATTTCTAATTCTTTTTTCTTGTAAATCTCTACCAAAAGTTAATTTTTTAGATTGCCATTCCCAACTTCTGTGGTTTGTTTTATGAGCAAGATACTTGACAAGCTTATTGCCTTCCTGTAATAACAAGGCTTCACCAGTTCTAAGTTCTACGACATCATGAACTTTGCCAGTAGTGTCCCATAAATCCCACCTACCTCTTAATGCTGAAAAAGCCCAACACCTATGACTTGTTCCTTCGGTAAAGAAAAGAAGATAAGTTTTTCTAATAGCATCGTATCCGATACTTATATCTTCTTTAGTAGATTTGCTTAATTTATCCCACCCAAATGTTTCAACTTCTTTTATAGTGTCTCCAATTGGCATAATCTTGGGAGCAGCTATGTATATATTCTTGTAATCAGCCCAAAACATGCCATTGTCGGTTACTTTAATGTTTTTAGGACCTAGGCATCCAATACCGTCAATTGTGTCCTCTATGAATAAACTTTCAGGGTTAATTACAGATAATTGGCTATGCCCAAAAGCGTATATTTTTCCCATAAAACCTTTTAAAGCTAATGGAATAAATGGAAGAACTACAAAATCTTTAGTCCAATCTATAATTGAAAACTTTCCGGGTTGTGACCTAAATAAATAATGTTCTGCATCTGGTATTTCTGGATGGACTGCATTACTTACAAAATAATAACCATTTTGTTGAGAAGATACGCTATATTTAATATCTAAATCACTGCTTTTCTCACTAATATTATTTAAAGCTTCATATGTTGCTTCAGCATCTCCAGTGTCTCTAAATCTAAAAGTCCAATCAGTATTATTTCCTGACGTTTTATTAAACTGATAAAGCGGAATTTCATCAAGAAATCTATATAAAACTCTGGGTTCTGTTGAAGTTTGAACTTCATCATGAGCTCTGTACACTGCAATCGCATTAATTCTTTTATTTATTGCAAAATCTTCTTTTATCTTTATGTCAATATTAACTTGATTAACTCTAGCACTAGAAGAGTTCCATGAACCTATAGCTGATAATAATTGTGACTCTTGATAGCCGTCATAAATAAAACTTATTTTATAGAAAAGCTTTTTAACATTTGCTTCTCCTAACCAAAGAACACTGCTTGCTGGTTGAGAAGAAGATGGATATGATATTGTTAAAAAATTATCGTTAGACGCTATTAAGTCAACTGCGTTAAGGTCAGTCCCTGTAGCTTTATAAGTAATCTTAAAAGAACGCTCAGTCATTGCTGATAAATTTTTTACTCCATTTAAATAAAGCTTTTGGTTAGCATCTGGAAACCAGTTATCTGTCGTTAATGTAACAGACCTTGCTCCTTCTGCTAATCTAAATCTTGATTTGTCATCGCTGTTAGCACCATCTATTAGATTCTGATTAGCTGAGGTTAAATCAGAATTATCCGATAAATTATGTATCTGTATATTAATTCCACTCTTAACAACAGCAAGAGGGCTTCTTACACTTATATTTGCTTTATATCCAAATTCAGCAGGGTCCCCAGCTTCTTGTCTATTGTTTTTTGTATGATAAACTGATTCTAAACGATTAGGAAAAATATCAGAATCACCATTATAAGTAGGACCTCCCCCAGCTCCAATTTCATTGCTCCATCTGCAATTAATAATTTCAGCAGTGCCTCCTTTATAGTAAGTAAGCATAAATCTTGAATCTTTTCCTGTGTTACCGGAATAACCAGTAATATGAAATCTTCCTTTCATTTCAAAAAGAGGGCTAGTAGCTGGAACAAGAGGGACAATCTGTGGACTTTGCATATTATGCGTTCCCACAGTATCTAAATCAGGAGTATTTACCCAAGACGGAAGGTCACATCCAAGACGATTTTTTAACGAATCTTTATAGCTAGCAGAAGTTTGCCAATCTTGATAATGAGCAAATATTTTATTTTTTGAAGGAGAATTTGTAGATAAAACATCAATTGCATACGTTGCCCAGACAATACAAGTGTAACCTCTCTGATTTTCGTTAGCATGTGTATCTGAATAAAAAGGTCCAAAAGCTTCAAATGTCCTAGGATACCTAGTTGTTCCTTCGCCACCTTGACCTTGACTTGTTTCCATATCTCCAGTTTGTCCAATTTCTGTTGTTGAATAAACTTTTTTTATATTATTTACAGTTAAAGTAGGAGGATGGTTTTCATTATAATTGCCATTTGCATCACTATGAAAATTTAAAAGTTTTTTGTTAGGGCTTCTTAATTTTACTGTAAACATTATTGCTGGGTTAGCACCATTGGCATCAAATCCCCCAAATTCCAAAGCATGGTAAGTAGGGAATTTTTCAATTCTTTGGCGTGTTGAATCTCCAAGGAATCCGCACGGAATAGCTTTTTGTTGTTGATGAGGAAAAGAACCATCAATCTCTACATCTGCTGCGTTGCCGTAAAAATTTTTAACTATGTAATGCCAAGTGTTCTTTACTAAACTATTATTTGAATTCCAATTGCTACCTAATGCCGGAGCTACTTCAGGAGTAATATTTACATACTTGTCTTTAGGGACTACCGAACCAGTACCTAAAGCTTCCCAATCATATTCAGAGCTACTTATTTTCCAAAGAAATTCATAGTTATGAGCCTCTGAAGCTGTGTAGGCTCTATCTTGTGGTCTAGCAGCAAAAACTAAAGTATAATCACAAGTATCTACTGTTTTATTATTAGGTACACATAAAAAATCAAACATTTGAGTAATTGTATCGTTATTAACCGCTCCTTCAGGAGCTTTAAAATGTAATATTTTCTCCATATTACTGTCTTCGCCATCAGCCCCATTTATAGTCCAAAATTGTAAAGATGATATGCACCCTTCCTCTTCAGACGGAGTCATTAAAATTACTCCAGCACAATATTTTTTAGTAGCGTGAGTAACTTTTTTATACCATTTTCTAATAGCAATAGGAGGATTTGTAGTTGGGAAAATGTATTTCTTACTATCAACTACATTAAAAACTATTAAACTTGGGTCTGGTTCTTCTACATTTATTCCAACTAATAGCCTTGAATTTTTAGTGTCTATTGCATCATCGCTTCCTTTAACTCCTCCTCTTAAAGAAACAAATTTATCAAAAACAGCACTTGTTGGTTGTTCTGATGAATCAAATTTGCCTAAAACTTTTTCGTTAATAAACCTTTCATCTACAGCTCCTTCAAATCCATTATTAGAAGAATAACCAAGCCATCTTGGAGGCTTATCATTACCAGTAGTAACATACAACTCCTTATTTCTTGGTTCACAATCATATTCTGTAAAAGGAGTTAGTGGTTCTCCGGACACTCCTACTATATTTGGGGTCTCTCCATCGATGTCTTCAATAATCTGAACACTACCACTACCTTTACTAATAAGAACTAAATCAGACTTAGCTCCTTTATCAATCATTTCCATATTAGTGTATACTGGAGTACCTACTGGTCCTAATGTAAAGTCAGCATAAGCAGAAAATGTCCAAGTGTCACCCGTGTGATATAAATTTGCTGCTTGTGTAAATTTTATACTAACGCCATCAGACAGAGTTATTGCAGTATTTTCGCTTAAATTTATATTGCTAGTATAATTACCCATAGTATTAGACTCTACTTGCACAGCCCATTTAAATTGAGTACCACTAGCTATCTCTATTTTAAAAGTCTTATCCTGAGTTCCTGAATAAATTCCGTGAATAGTTAATTCTTTACCATTATATTTAGTATTACTTGTTACAGCCATTAATCAGCAATCCTATTACTTAAAGTTGCGTAAGTAGTAGTAGTAAAAGTCCTTCCACCTTGCTCGTAAAATATATCACTATATTCCGTATTAAATCCCGTAGATTTTAAAACTAAATCTCTAGGGATACCTCTAAGTTCTCCATCTGCTATATTTTCAATGTTTAAACTTGTTATAGCGGCGTTATCAGGGGCATCTCTTTCATCGTCAGGTTTAGACATAATGCCCCTTGAAAAAGTTCTTATTTCATGTATTTGTTTACTTATTGCCATTTAGTTTTTGTCCCCAAAGACTAGTGATTCCATTAATAATGTTTACTATATGCACAGTAAAGTTTCCATCTTCAAAGTAGTCGACTACTGCAAAAGCATGAGCCCAATTTGTTTGTCGTCCACCTAACCAAGCATTAGCTTCTGAGCTCATATCTTTTAAACACCCGATAGACCAAGCTGACTTAGGTCCATCAATATGAGTAATACTAGTTTGTTGTAAATCATGATGATGACCATAGATAATATTAGTCCCTAAGCGCATCAAATGATTTCTTGTATGGTTCATAGAAGAGTAATGATTTCCATGGTAATAAGATAACTTTCCAATCCTTAAATATTTACCATTTGGGTAATAATCATAACCACGCTTATCCATTCGCATGGCAGACTTAGCGTCAAGACCTTGTAAAAAAGGATTCTCTTCTGAAAAGTGATTAAGCCAAGCATCGTGGTTACCTTCTGTGAAATATTTCTCTTTGCAGTTAACTTTGTCCAAAGATTCATCTATTATATCTATCCCTTTGTTTACTTGCTTTATATCTTCATAAACTCTTGGTAATTGATATTCTAGTGGAGGTCTTCTTTTTCGTTTCCATTGCCACGAACTGACCGAACCCCATTCCCCTGTGTCCCCTAAATCGACATAAAAGTCAGGCTTTATTATTTTGATTGCCTGTGTTAAAACATTTATTGCTGGCGTATCATGTAGTGGAAAGTGTTTATCTGGTGTTATTACACCTCTTTTGACTACACCTTTGTCTAATTTGGTTGTTCCGTTTGCCATATTGTTGATAACCCCTCTAAGTTAATGTGTAATTCTAGAGTATTACTCAGGTACTCCTTTGTTTCCCTTGGCGAATATCTAAGGATGGGCTCTAAACAATTTTCACATTCCCAGTAAAGGACACCATCTCTAGCTCCCATTACTTCAATTCCTCTTATATATTCTGAACCGCAGTGAGCACAGTCTTCTGGATGATGCTGTTGGACGTTTGTTTCGTCAAATCCAATATTATTAAATACTTTTTCTTCAGTTAAGTTCATACCGCTATAGACCTTTTATACCATCCGTAGTAATATTTTTCTAATCCGGGTTTTGTATCAACTAGTTTAGCGTAATATTTTATTCTATAAGCTCTTACTCTTGAGGTTGATACTTTTGATTTACGTATAGACTTCAACGTGAGTGGACCTAATCCGCCGTCTACGGACAGATTACAGTTCTTTCCATTGCAAGCTTGCTGAATCGTTTTTACAGCTCTAGACTTACCCATATTGACACACATGTCAAAGTATACATGCCTTAGTTTCTCAGGTAAGGACTCTACTCTATTTTTGTCCCAATAGTCTTTTTTATATATTTGCATTACTGATGCTTTGGATAATCCCGATATATCAAGATTAGGATAAGCTCTCTTACTTATCCCCATCATAGTCTCACCCCCGGGGTCATCAGGGTCATTTACATAACCCCCTTCATGAGCAAGTACATCTAATATAATCTCTTTAAATGAAGTAATCATTACTTCTTTTCAAAAACTCCAGCAAGTAAATCTGTTACTATATCCATCATTTCTTCAAAGAATTTTTGTTCTTTTTCTTCTTTTACAAAAGGGATATTTATCTTATCATTCATTTTTGTTGCTAACATTTTAGAGAAGTCTTCAGATTTAATATGACTCATTGCTTCGTCTTTCATCTTATCTGCTTGTTTCTCTGCTAGCTCAACTAACATATTTTTTAAATCCATTCTATTACCCTTTTATTTTCTTGATTTTGTGGTATAAATATACTATATTCATAATACCAATAGCAATACCTAATATATATGGCAAAACATCCATAAATAGCAAGGCACCGCTACCTATACTGCCCATTGACACTTTTAGACTATCCATTAACGTCCTCCGTTACCATTCATTCTTGACATAATTCCATCCATTCTTGATAGCTGTTTTTCTAAATCAGCTATTGATTCCATAGTCTGTTCGTATCTTCTGTCTCTAACTGCATCAGATTCATTCCATCTTGCAATAAGTTTTATAAGAATACCTTCCATATTTTCAATTGTTTCAGACTGACCTCTATTTTCTACTTCTAAATTCATTAGTGATTGTTGCTGAGACTCAGACTTTTTTGATAGACTCATTACTAAATAGACTAAAAGTGCTCCACACACTCCAATCATTCCTGCTTCTCCGTATATTGCTACTACATCCATTACTTTTTTCTCCTCTTACCCCAACTCATTGGATTCAAGTTAATTTCTTTTTCATAAAACTTTACTTTCTCTGCCAACTCTTCTCGTTCAGACCTTTCTTCCACGATGTGTTTATCAAGTAAACTCCCAATGTTGTCATTAGCAGCAAGAACTTTATCTTCAAGGCTTCCAATCCTTGATTCAATTTGCCAGTACCCATATACAATACCCCCAGTTAAAATGCATAGTTGCATAAGCCATTTAAAATTAATAGTAATAGCCATGCTATCGCCAATAACTTCACTCTTATAGCTCCTAGCACCGTTATTTTCATTCATTTCTTATTAACTATTTCAAATTGATTGTGTGTTAAACACCAAGCATCATATTTTAATATCAATGGTCTTTCAAAAATGTGTGACAATGAATCAACATCTATAACTTGTACAAATGTAGAATCTCCCGAATTATCAAGGTTATGTCCTGCAATAGCCCATCCGGGGGAACACCCCGCTAAGATTATAAGTCCTAGCAGGGCGCTTGTTATCAACACATATTTAATCTTCTTTCTCCACTGTTTCTTCTTCTAAAGCTTCCTCTAAAAGTTTCATAAAATGAAGCCTTCCACCTTCTAGTTGGTCAACATTAAACTTAGATTGACCAAGCTTCCTATCTAAATCAGCTACGTGGTTTACAAGTAGTAATTGCTTTTCACTAAGGTCATCTATTTTATAATCTTTTTCGTTGATAGTTACTATCTGACTTTCTTTTTGTTTTTTAGCCATTTGTATTTCCTTTGTTTGTTTAGAGCTTTGCTAAGTCAGTTTTCAAGGCAGTCCACCCTGCTTTCTGAGCAGTAAGCTCGGTTATTTGTGACGTAAGACTTTCTATTTGATTATCACACATACTTGCGTCGTATGTAGTTTCTAAATCTGCTTTTGCAGTTCCTGTGCTTGAATCAAATTGTTTTTGTACAAGTTTTAATTCATTGTGACTTATTTCTGCTATTGCTTCTCTAACAACTTCAGAACCAGATTTTACTTCTGCTTTAGCTACTGTAGTCACTACTTTTACTTTCTTAGTAGACCATTTACTTGCTGTTTTCATTGCACCGTATTCTTTCATGATATTTCCTTTTTTTTAAATTGTTTTAGTTACTTTCCAAACTGATGTCACATACCAATCTATAGAACCTGACATATCTATATTGGTTGTGAGTTTAAGAGATATTTTATCTCCAGCGTTTACATTTTGTGAGCCACTCCAACTAGTTATTTCTCTTAATGAATCACTAACAAGATTAGGTGATTGACCTGAAGCTAAATCAGACAAAGTAGCTGTTCCTTGTCCAGACCTTTGTAACTGTACAGTCCATTTACCTAAAGCACTTGTAAGTGTTTCAGGTCTTATTAATATTTTTACTAATGTCATAGGAAATGGAGCTAAGTATGCAGAACCATCAGAGTTAGCAGTTGTTAATTCTCTCGTTCCAGACCAAGGTAAATAGTGTGTCTGCCCAGAACCTAAATCGTCAAGAAAATTATGAATAAAAGTTTCAATGTATTGACCTGTTATCACACCAGTAACTTTAACGTTACCATCAACATGAAGCTTTTCTGCTGGGCTTGTAACGCCTATACCCAAATTTCCACCTTGAGCATTTATATAGCTACTAAATGAAGGAGATGAATTTAATGCTGTATTGACACTTCCACCTTCTCTTTCTAGCGATAGCTGCCCACCATGACCTGATTGACCTTTAAACAACTTAAACCAAGCACTTCCATCAGAACTAACTCTAAAAGCTTCAGTAGCATCAGGTGTATCAACTTCCATTTTAACTGCGGGAGAGAGAGTTCCTACTCCGCAAAAACCTGAACTATTTATATATAAGTGTGGCGTTGTTCCTGTACCACCTACTAATGCAACACCTTTATTAGAGGTGGATGATGCATAAAAACCTATTCTACCTTGTTGTCCTGCCGACCATTCTCCAGCCAACCACATTCCACCATAATTACCAGTATCACCATCTATCTTAATTACATCATAAGAATTTCCATTTCCAACACCTTGCAAAATTGATAACTTTGAGCTAGGAATTGCATTTCCTATATTAATTCCTACGTTACCACCTTGAGGATTTAATGATAGATAACCAAATGTACTACCTTGAACCTTATAAGATTGTATCTGTAAATAACCACCAGCATCTGCACTTGTCGATATTACTCCAACTGTTTTACCTGCAGCATATTTACCAACTGTCATGCTTGATGCACCGCTACCATTGTAAACATTTAAATTATGTGTTGGAGTGTTAGTTCCTATACCTAAACCTGTTGAGGTTAAGTACATTTTGTTAATTTCGTCTCCGTTAGATTGCCTAACTACAAATTGGAATCCTACTGCTTGATTGTTGTCTGCACTTCCAGCTACAATTGGTGCAAAAGGGGTAGAGGCGTGCATAGACTCTATAATCAGTCTATGGGCGTTTGAATTATGGCTTCCTACAGTAAAATGTTTTAAGGCTTTAAGAGGTCCCGTAAAATGACTTGAATTAGCAGAAGTAGATTGAAATGCGGGAGCTGTAACAAGTCCTGAATTGGCGTTTAAGGCTATGTTTCCTGAAGGATTTTGTATTTGTCCTCCAATAGTAAGTACGCCAGCAATTGTTGCGTTACCTGATGTATCTAGTGTGAATTTTGTATTTGTATGCAGTTCATGGCTGTGAGTAGAGATTTTAAAAGCATTTGCAGAGTTATCAATACCCATGTTGAAACTATGCTGATTGTCACTAAAAACTAAATTAACGTCACCACTACCAGCTTGTTTTAAATAAAGAGAACGATTACTAGTACCAGTTGAAAGACTATCATTTCGGTTAAATTCTCCAATTCCACCAAATGTAGCTTTACTAGCATCAAGTATCAAAGGCGTTACACTTCCTGTTACATCTTGAATGAAAAAATTATTTTGTAATGCAGATGCTCCCGAAGCTCCACCTACTCCGACATTCCATTGCCTTGATGGCGTTACATAGCTAACTAATGAATAATCAGATGCCGAAGTTTGCTGTATTTTAAGCCTTCCAATATTCCCAGAGCCATTAATATGTAAACCAGAATCAGTAGGACTTGCTGTGCCGATGCCAATGCCACCATCGTGATGAATGACTAATTGATTTGAATGTTTACTTGTTGAGTGTGTAGCAAATTTTATATCTACTGGAACAGCCGATGAACTTGCAGAGCCATTTTGAACTCCTGTAATTTCAGCTCCACCATCAAAACTGCCACCACTATTGACTCCTTGAAAAAATATTGAGCCTAACTCTTCACCATCAGCAGTTACAGCTGGAGTACCTTGATTAGTTCCTGAAGATTTTCTAAAAAATAGATGAGGATTATGACCTCTATTCGCACTATATACATCTAAAGTTAAATCTGTATATCCAGTAACCTTTGATAAACTTAACATTTTATCAGGAGAGCTAGTACCTATCCCTACGTTACCAGCAAATGAAGCACCACCGCCACCTAGAAATTCAAATTTTCCATTAACGTTATAAACTTTTAAAGCATCGCCCCAACTATTATTTCCATACTCTTTTGACAACACAAAATTAACTCGGTTCGACTCAGTAACTGTTCCAAATGCCCAATCTTGTTGCGTGCCACCTGAATCAAGAACAATATTTCTTCGTGAATTAGAACCATCTGCTTGTTTAACATTTAAAGCACCAATTCCATCACCACCACCAATGTTAATTTTTTTATTAGCAGCTACGTTTATAGACCCAGCAAATACGTTTGTAGCAGTACCTATTTGTTCAAATTTATCTTGAGCTTTTACAGTTCCTCTAAAAATTGCATATTCATCTGAACCTGACTTCCAAAATGTTGCCATGGCTATGCCATCAGCCCAAAGATGTAAATCACCTGTTGATTTTATATACCTATTTGTTCCCGATAATTGTATATCACCTGCAAATGCTGCAAGTGCGTTACTCCCACCAATAGTTAAGTAGTCTACAAATGAACCCGAGTCTTTAGACTTTATTTTGAAAAATCCATCTGTTGATGATGTAATTTGCCAGTTATCTCCATTATTATCTGCATTATCAGCTTGCAATTCAATTATTGCTGGCTGGTTATTTCTTGCTTTAAGTGTAATATTTTCTCTTAAATAATTTGCAGTTACACTATCATTACCAAGAGTTACTGAGTGGTCTGCTAAACCAGTCACACCTTGACCTATAACAATTTGGTTGACTGAGTTATGAGATGAAGGGTCTGAATCTGACCCAATTATAGTGCAGGAATAACCAGTTGTAATTGCGTCTCCACTTGCATGACCAATGGCAGTATTACCAATACCTCCAGCTGTTCCTACTTGATTTGTTAATGAGTTATACCCAATGCCAGTACTCTTATCTCCGTCAGTATTTTTTAGTAAACTTTTATACCCAACTGCCGTATTGCCTTCGCCTGAAGTCAAGGCTTTAAGTGAACTTAAACCAATCGCAACTGTACCATCAGCAGCCGAAGTAGCGTTGCCTGATTCCATCGCTCCAGCTCCAATAGCTACAACTTTATCTACATTAGTGGAAGTTGATAATGTATAATAGCCAATCACTGTATTTAAAATTCCAGTAGTGAGTGCATCACCTGCAGACTTTCCAATGATGGCATTGGCTTCTCCAGAATTAATGCTTAATCCTGCATTATGTCCAAGTGCTACATTATTAACACCAGTTGTAAGTGAATATAATGCACTTGCTCCTATTCCTGTATTATGGCTATGACTACTTCCGTTGTCTGATAATCCTGACTGACTACCTATAAATGTGTTATTGCTTCCAGTTAAATTTCCGAATCCAGCATATTTCCCAAAACCAGTATTATTATCTCCAGTAGTCAGCTTAAAACCTGAAGCGTGTCCAAGTAATGTATTATCTAAACCTCCACTAGCTATATCTATCCCAGCTCTCCATCCAAGCAAAGTATTCCCACTTGTACTATCTGAACCACCAGTACCACCACTATCGTTATTACTTAGTGAGATTCGTGAGTTTGCATCCAGAACCATCCTATCTACTTGATTTGTATTTAATCTTAGCGGATGATTGCCAGTAGACCTAACTAATGCACCAGTATCATCTGCTCTTAAATCAAGGTAAGTTGAGTTTGTAGTATCGGTAAGTCTAATTGTTGGACTACTTGCATTACTTAACGTTACATCCCCAGCAAGTGTAGTTGTTCCGTTTAAAACTACATTCCCAGCGAATGTTGCGCCAAAACCAAATAAAGTCGTAGCATCGGGGTTAATAGTTAAAGCAGTAAGAGGAGTCCCTGCGGTTCTCATTCTAAAATATATATGAGGTCTTTCAGAATTATTATACTTATTGTCAATAAAAGTATTACCTAAATTGCCTTCGTATCTTAATTCAAATCCATAAGTTGTTGTGTTTACTTCGCCTATATGAATCATAGAGTTAGAACTAGCAGAAGAGTTTCTTACAAATAAAGTTGGTGTACCTGTTGATTGAATATTAACATTACCCGAACTTGTAATTCTCATTCTTTCTATTGGAGCATCATTATTAGTCGATGTTCTTGTAGAGAAATAAATACCACCTGCGGTATTTGCAGTTGCAGATTCAACTATTCCACCTATTGCAGACATTGGCTGAGTATTACTACCACCAAATCCTATAATTGATTTAGCATTAACAGCACCTTGGTTAGTAATTCTTAATCCAGCATTAGCAACATCGTTTGAACCAATTTTAACTAAACCAGTAAATGTGGCATCTTGTGAAGCATTAATCTCTAAGGCTTGAGTGCCTCCAGTAAATATTTTTACTATATTTGCACTACTTTGTTGAAGGTAAGTATCCCCACCCCCATCTAAATAAAGTTTTCCAGTAGCACCTACACCAGCTCCTGTTGTTAGAAAATCCCAAACAGATGTACCACCAACTATAACTCTTACATCATCATTTGAATGTTCATATACGTAAGAATGACCACTAGCTCCATCTAATCTTAATTTCTTAGTCGCTGGAACTGACATATCACCAGCAAATGACGCTATACTTGCAGATGGGGTACTTGCATTACTTATTAGAAGAACTTGCGTACCTTGATGATTATTAATTCCAAAATCATTATCTGCAGCCATATTCATTCTTCTAAAATTTTTAATGAATTTGGTTGCGCCACTACAAATTATATCATTAGAAAATGTTGCCTGTTGCGATGCGTTTATAGTAAGAGCAAGTGCATTACTTGTGTAGAATTTTTGAGTATCTGTTGTAAAATTAATATAATTGTCGGTATCGCCTGTATGACGAATATTCTCATCAACATATAGAGTTCCTTGTGAAATTAAACTTCCACCATTAACTGTTACGTTTCCTGCACTTGATATTGAAACTCTAGTAGAACCACCTGTTTTTATTACAAATGTACCCGAACCATTATTCACCCACCCATTTTCTGAGGATGTATTCATAATCCTGTAGCGATAATCTAAATAATTATTATTATTAAATTTGTATTTCCCATTAAAGCCTGTACCACCATTTTCTACATCGCCTGCAAATGTGGCGTTAGTACCAGATAAAGTAAGAGTGGTTGTATCTGCTCCATCTGTTAAAACTAAAGCATTTGCACTAGCGTCATTATAGACTCTAGCCTTCATGCCACCACCTTCTTGAAAGTATACACTACCATCTGAGCCTGAAGCTGAGTTAATAATTACATTAGTATTACCACCATTTTGAACTTCTAAATGACCACCATTAACATGGAGCTTTTCTGCTGGAGAAGTTGTACCGATGCCTACATTTCCTAAACCATTAATTACTAGACTGTGATTAACGCCCCAATGACCTAATGTTAATAAATTAGCAGTTGAATTAGCAGAACTATACTTAAACCCAATTTGTGCAGTATTATATGTAGAACCAACTTTTCCAATAAATATTGAATGAGTTTGATTCGCTGTCATATTACCAGCAAATAATTCTGCTGAATGAATATAAGTAGATGCACTTGAATTATCTATTGCCAAAGCTGGAGAGCTCGCCACTCCTGTGCTTGCAATAGTTACACTACCACTAAGAGTCCCACCAGTAAGAGGTAATCCTGTTCCCGATATAGAAGATATATTGGCTACTGTACCATCACCTTTGATGTATTGAGAAGATGAACCTGTTGCTATTACGAGTTTTTTCCAAGTTGCCATTATTCAGCTTTCCCCGATTCTTTTGCAAAAGCATTTTCAATTTTAACTAATAACTTACCTATTCTCATAGCATCTTTACCTTTAATAGTAATTTCTTCTATAGACTGCTTGATAATAAATAAATCATCAGCACTTAGTTCAAGCTTCAAGTTTTGCCTTATGAGATTCAGTAAGTTTTTGAATAGTTGTATACGCTACTTCTATTTCAGCACCTTGAAACGAACTCTTTAGTAATAACTTTAATAAGAAATCCGTTTCTTTTACGTTTAAATCCATATAGGATTTAGGTATCTCAATTTCGTTTTTAATAAACTTTGACATTAAGCAGTTCTGATGTATACATTATTACCATCGATTTGAAAATGACCTACTTCGCCAAAACCATTTACGTTGTCTTGAGAGTCACTATATGTTTGAGCATGTGCCATAGTAACATAACCAGTTTTTGTAAAGACATTACTTGATTCAGTATGCCCGATTGCCCATGCATCGCTTGACTCATCCCAAAAAAAACTTTGGTCTGTTTGGTTTCCCCTGTTTAGAGTAATACCTCCATCGTGACTAGGAGATGTTCCACCAGCTAAATCTGAATTAAGCTCAATTGTATTATCTGCAAGTTTTATTGTTTCAGTATTGACTGTAGTTGTGGTTCCTGAAACTGTTAAGTTTCCTGCTACAACTAAATCGTCTGCTGCAAAATTTTGACTAGCGCTTCCTGCTTTATTAGCTTTGGCACTTAATTGTGTTTGTATTGCTGATGAAACTCCGTTTAAATGATTAAATTCTGTATTAGAAACAACACCACTTCCTACATTAGCTGCATCAACTCTATTAAAAGCGCTAATAATACCTTCTTTTGTTGCTAAAGCATCGAAAATTGCATCGCTTGTTACAGGATTAGTAACACCATTAGCTATACTTGTATTTACTGTTACTTGAGAAGTTTGAGCCACCCAAGAAAAAGACCCATCTCCATCTGATTTTAAAACTTGACCATCAGAGCCATTGTTTAAAACATTTAATTCGGCTGCACCTACTGAATTATCTGTTATTTGAGATGCACCAACTGCATCTAATGTTGCTAATGCGCCTTGACTTGTTATGTTGTCTGCTGTACCTGCTGTTGCTGCTTTTTGTGCAATGTTATTTGCACTTGATTCAACTACTACTTTTTTCCATGTTGCCATTTTATTATTTTCCTATGTATAAATTGTTATTAATAAAGGCTAACTCTCCTTGAGCGGGCGCAGTATTTATTGCTTGAGGACTCTGATTTGTTAGTACAAAGCTACCTTGCATTGTTGTAAGCCCTGTAAATTTTGTACCAGCGTTTGATAGAAAAACATGACTCATTGTTCCGTCTCCATCATAAATTCTTTTTAGGCTATTAGTAATTCCTCCTCCAGCGTTTACATTATCGTAAACATGAAGTAAGTCTGCGTAAGTTTCAGAAACTTTTGTGTTAGTTAACGACATATTATACCTTTATACTTGTTATTTCGGGAGAATTTATCTTTATAGTTTGTACAGGAGAAGCTATTGGTATTTCTGTATAACCAGAACCTACTGTTAAATATGTTTTTAATAAAGAACCCCACAGTAATTGAGTAGTACTCCATGTATCATTGCCACCTCCTAACCTATTAATAACTACTCTAGTAGTAGATTTCTCAACTTTAGCAATTTTAATTGAAGAAATTGAATTTTGATTTATATGGGTAGTGCTAGTAAAACTCATTTAAAAATCTACAGCTTTAATAGATATTTGGGAGCCATCCCTACCTCTCCTAGAGTATCTTTTAGCTTCTTTAACTCCATCAAGGTATTTCTTTAAAAAATAGCTAGCTAAATTAATTGTTTGGGCTTCTCTTTCATACCCGTTACCGATAACCCGAGCCACCAAGGCTTCATGGAATTGCTCTGGAATCTCAGATTCTTGTTCCCAAAACGAATCAGATTTCATTTCAATGTCAGCATCTATAGCCGAAGCTTTTGACAAATATTCATCACCACTACTAAAACCATCTCGCTCTGGTTTTTCTCCTACTAGTAAAAATTTATCAGGTCTTTGTAGATAGAAAAGAGTGACTACTTTTACTTCAGCAGGAGATGAATAAGTTCCAGTAGAAGCGTTAAAATAAGCTATCATAACAGAATCTCTTTCAACCCACCAAACATTTTGAGATATATTTAAATGTGCAGAATTCATGTTAAATCCCTTTCAATTGGCTTTCCTAAAAGTTTTTTAATTTGTTTATTGTCGTAATCAACTGATTTTACTCTCATTATATGTTTTTGCAACTTATATACTCTTTGTCCTACTACTGTACTAAATTGGTCAG
>Ga0308008_1000386_pt1 | contig 18521 bp, 13 predicted proteins | sample Neamet125_FD_203140 | JGI IMG/M metagenome (GOLD analysis project Ga0308008, IMG submission 203140) | Marine microbial communities from water near the shore, Antarctic Ocean - #125 | ecosystem: Environmental > Aquatic > Marine > Unclassified | place: Southern Ocean | collected 2014-07-24
GTCAGTCCACCCAGTTTATTCCGATAAAACGGGTTGGTCGATAAGGCCGCCAGGAGGGTGTTGATTTTTTCCAAGGTCATCATTTCGTAGTGCCCTCCCCTGCTCCGGTGAGAAGGTAGACCGCAAAGGTTCCCAGCCAATGATCCCCGGCATAATCACCTCGAAAGATATCGTTGAGGCCGGCTTCTTCATGCGCCGCGGCAACCTTCAGGAGCCTCGCCCGGAGGTCGCCCTCCAAAGCACCGGCAATGCCGCGAAAATTCCAGGCCCGATTGAAGTTGAGGCCGACAAGGTGAACGAGGTGGCCATCCGTCAGATCACTCACCACCACCGGAGTGGCGAGATTACCCAAATCGAAAGCGGGAAAAAACTTCTCAAACCAAATGCGATACTCTTGGGCCGAAAGAACCCGCCGCATCAAGTCGGCTTCATTGAGACCGGGCGAGAAAAAATCATTTCCACTGGGCTCATAGCGGACGGGATACGCGACATCCTTGAGGTAGAAGCCCTTCGCCTTCGAGGTGACGAGAGCTTTGAACCCTCCGTCGCCCGCCGCCGCCGCCCAGTCAATCATCTGGCCGAGGGCAAAGGACGATTCCGGATGGAATCCACACCGAATGGGCCAGCTTAGTTTGGGAAGATAGTCCTTGGCATTTGCGACAATGATTTCTTCAACCGGCCGATAATTTTTAGCCCACTGCCTGCCCTGTCCGTCATCCAGCGCGCGCAACTCGAGGCCCAAGCGCAAGGCCCAAGCCCAGCCATACATGCGCTCGAAGGAGGGGTTTGCTTTGAGATACTCCGCCTCCTTCTGCAGCCCCTCAGGCGTCAACTTTTTGGAGAGTGCGGCGCGCACTTTTTCGTGCCAGGCGGCCTCGGGGAAAAGTCGCATCAACCGGACCAGCGACCAATGTCCATGAACCGATGAATGCCAGTCAAAGTGCCCGAAAAACACCGGCGTCAGCTCGCGGGGAGTTTGGGCATCTTCCGCTGACTTCAGCAGGTTGCCGGGCTTATTGGGGAACTCGCGATTGAGGCCCTCCAAGGCCATCTCAACGATGCGATTGGCATGGGCTTCCGAGATCCGATTTTGGGCGTGGGCAGGCATGAGAGCAAGAAGGAGGAAGAGGAGATTTTTCATCACATCAACTCGATGGAGGTGAATTTTTTTAAGGTCACCACGAGGAGCCAAAAGAGGGCCGTGGTGAGAGCGGCATTCACAAAGAGAGTGAAGTAAAAGCCGTGGCCCTTGCGCAGCATCCATGGGATCACGAGAAACATCGGCATGGTCGGGAGAACGAACCAGAAGGTGTAGTAGGCGTGGTTGGCGATGCTCTCGATCCGCGTCACTTGGTCGGGCACCTTGCTCTCGTGACGCATCCAGATCATGGCCAGGATGGAGGTCAGCGGGAGCGCGATCAGAAGGGCCGAAAGTCTGTCACTCAAAAGCTGAAGTTTTGTCACCACCAGGATGATGACCGCGGTGAGGAGAATCTTAACGACATCGTGGAGATTCGGAGTGAGGACTTTGATCAATTCGTTTTTGTCCATTGCGATGTCGCGACTTTGAGCGCAATCTTTGAGATATGCAAGTTGCCCGATTGTTTCTGCCTATCGTTTGCCTCGTGACCGCCTGCTCCGCCGATCCCCCGCGGGGGAGGAACCCTCCGAGTGTCGCGACCGTCTCAACCGCCGGGGCGATCACGCTGACTGGCACGCAAAAGGACTCGATCGGCCGCAAAATTTGGCAAAACGAATCGGGCGGAAAGGTCAGCGGGCTGACCCACTGGAATGACGGCGAGGAGTTTCCCTCGATGGGGATCGGGCATTTCATCTGGTACCCCAAGGGCTTTAACGGCCGCTGGACCGAAACGTGGCCGGAGTTTGTGGCCTATGCCACCTCCCGCGGGCTCGTGGTTCCCGCTGTCGGTCGTCAGACTGATTGCCCGTGGCCGGGCAAGGCCTCCTTCATGCGTGACTTCAATGGAGCGCACCTCTCCGGCCTCCGGAAGTGGCTGGCATCAAACATCCCGGTCCAAACGGAATTCATCGCCTACAAATCGCGGGCCGCTTTGCCCAAAATCATGAACGCCGCTCCCGCCGCACAAAGGGCACGCATGAAGGCGAACTACGATCAGGTCGCTTCGACGCCAAATGGAATCTATGCCCTCGTCGACTACGTCAACTTCAAGGGCGATGGCACAAACCCCCGGGAGGCTTACGCCGGTCAAGGTTGGGGCCTGATGTGGGTGCTCATGGAAATGAAACCCTTTTATTCCGCTCAGGCCGCCGCCCGTGAGTTTGGAGCGGCCGCCAAGCGCCGTCTTGATCTGCGGATCAAAAACTCTCCAAAATCCCGTGGCGAATCACGATGGCGCGAGGGATGGCACAATCGCTGTCACTCCTACGGCCGGCCCTTGTAATGCCCTTCCGAATTCCAAAAGAGCGGAATGAAATTTTAAGTGTTTTGAGGTGAGCCGATCGTGACTGAGCCGGGCGCTTTTCAGGCATCGCCACGTTGCTTGCCCAAAAAACCACTCCGGCATTCCGCTCTTTTGGAACTCTCCGTGGTGCACGGCTACCGCCCTTCGAGCTGTTTGCGGAGCTGCCCGGCCAGCTTGCCGTGGGCTGAATTGGCGTCCACCGCAATCATCTCGTCCGCAGCCACGATGGCTTCCCGGAATTTCTTGCCATGCCTTAGAGCGGCCAGCTTTGGGAAAAGTGCTTTTTGCAACAACTCTCCCTCGGGCTGGAATTCGCGCACGTAGGTATCAACCAACTTCACGACTTCATCGTAGGAATTCTTGTGAAAGACTTCCTTCAAGGCCCGATCGAGGTCACGAAATCCTTCCGCCGCCAACCGCTTCCTTTGAAAGCCCAAGGTGTCATTGGGATCCACTTCCGCAAGTTCTGCTATGTGGCTGGCATGCAATTTGGCGGAAGCTCCTTTGGGGGATTTTTTTAGAACGGCAATGATCGCCTTGGCCCGCGCAAGTCCTTCTTTTTCATAGGCCTCCGCGAATGCTTGGTTCCGATCCGTTTGTTCGGTGGATTTTTTGAGCAGATGTTTGGCGTAGTCATCAGGCCCTCCCATCAACGCCCCGGTTTCCGAAGCATACGATCGTCCTTTTGAATCCAGATAGAACGCCGTGGGGTAGCTCTCGACTCTAAAACTTTTTGCAACAATCCGGTTTGCGGCCAAAGGAGAAATCATACCAGGCTTCTGCTGGAGAGGGACATCAAGATGCACCAAGACGAATTTTTCGGCGACCGCCTTTTGGAAACTCTCCTGCGAAAGCACCCGCTTCTCCAGCTGAAGGCAGGCACCCGAGACCTTCAGTGAAGTGAAGATGAGATAAATATTCTTCTCCTCTTTCGCGGCCAAATTCCTGGCCGTATCGAGGTCCTTAAGCCAGGCCGCCTTGAGGGGCAGGACAAACAGGACTACGAGACCAAAACGCCACATGGTGATCACTTGCCCTGCTGAATATCAGCAGCCTTCTTGCGAAGTTCTTCCCCCTGCTTCTTCAACTCGGCGGCTTTCTTTTCAAGCAGTCCTATGTCCCGCTTGCGCTTCTCCATGGCCTCATGGTTCTCCACCACTTCCTTCATGGCCGTGGCTTTGCGGGCCAATTTCGCGCTCTCAACGCTTGCCTTTTTAAGGGCCTCGGCGGCCTTCTTGTCACCTTCACGGAGCTTCGTCAACTCAGCTTCAAGGTCGGAGATTTTTTTGGCCGAAGCCACATTTGACTTCTTAAGTTCCTCTTCTTTGACAATTGCCCTGGCGGCGGCGGCTTCGATTTCTTTGGCCTCCTTCTTCAGCGCGTTGATATCAGTCACGATCGCCACCGGCTTGGAAACAATTGGCTTGGAAGGTTTCTTCACCCTGGGCGTCTTCGCGCGCTCATGACGAGTCTTGGCATTCGTCAGATAGGAAACGTATTGCTTGGAATTTTTGGCATAGTCGGACTCGGGAGCCATCTTGGTCATCACCTCAATCTCTTTGATCGCCTGCTCATAGTCATGTTTTCCGGCGAGAGCCTGGATCACATAAATCTTAAGGCGCTGGGCATCCTCGCCCTTGAGTTTCGCTCCCTCGGATTCAGCTTCTTTGATCACTTTGTCAAATTCACGGCTCCGGAGGAAGAGATTGTATCGCTCCCGCTCGCTGCGAAGGGCTTCGGCCTTCTCAATCTCGTTCACATAGCTGGTCTTCCCCTCTGGATCGGCCTGGGCAATGAAAGTTAACTCCGGTGAATAAAATTCGCGAATGCTCCCATCAGGGAGCGTTTCGAGGGATTTCAGGGCCTGAATGTAAAGGTTGGCTCGTTCCATTCCCTTCGCCTTGAATCCTTCGCCGAACAGGCGATCCCGCTCAACCCCCACCTTATGGAGCCCGGCAAGATGAGCGAGAAACTCATCAGGCTTGGCGTTGTTTGCTCCCGTGTAGGCATAGGGACGACCTTGCGGATCAACGAGGATCAACGAGGGCATTTCACGAAATCGATACTTTTGCTGGATCTCTAGTAAGTCTTTGTGGGCATCTTCACGCCGGTTGGGGTAGTCGAAAACGATCTTTTCGAAGTCCTTTGCCATTCCCTTTATGATCTCGTCATTCCGAAGGATCTCCTGATCGAATTTTTTGCTCCCCTTGCTCCAAGCGTTTCCGGAAATTACAATGAGAAGGTCTTTTTTCTGCTCGGCCGCTTTCTTTTGGGCAGCTTCCATTTGGTGCCCGGGACAGTCTGCCGAAACAGCGAGAGGAAGAACTGCCAGAGCGGAAATGAAAAAGGTGATCGGTTTCATAATAGGTGAAAGATTGGGAGGGAAAGTCGCCCAGCGACGAGAATCCGTCGAGTGGAAAAAACAAAAAGGCTCCGGCGAACCGTAGCCTTTGGTGTTTTAATGGTGGCGTGTTTTAAACTTCGTCCGCGCTCAACCAGCGGAAGGAAACAATCCGGAAACGGCGACCGAAATCGGTCTGGTTTTCTTGAGGATCCTTGGGGTTCATCCCAGTGATGTCATCAGGGACGACCGGCTCGGGAGTGCGCTGGACAACCGCTTCACACCAGGCACGTGCGAGAACCTTTCCATTCACGTCCTTTGATTCGCCGTAAGAACGAACCGTGAAGGTATCGGAGCGTGCAACCAGACCGGATCCAATCACCTGAAGAATATCTCCCTGGGTGATGTATCCAGGTGTGCCATATCCGGTGGAGGCTGGTTTGAGCAGCTGGTCACTTGGGGTGAGGTCAGCCTGGGATGGGCTTCCTTGCGCCACCAGTCTGCCTTGATTTGGCAGAGGCTCCCGAACAACCGGGAACTTAGTATTCTGACCCCGGTTGGGGAGTGACTTCTCAAGAGCAGCTTCAAGCGCTCCATTCCGACCGGTTTCGTCATCAGCAAGGCGGCGGTTCACAAAATCAGACAATCCAAAGAACGGCGCCCGGATCTTGACCTCACGGACAATCGCCTCGGCAAACGAGTCAATCTCCTTGTCACCCAAGCTGCGGAAGCCGGTGAAAACCTTGGTGGAGTATTCCGCTTTGACGTTCTCCTGCCCTTTCGGGAACAGGGTCCGCGGGAAAGGAGTCCGGTCCCTGGAGCCATAACCGGTATCCCGGGTGGTCGCGAGGAGAGCCTTCCAAGCTTCCTTATTCGTAGAGTGAACATCAAATCCTCCGTCCATCATGAGGCGCCCGGCAGCTCGGAAAAAGTCGGTGAGATCTTCACTTGGATCGCCATTCCGATCCCACAAACGAAGGTTTCCGTTCTTAAGCGGGCTTCTCACGGGATCTTGCGCGAAGTTGGCAATCTGGCCCGGGGTGGCACCTGTCAGGAAGAAATCAGACCAAAGGTTATGATTCACCTCGTAGCTCATGTCGAAGATGAGGTGGTTGTCCTCTGCCAGATAAAAGACGAGGTCACTGAAGAGCCGCGACCAATAGGATGTCCCGTAACCCTGAGAAGACCACCCATGGTTGTTTCCAGGAATCTCCGTTGGAACCGTTCCGGTTCGGGGAACCCGTGGATCGGCGATCGATGCACCAATGGCATAACTTGGTTGCCAAACATACTCCGAAAGCTGCAAGTGACGCAGATATCCCAGCGAGGGAATTCCAACTTCACGGGTAGGCACCTCAAAGGCGACCACGCTGTCCACTCCAAAGCCGGCAGGTCCAAATGGAAACCCAGTCTGGAAACCACCTTTTAGAACCGGTGACAAAGCATTCCAGGACAATTCCTCACTCGGGTTGTCCCGCGTGTAAATCCCATGGAAGTAGGGGGCCCGGCTGGTGACATTGTCGAATGGAGTCCGACAGATGTAGGAAGCACGGAGATTCCAGTTTCCCAGCGCTGCCTCTTGCAAGAAGAGCTCGTTATTCGCGCCCTTGTTGGAGAGAGTTTCGTCCAGCCAACGGACACGGAAGCCATCCCGCGTGAAAGGGTGGGGAGGAACCCCTTCATCAACATGGTCGCCGACACCAGTCAACTGCACCACGTTGGCACCTGAGTCGACGTTCCACTCGAGGGGGTACTCATCGCCTCCACCGGCCTGCAGCGCGACACTTGCGTAAACCAGCATGGGCTCACTTCTGAAGCTCGAGATATTGGGGTCCGGATTGTTCTTCAGATACTTGAGCATGAACATATAGTTATCAGCTCCGTGCGTTCCGAAATTGAGCGGCTTTTCCCTGAAGGTGCTTGGAGCAACCGGCATAAATTCGGAGTTTTTATTGTCATCATCCTTCGCGTAGGTGGCTCTTTCTCCGCTGATCGTCCTGAGACGATAATCCTTGTAGAGATAGCTGGCGGATGATGGCGCTTCCTCTGCCTGGAGAATGTTGGATCCAAAGTTCCTGATATCCAACTCACGGGGTGGACCTCCCATGGAGAAGATAAAGGTCTCTCCGGCAGGAATCGTAACGGCAGGAAGTTTGAAATACACTTGACCACCAAACTGGTTGTCGAAGCTGTCTCTCCGGCCTCCGTAGTAGATTTCTCTGGTGAAGTTGGCGTTTCCATCCAACTCGATCGACTTTTTACCATTGAGGAAGAGCTGCATAAGCATCGGCTTGTCCAACCTCATCTCCACGTTGTAGGGATTCCAAAGACCAATCCGGGGGTAGATGCATTGACGCAAAACATGACTCTGCTCCACACCGGTTCCTTCCGGATAGGTCGCGAGGTTGTAGTAGGTCGCGGCTTCCACGATGACCGGAGTCATCTTGATGTCGGTCAGATTACGGGGATCAGCTGGTTTGAGATTCTCACCGTCATACACGTTCGCCCCGCCATTTCGAAATGGGGCGCCATTCCAAATTTTCTGCTCCCGGATACCGGTTGAGCTTTCGCCAAAGCGAAACTCATTGGCGAGGTTCGCCCAGTTCCACAAAAGTTCAAAATTCGGGGCGATGTCTTGGTATTGCGAGTCGTCATAGCTCTCGTCGCGAAGGAGCGCATAACGTTCGTTCGGAGGTCCGATCAAGCGGTCCTCCGGAGAGACTCCGATGTAGTGAACCTTGCTGGAATCCTGGAGATCGTTAATCTCCGGGGCTTTGCCGCCATCGTCTCCATGAAGGAATGCTGAAAGGTTCCTCTTAAGGCCTCCGTCGCGAACGTTGCAGATCACACTGCTGGAGAGTCCGGTCATGGCATGGAAATTTTCCAAAACCCCTGCCCGGTTTGATTCGCTCACGAGAGTAAAGGTCTTCGGAGTTAACACCCGAAAGTCGCGGCTATCCTGTCCTTTTTCGATTCCGTCGATCACAAAAGGCTCCGCATCCTGGGGGTGAAGCATTCTCCACATTCCCAATCCGGAATTATGATCAATCGCAGTATTGCGGTGGGCATCCGGGCGTCCAATATGAGCTTTTTGGTTATCCGCACTCACCCAGTAGGCGTAGGCCCCCTTCGGGCGATACTCAGTCCGACCATCGGGAGTCAGTTGCTGTTTTTCGGTCGTGACTTTCTTTACCCTCACGAAATCATCGGGGCTCTGGACCGATCCTCTCGAAACAATCTGTTCCACTTTTGGATCCCGCTCCTCCAAAGTTTCGACGCGGGCATCCTGATACTCCCGGAAACCCGATAACTTGTCCCGGCCACCCTCGTTACCACTAACGAAGTAGTTGAAAATCTGATCCTTTGCGCGGAAATCCGTTCCGTTTCGGGCATCCTTAACCCCTCCTTCGTCCATATCACGGGTGTAAGGACTTCCGTTCGAGTTCTGATCATAAATGGAAGAGATCACCCCCATCCAGTGGCGGTTCTTAACCCCGTCAACTTGCAGTGAGTCTGGATCGGTATCCAAAATCGAAGCGCTCACCGCGATTCGCTGGTCCGGACCAAGATCGCGCTGAATTTCACCGAGGGCAATCATCAGTCCAAGGCGTGCATTGGCCCGTGCTTCTTCCTGAGCCCACTCGAAGCGGCTGGTCTTCACAGTCAGTGAGGCGAGAGACAGGAAGGCCACCGCAACCAAAGTGAGAAGAAGAAGAACGGAAATGGTCGCAATAAGGGCGAATCCCTTCATCGCTTGTCGAGCATTGTGCGCTTTCATGATGAACACTATGTAAACACATTGTGCCTTCGTGACAACCAAGAAATTTGCTCTTTTTACAAAAAAATCTTCGATATTTTTCAAAATTAGCCACCCCTCCCCATTTATTATGAACGTCAATTCCGTCGCGCAAACCAAGATCTTTGCCCGCCTTCTCACCATTCCCGTGGTCAAAGGGGCAGAAGAGAGTTCGTTCAAATTCATCAACCTCTCCGGCGACTGGGACTTCTTCCCCAATCTCAAGGAGAATCGTGGCAAACCGAACACCCTCGATCTCCTCGCCCAACCGGTCGCCCTCGCCGGCTAGGCTAGATCTCTTTCAACCGAACTCCTTCGTGCTGGAGGAGCTTTCGCTTGATATCAAGCCCTCCTCCAAAGCCCGTCAGCGAACCATCTTTGCCAATCACCCGGTGGCAGGGAACAATGATCGAAATGGGATTCGCCCCATTCGCAGTTCCCACCGCACGGACCGCCTGAGGGTTTTCCATGGACGCCGCGAGTTCTCCGTAGCCCCGGGTCTCGCCAAAAGGAATCGCGCTGAGATGACGCCAGACCGCCCGCTGAAACTGACTTCCGCGTGCATCGAGCGAAATGCTGAAGCTCTCCCGATCCCGTGCAAAGTACTCTGCCAACTCCGCCTCCACCTGATTCAAAATCTTGTCGCGTGGGTTCTCCTTCGGCAGCGAGGTCTTCTCCACCCGGTGGCCGAAATAAAGTCCGCATAACCCTTTCTTGGAACTCAAAAGATAAAGTGGGCCCACCAAACTCATCACTTTCCTAGCCGCCACCGCATGAGTCGGCATTGTTTCTTTCTTCTTCTCCTTTATCGGCTTTGAACTCATGCCATTCCCTTTCCGTCCGCCCCCAAAGTATTTTTCGCTCCGATACCGCAACCAAACCCGGAGTTGTTCGGGGACTTCCCCACGCTCCGCTTGTGTCAATTCCTCATACGATTCGATGGCGCGCTCCCTTTCCCGTCGACAGGCTTGGTTTTCATGAGCGTCCCAGCGCTTCCGCGCTTCGCGAATCCGGCGGCACGCTTCTTTGATCAATCCCGACCGCAAATTCATATCCAGGACGATAAATCCGAACCATTTAAAAAAAAGTTCAAAAAAGTTCGAACGAATTTCAAGACCGAGAGTCTATCCCTACGATAGTTAGCAATTAAATGTCGTTTTTCATATAGGGTGAACAGGCATTTGCCTCAAACCCGTGAGTGCGGAATTTTGAGATGCAGATGCTCAGAAACCGCCGGAACTTTTCGCAAGAGTTCCGGCGGTTTTGCATTTAAAGAATGTCCCATCACGGGCCGGACCGCTATGCAGCGGCCCACCAATGGCGCGCCCGGGAAAAATCATTGAAGCCGAACAACGCTCGGGCCTTCAGAAAGCCGATGGCAGCCTCGCCGGTCGCCTCGGAAAGCTCTCCCTCGGACGACAGGTCGTCGCCCTTGCGATCTGGCCCTTCCTTGAGCAAATCCTCAGCTTCATGGTCAACACCGTGGACCTTATCCTCGCCACCCGTATGGCCGAGGGAGATGCCCGCGTCGCCATCATGGACGCCCTCGGTCTCGGGGGATACGTCATGTGGCTCATGATGATCCTGCAAGGAGCCGTCGCCACCGGAGTCCTCGCCATTATCTCACGGGCGGCCGGTGCCCGAAAGCCCGACGAAGCGCGCGAAGGTCTCGTCCAGGGCATCCTCGCCGGTCTTTTGATGGGGGTTCTTTCCGGACTCATCATCCGGCTCTCCCTCCCGACTCTCATCCGGATCTTTGGTCTCTCAGACGCCGCCGCCGGATACGCCTTCGACTACCTCTCCATCCTCTGCTGGTCTTGCCCCGTCCTTGGCATCTTCTATGCCTGCACCAACGCCCTTCGTGCCATCGGGGACACCCGCACCCCCTTCTTCATCATGCTCCTGATCAACGTGAGCAATGCCATCCTCAGCTCATGCTTCGTCTTCCTTGAACCCCCCATCGGCGGGATGGGCATCGCGGGACTGGCCTATGGAAGTCTTCTCGCCTGGGTCCTCGGAGCCATCGTCGTGGTCGCCCTCCTCTACCGAAACCCCCGACCGCACTCCGACGAAATCACCCTCACGCTTCGGGAAGCCGATTGGGCTCCCCAGCGCGAAATGATGGCCCGCATTGGACGCGTCGGACTTCCCCAGGGCGTTGAAATGCTCGGGATGTGGCTCATCCACGCCTACGTCCTCAGATTCATCACGGGCCTCGCTTTCGACGGAGCATTGGGTGCCCACTTCATCGCCATTCGCGTCGAGTCCCTGAGCTTTCTTCCCGGATTCGCGATTGGGACCGCCACTGCCACCCTCGTCGGCCAATACCTCGGAGCAAACAATCCCGCCATGGCGATGAAAGCCCTCCGCACCGCCTGGCTTTACGCCCTCGCCTTCATGAGCGCGATCGGCGTGTTTTTCCTCATTGCGCCCGAAGTCATTGTCCACCTCATCCTGCCCGAAACCGATTCCCAAGCCACCCAACTCATCGCCGTTGCCGTCCCCCTCGTCTTCATCTGCGGTATTTTCCAACCCGCTCTCGCCACCACCATCGTCATGAAAACCTCCCTTCGTGGAGCCGGAGCCACCAAGACCGTCATGATCTGCTCCTTTGCCTGCCTCATCCTTTTCCGGGTCATCGGAATCACACTCTACGACGCCTTTGCCGATCTCACCCTGAACATCATTTGGATCTTCATGAGTATCGACCTCTTTATTCAGGCCTTCGTGTTCGCCACCATCGCCTGGCGGGGCAAGTGGGTGAATGCCCAAGTCTAGAATTTACTTTTCCCCCAGCGCAAAAAGCGTCCCGTCTTCACTCCCGATCAGGATCACTCCCTTCGCATAAGACGGAGCGGCCACGACCGCCTCTCCCAAGTCCACCTTCCAGACCTCCTCGCCCTTTTCAAGGTCCAAGGCATAAATCCGCCCGTCGCTTGACCCACAAACCAGCCCGTTCGTAAAGACAATGGGGGAACTCTCGACACGTCCTCCGGTCTTAAACTTCCAGACCGCGTCACCGCTAGCCCGAGAAATTGCGTGAATCTTTTTATCGCGCCCCCCGATATACACATTCTTCGCATCCACCGCCGGCGCCGCCATGAACGGGAAATTTCGGTCACTATAGTCCCAGTTCAACTGACCCTTCGTCAGGTCCGCTCCCATCACCTTGTTTGAGTGATCTCCCCAGGCCACGAAGCTCCCATCCGTCCCCACCGTCGAAACAATCGGAGCCTCGCCTTCGATCTTCTCGGTCGCTTTCCCGTCGGCCAGGCTCAAGGTGTAAAGGTAGTGGTCACATCCTCCAAAAACCACCCACTTGCCATCCACGACCGCCGGCGTTCCATTAATCGGCTGCTCGGTCTCATGCTTCCAGATCTCCTTTCCATCCTTCGCATTCAGCGCCCGGCATACCCCGTCATAACCATTCATGACAATCCACGTCTCCTTCCCGTCCGGACTTTTAGTGATATTTACCCCGGCCGTGATCTTGTCCTCGGTCTCAATCGCCCACTTCTCATCGCCTGACATCAAATCTAGCGCATAAAGCTTCATGTCCTCACAGCCGATATAGATCGTGTTCCCGTGAATCGCTGGCGCCGCCTCAAAACTTTGTTCAAATTCCTTCTGCCACTTCTTTTCTCCCGTCTCCAATTCCACTGCGGTCAAAAGACCCGCGCTATTCCCGAAAACAACCACATCCCTGCTCACCACCGCTTCCCCCACAATCGCCCCCTCGGTCTTAAACATCCACTTGATCCCCGGCTTCCCTGGCAAAGCGACTCCCACCTGTCCCGACAAGCCGGCACCCCCGCGCGCAATTGGCCATTCATCCCTCTCCGCCTGCCCGGCCGCCTTCTTCTCCTGACCCTGACACGACCAAACCCCAAGAGCCATCGCAACAAACACTATCTTCTTCATGGGAGTATCCTGCCACAATTCGCTTATCAAGCAATCGGGCTTTCTATAGGCGGGCAAAACACCTTGGAATTTGGCAGACACCCTGCCGACGGAAACAAGAATTTCTGAAACATCCTTTGAACGCATTGCCACGATTTCCTATGATCCAAAAAGCTTTGCGGAAAATCTCAGGGGCACCGTTTCAACCACCCATGGAGGGCGCTTTCCAAAGTTCATTGAGAAGGAGATCCAAGAACTGAGACTTGAACAATCATATGAAAATGCCCCCTCGGCTTAATTCCGCGCTATAGCGCATCACGATAAATCGCTTCAAAATCCCCGACCTCCAAAGTGCGGGGATTAAACTGCCCCGTCCACTGCTTCGCCGCCTCCTCTGCCAGTTGGGGAATTTCATCGAATGGAACATCAACCGGATTCAGCTCCGCCAACTCGCGCAAGTTCTCCACCCACTCGATCAACCCCGGCTTCAGTTCATCGTAAATCTCTCCCACCACCCCGGCATTCCAACGCATCACCGTCGGCAACATCGTCATCACCGCACGACCGTGCACCACATCAAAATGCGCGGTCAAAGGATTCGCCGACGCGTGGGCCGCTCCCAACATACTCGCCTCGATCGCGCGACCAGCCAGAGCCGCTCCCATCAACATTTCTCCTCGTTCTTCAACCGTTGCCGTCCCCTTCAGAATTTTTTCAATCACCGCCTCAATCCTGCGAAAAGCCTCAACCGAAAACCGCTGGGATTCCTCCGTCCGCTTGTTGCAAACCGCACTCTCGAGAGCATGCGAAAGTGCATCCAAGGCCGTCAGCCTGGCCACTCCTAATGGCATTGAGGCCGTCAGCTCGGGATCCAAAATCGCCACCTTTGCCAAGGCCCGCGGGTCCCCGCACGCCATCTTCTCGTGTGATTCGTCCCGGCTCAATACCGCATAACTCTGGCACTCACTCCCCGTTCCCGCGGTTGTCGGAATCGCGATAAAAGGCAACATCTCCCCCTTCGCCTTCCCGTGCCCCTGATAGTCCGACATCGTCCCGCCTCCACTCAGGAGAAACAAGACGCCCTTCGCCGTGTCCATTGAACTTCCTCCGCCCAACCCAATGATGACATCAGGGTTGACCTCCCGCGCAAACTCCGCGCAAAGCGCCACATCCTTCTCACACGGATTCTCGTGCACTTTGTCAAAAACCGCGACCTCATCCAGTAACTCAACGGCCCGATCGACATGCCCGGCCGCCACGATCCCCGCATCCGTGACAATCAAGGCTCGGCCTTTGACCAACGAAGAGAGATCTCGAAGCGAACCGGAACCGTGAATGATTTTCTGCATAGTCGGAGGACGGAGGAACTTGCCTCGATTTTCCTACCCTGCAAGGCTCATCTTATTTCAGAGAGATTGCAGAAAGTTGGGAAAACCCATAGACCCCCAACTACGCCTCGTCAGATCGGGCCAGGCAGCAGCCTTCTCTCATCAGAATGATCAAGACCTCCCTCTCTCTCCTCCTTGCCGTTCCCCTGTTCGCCCAGCAACCTAATGTCGTTGTCATCATCTCGGATGATGCCGGCTACGCCGACTGGGAGTTCATGGACGCCTCCCTCCAAGCCGTGAATCCCGGCCAGGCCCCCAGCCCGGTTCCCACCCCAAATCTAAATGCCCTCCGCAGTCGCGGCACCCTTCTCACCAACGCATACACCGCTGCGGTTTGCTCTCCCTCCCGAGCCGCCATCGTCACCGGTTCCTACCAGCAACGCATTGGTTACGAATACAATATCAACAACCTCACCGGTGCCACTGCCATTGACGGACTCTCTCCCGATACCACCACCATCTTCGACCGCATGGGTGCCGAAGGCTACACCACCGGAGCCATCGGAAAATGGCACATCGGTGCCCGCGCCAACGACATCGGCCTTGGCAACCGCCCCGAGAACCAAGGGGTCGACGAATTTTTCGGCATCTGGAAAGGCTCCCGTAACTACACCATCGGCTCGACCACCGGATCAGGCGAACTCCGTGAAACCATCACCTCCCCGTTCTCCGATACCGTTCTCGAAACCACCGCGCCTTGGAACACCAACAACAACTACGTCACCAACGCCTTCGGAATCGGTGCGGTGGACTTCATCGATCGACACTACGCCGACCCTGATCCCTTCTTCCTCTACGTCGCCTTCACCTCGCCACACGGACCCATCGGCCCATCCCCCGATTTTAATGACCCGCGCATCGCCTCCCTCACCGGGATTCGCAAGAACTACGCCTCCATGGTTCTGACAATGGACAAGGAAATCGGAACCATCCTCAACAAGCTCGATGACCCGGCGGGCGATGGCTCGGTCTCCCTCACCGCCAACACGCTTGTCATCTTCATCAACGACAACGGAGGGGCCAGAAACATCGGCACCGTCAACACTCCTCTCAACGATTTCAAAGGCTCGGTCTATGAAGGAGGCACCCGCGTCCCCATGATCATCGCCGGGCCGGGCCTCCCTTCCAATGAGACCTATCACGAACCCATCCACTCAATCGACATCCTTCCCACCTGTCTCGAGGCGACCGGCGCCACCCCTCCCGCCAACATCGATGGCGTCAGCCTCATTCCCTTCCTCAATGGCAGCGACACCGGATCTCCCCACGAGGTCCTCACCATCCGAAGTGAATCCAAGGTGAGCGTTCGCAAAGGCAACTGGAAGCTCACCAGAAATGGGGCCTCTTCCCCTTTCTCCCTCTTTGATCTTTCCCGCGATATCGGAGAAAGCACCAACCTCGCAGCGGCCAACCCCGAAGTCGTCGAAGAACTCCTTCGCGATTTTACCGCCTTCGAAGTGGGCGCCGACAAACCCCGCCATGCCGGGCTGGGAAAAAATGCCAACACCATCAATCTCAACAACCATTTCATCCTAAATCCCCAACCAATTGATGTTGGCCCGTTCACCACAAACCTCTCCCTCGTCGGAGGCACCCTCCTCAATGGCGACTTCAATGCCGGCGGTGGATCCGGAGTCCAAACCTTCGATCAAACCATCTCCTGGCAAAACATCGGCGCCGGCGCCGGAACCCTCAATGCCACCCAAACCTCGCTCAATGCCAACGGAACCCGCAATGGCATCATCGCGGAAACCGCTTCCCGCATCTTTGGTCTAGACACCAACCACACCCTGGCCACGGGTGAGATTTTCCAGGCCACCTATCAATGGCGGGACGCCTCAAACTGGAACGACGGCGGCGATAAGATCCGCATCAGCCTGTTCACCACATCCGACAATACCGTGACCGGCGCCCAAACCATCATGGAATCGCTGGACTCGGAACTCTCCACCGCGAACTCGACCTACCAAACAGAGATCGCCTTGTTCAACCCCGTCCCCGCATCAGCCAACGAAAAACGGCTGTTTGTCTCACTCAACTCGGCTCAAACCGGCTCAGGCTTCGCCCGGCTGGAGGACTTCACTCTCGACCGAGGCACTCTCGAAGAAGGAGGCGGTGCCGCCCTGCCCATCGCGCTCACCTGGTCCGCACAAAATGCCTGGATCGATCCCGACACCAATTCTCCGGATACCTTTTTAAGCCTCGATTCCTTCGCCGGATGTATTCTCGATTTTCCGGCCACGAACAACTTTTCCTACACCGCCGGCAACAATCTCACTCGCCCCACCGGCCTCACCTTCATGCTCAACTCCCTGCGCATGACAGGGGAATTCGCAGGCGCTGCTCCGCAGACCGCAACCATTGACGGGAACGAATTGCTCTTCACCCACAGCCTCTCCGACGTTCCCCCCAGCCTCGTGCTGGCAAGCACCGGACCGGAATTCGACTATCAAATCAAGACCCCATTCGTTCTCTACCACGACCTCATCATCTCGGGCGATGGCACCTCATCGTTCACCCTGAACGGCGAAATCAGCGAGTATCTTAATCCCGCAGGTTTGACCAAAACGGGATCCTCCAGCCTCCTTCTCACCACCAGCCCAAGCTACACCGGAACCACCACCATCAACGGAGGACAATTGACCCTCGCTCCCGACGTCAACCTCTCAGCAACCGCAGAAGTCGTGATGAGTCAAAGTGGAATCCTAGGAGGAAACGGCACCGTCGACGCAAAAATTCGCGGCGCGGGAACGATCTCCCCTGGCCAATCAACCGGCACCCTCACCGCAACGAATGACGCCAGCATCGGCGCGCTGTTCATTGAGATCGACGGAGCATCCAGCGACCGTTTCGACGTCACCGGGCAGCTTGATATCTCCGGAGCCACGCTCACCCTCATCAGCCTCGACGGCGGTTTCACCGAGCCCAGCTATCCTATCGCATCATACGGGACTCTCACCGGCCCCTTCGCCACCATCATCAACCTCCCCGCTGAATACTCGATCGACTACGCCTTTGAGGGAAACCAGATTGCCCTCGTGAGCAACACCGACCCATTCACGGTCTGGTCACAAACCACCCACGATCTCACCGGAGAAGACGCCGACTTCAACGCCGATCCCGACAAAGACGGACTCCCAAATGGAATTGAATTCACGATCGGATCAAACCCAACCACTGCCGATCAGGAGATCCCCATCCAATTCCAAACTCCCGGGGGGAGCACGATCGTCACCTTCCCTCTCTCAGCCCAGGCAGCCTATCTGGATCCTGTTCCCCAGTTCTCAAACAACCTGATAACTTGGGACGACAAGATTGATGAAATGGAAGGCCACCTTTCCATCGAAGAAGATTTCTACGCCCCCTCACTTCACAGGGTGACCATCGAATTCATTCATCCCTCTTCTCCTCGCCGCTTCCTCCGCCTTCACGTCTCCCGCTAGATCAATTGGAAATATTATCTTGTCGATAGGGTTGAAATTTTTTTAAAAGACACAGTTATGACTTTGAAAGTTCTTTTCATCCCCCTCATTTTACCCTCCTCCCTCTTTTCCGCGACCCTTTACACTGGCTCGCCAAACAACATCTTTGATACCGGCAATTGGGATGCCGGACTTCCTGCAATTGGCAATCAAGGCACAATCTCAACGGATTCCGCTTGGCCCTCTAACAACGATCTCAACGGGTGGGACCTCCTCCTGACCGGTGGAACTCTCACCGACGCATCCACTTCATTCAGCACAAATGAAATTTACGGAGGAACCAAATTCAACATCCAAGGCGGTACCTGGCAACGAGGCGGAGTCGTCCGGATGCACGGAGGCGCCGAGGTCACCATAGGTAGCGGAGCCGCAACCATCGGAGGAATCGCCGCCATTTCAGCTGCTACCGGAGGCGGACAGGATGGCGGATTCAGCCTGAATGTATCAGGCGGCACCATGACGATGAACAACGTCATTAACTTCAACAATCAGGCCAACCTCAGCACCATCAATGTCTCGGGCGGCTCCCTCATCATGGGATACGTTGCTTCAGATGCTAGGACCATCGATGAATCCAACTCTCTCTTCAATCTTACCGGAGGCGCTCTGAGCTCCTACAGCCTGAACATGTCTGCCGCAGACAACAATATCGTGGTCACGCTGAGCGACGGACAATTCATTGTCGGCGCCGGTGGCTACAACCCGAATTCCACTGACGGCATTACCGACGAAAGAAACGTCAACTTTACCCCGGGGGGCTCTGCCACCTGGCAACTTGAAGGAGCCGATCAGGCACTATTTGAAGGGCTCTACACCAATGGCACCCTTCTCGCCGGCAGTGACAACTCCGCCCCCTTCGACTCAACCTTCCAGGTCTCCGGCGACACCATCTCACTGCTCGCCGTTCCCGAGCCATCCAGCGCTCTTCTCTCCCTGGTTGGCCTCGCCGCCTTTGTCCGGCGGAAACGCTCCTGAACAGGAGCCATCGTATTCTTTGTTTCAAATGGCTCCTCTTGTGACATTGGGGCCTTTTTTATCGCCATACTTCCCAACCTTCAGGCCCATGAAGCAACATCTCATCATTCTCTCCCTACTCAGCTCAGCTGCTTTGAGCGCCCAGACCACTTTCACGGGGACTCCTGACAACATTATTGACGCCCTCAACTGGGA
>Ga0308008_1000389_pt1 | contig 18377 bp, 13 predicted proteins | sample Neamet125_FD_203140 | JGI IMG/M metagenome (GOLD analysis project Ga0308008, IMG submission 203140) | Marine microbial communities from water near the shore, Antarctic Ocean - #125 | ecosystem: Environmental > Aquatic > Marine > Unclassified | place: Southern Ocean | collected 2014-07-24
TTTTACTGGTGTTTCAATTACTTTTATTTTTCCCATTTTATTTTATATTAGAGGCGCGTTTCCCCATTCCTACTTTTTTCTTTTCTGCTACTGCTTTTGCTTTTTGGTTAGGAGTCATTTCATTCCACGTCTTAACTGTCTTACCGCTTATCTTTTTACTAGGCCTACACTTTTTAGTGTTCTTGTTCTTAGTGGATCCGCATTCATTACCTTTTTCGTCGGTCCAGTCTTCTTTGAACCATCTCTTTAAAGATAATCCTTTGTCAGTCTTTCTAACTTTCTTAAATGGTGACGCGTACATATTAACTATTTTTTCTACATTTAGCGATTGCTCCACTAGCATATGCTGACGGGAATACATCGTACTTTGCTTTTACTTTCTTGTAGCATGCGTCTTTTAATTTAGCAGGTGTTTTAACTGAATGCCCGTATCCTTTGGCATCTAATTTATCATGCTTTGCTTTAGACTTAACGTTTTCAACTTCACCGTTTTTGCCATACATTTTATGATTTTTAAATTTACCTGGAGAAACTACTTTATCGGCAACCTTGCTAGCCATAGCTCCCATTAAAGCCTTACCAGCCATTGCAACTAATGGAGCAATCTTAGCAGCGGAATCTGGCGATCCTATACTGTATCCATTATTTCCTGATCTACCTAACCCTTGCGGTCCTATTCCTTTCATATTTATTTGGTTATTGTTTTAGACCATCGAGCTCTAGTGCCTCTGGTGTCGTAATGTGTAAATGTATTATATAAACCTAATCCCCCTTGATCAATCTTCTCAGATTTTATTAGAGCTTCTATTGTTTGAATTATTTCTTTAGGGCCAGCTGTTTTAGATTTAATGTCAGCAGCTTTGCCCTTTAAGTGCTGTGAATTAGTAGATCCACCTACATCTAAATTATGAGGTTTGCAGCGATAAGCATTAGTTATATCTAATCTACCTAATACGTTTCTTATAATCTGTAAATTCTCAGCTAATTTTTCTACATTCTTCTTTGCAAAGTCGGGCATTTCACAACCGCATCTGCATTCAAACTCTTCTAGACTAAAGTTTTTTGTTATCTTCATTTAAACTTTTTTTGCCAATCCATTTTGATATTGTATATCCTATAGTAACTCCTAGTAGTATTATTTTTAAGGTAGTTTCCATGTGAGACAGCGTAGTTATACCTACGGTGAGACTATTTATCATGTATAATTTTAAATCAGTTTTAAACATATCTATTAATTTTTACACCCACAGGATTTAGCTGGGGATTGATTAACATCTGGCACAATTGGTCCAGTACCGTCTGCGCTTATAGATATTTTCATTCCTTCAGGAAATTCAACGCCTTGCCTTGCTTGTCTAATTCTAGTTGTAATAGGTATACCGTTCATTATTTTTTCTTTTTATTTCGTTTATCTATTTTTTTTTGAGTAGATTCATCTATTTTCATAAGAGTATCGATTAAATCGTTCTCTTCGTTTTCAACTCCAACATCCCAATTACGCCATCCTAAGCCTAATGCTATACGCTGCATAATTGTATTGCGCGTATCAAAAGCTTCTACTATAGCATTAATTTCATCTACAGCTCTACCTAATGGAAGATTCGTTGTTCCTTCAATATATTTACCCCAAACGGAATACTTTGGACTTAAATTAAACTTATCAAAAGCTTTAACATCGAAACCTCTTTTTTCAATAACTCTTCTATTAAACTTACTACCCTGAATTCCTGAGTATATTTTACCAAGCTTAGATCCTATAGGAGGAGCTAGGTTAGCAGCTTGAAGAATGGTGTACGTATGATCAGCCGTAAAGCCTTTTTTATCTTGTTTGTTATATTCCATTATAACATTTTTAATAGTAGCTAAAACAGCTCCTGGTAAGCCGAAGCCTCCTTTAAGAGTTGTGTCTATTATACCATTCGCCATTCTTGCTATCTTAGTATCCTCTAGTTTTTGTAGTTCTTCTTCAGTAGGCTCTTCGTCATCAAATCCAGGTAGTAAAGCAAACAAAGCATTAGATAGGGCTGTAAATATTACATTTTGTATAGCTCCGTAATATACTATTTTACTTATGTTAGAAAAATCACTTTGTATTTGTGTCTGCCCAGGCATTTTTCGTCTATTATAAATGTCTTGAGCTGATTTCTTTATAGACCTATTTAATTGTATAGGTGTATTTTGAAAAGCTAAAAGCAATCTACCGACTACGCTTGCTTGATCAGAAGAAATTAAAGCCGGATCACCAGACTGCTGAGTTTCTTCAGATATTTCGCTAAAATCAGAAAAAGCTTTTGCCTCTGCCTCTGCCTTAGACATACCTTTTTTCATTAAAGTATTTATTCTATTACGATAAAAAGTAGCGCCTCCAGCTGCAATAGCAAAACTATCTGCCATTTGTGTAGGTAAAAATCCTTTTTTAAGTAACCAGCTCAAAGCTGCGGTAGCTTTATTTTTAGAACCTTTAACAGCACTAGCAATTTCCGCTTCGTTTATATCGCTTTTTAATCCAGATCTACGCTGCTTTAACTTAGCTGAATTAAAAATTGTTGCAAAATCTTTCCAGTATTGCGGTTGATTAGCAAAAGCCAAAGCCGCTTTAGCAGGGTTATTGTCACTCCAGTTTAAAAAGTTAACAGTAGATAATGTTTGTAATAACGCAGATCTTCTGTTAAAAAACATGATAGCTCCAATAGAATTGTTAACCCAGTTGTTAAAGATATTTTGATTCTTAGAGGCTCCAGCCGGACGATTAGTTCCATTTTTCATTCTATATAATATATCTTCTAAAGCCTCTCTGTGTCTTGTACCGTATAACGCTTCTATTTTATTAAGATTAGCTTCACTAAATATTACATCCGCATTTTCTATAAACTCTTCAATATAATTTTTCCTACCAACTTTTTCTGTCATGTTACCTAAGTCAGAAAGTATTGTTTGAGCATCCCAAAAAGCTCCTGGTTTAATCCAATTAGGTTGTTTAGATATTAATAAAACCCCATCAGCGTAAGCTTTTAAATCAGGATTTTCATTTATATGTTTAAGCAATTTCTTTTGATCTCTTTTAGACAATCCTGGAATTTCAAATCCAGCCTTAGACCATAAGTAAACTCTTATAGCTTGATCATTTGTATAGTCACCGCTTTCAATAAGAGTACCTAAACTTTTAACCACAGGTTTAAACATTTTATTTAAAGCTACAAAATCATCTTTCATAGTTTGCCTAGAAGTTTCAATTGCTGCAATACCTTTGAAGTAAGGATCTATTAAATTTTCTTTGAAAAACTTTTGATCAGCATCTCCCTGTCTACCTTTACCCGCAAAAGTATACGACGTTAGCCCCTTAAAGTCATTTAACGAACTAGGCATCCATACTTTAAATTTACCTTTAGATGCTCCTCTACGTTTAGCTACTATTCTAGAAAAATTAGCATCAGATGCAACGCCTTTACTTCTTTCTAACATATCGTTAAAACCTTTATTTAACACCCCTGCTTTCTTAGTAGTAGAACTTTTTACTTTAATAGTTTCTGCTTTTTGTTTAGCTCTTCTAGTTTCTAATTCTGCAGATACATTAGGCTTAACATTGTTATTAATCTTAACCCAATCTTTACCTATAATTTCACCTTTGTTTTTACCACCTAAAACCTCAATAGCATAAATATCAGAATACCCAAAAGTACCTGAATCATAATATCTATCAGTTTCCGGATCACGCATTGGATCCCAATTAGGATTCATTTGTTTTTGTCTCTGAATATTAAATTTATCATCCATTGATACAGGTATAATAGCTACATTATATTTGTCTCTTAATGAATCTAAATCAAATTTTTTACCTTTAAAATAGTATTCTGTTAATTTCAACACCATATACTCAGTAGGAATCATGTGCTCATACCTGAGTTTTCCTGATTGAACACCTTCAAAATAATATTTAACCGGAGCTGCTGCTTTTAATACCGAAGCCATATTCGATTTTAAACTCATCATTGTCATTATCCAATCAACGGTATTACCCTCATTTTTAATATGCTGTAAAAAGTCTGTTAGGAAAGTCCAAGCTTCTCTTGCTTCATTAAGTCTAGAATTGTAATCTGCTTCAAATTTAGCTTTGCCTCCGCTTGCATTTTGAGGAGGAGTTCTAATAAGCTTTTGCCAATCAGCTATTACTTCTCCTTTATAACTTACGCTTTTTATTCTGTTTGTTTCTGTATTCCACACAACCTCAACGCCAGGTATAACATTCAAATTATTATTTATATAATCTCCGTTACCTTTAAATATCTGCATTCTTCCGCCTCCAATTTTACCTGAAGAAGTTTGATGTCCTCTAGAATATTTTAATAATTTTATAAGGCCTTCTTTGCCTTCCTTAGCTACTAAATTAATATTATAGCTAAGGCTAAGTTCTCGTTGTTTAGATATATTATTTCCAATTTCAAAAAGCTGTTTAAAAGAACCAAATATTTTTGAAGTTAATCCAAATGCTTTCATTAGGTTACTATCAGATTCTTGCAACTGCATTTCCTCAAATACAAATTTATCAAAACCTATTTCCTTTGCGTCGTCTTTTTTTATGTATTTTTGTATACCTTTTAAAGCGTTCTTTGCATAAGCATCTATTTCTTCAGCAGATAATTCATTTTCATATACTTTATTTAAAGCTGCTTTTAAAGAAGTCTTTGTTAAATTAACATCCATGTTAGCTATAGTATCCAATAAATCTTTGGATTTACCCTCTATAATTTTATGAGTTTTTGTTACACTAGATTTAACAGTGCCTCTATCGATGTCTCTACTTAATTCCTCTATATAGCTATCTAGTAATACCACGCCTTTAGCCGCTTGATTGTTTTCAAAAGCTTTGCTAATATCACTTTCTGAATTTTTTAATTGCTGATTAAATATATCGAATGAAACTTCTTCAGCTAATGCTTTAGCTAAAGATTCTTTACGCCCTCTAATAGGATTGCCTTTAGCATCTAATATATAACCTAGAAAAACCTCATCACTTATATTCTGAGCTGCATTTGGTAATCTACGAACTATTTCAGCTCCAGAAGTTTTACCTGCATTGTTAGTGTTAACAGTTTCTCTATCTATCTTCTTACCTTGCCAGTCAGAAATAAATTTTCCATTAACTTGCTTTTGTATTGCTCCAGGCATAGCTCCCATTAACCAAGTAGTGGTCATGTTTTCTAATATAGCTTTCTTATTTTTTAACAAGAAGCTTTCTAGCTCTCCGCCTTTTTTACTACCCATTGCTTTTTTCAAATCAATGTCAGCTTGCTTGCCCATATCTTTTTTAATCTCAGCTACAAGAGGCGTTATAGTCTTGTTTAAAGACACTTTAGCATCCATTCTGGATTTTAATGTTCTTACAGTCTTCAATACTTTGTCACTGATGCTTCTAAGGACGTCACTGCTCAATAGTTTGCTTTCTAATAAGTTCTTATACTTAGATCTTTGAATAGTCTCTGTAGAGCTGCTAGAATTGTCCGCTACTTGTTTAGCTTCAGGACTGTCTATACTTGTTTTTTCTTTAGCTTCTCTTTGCTCTATAGCTAAAGATTTTTTAGCATCTAATTTACCGAAATTAGTATTTGCAAATATAAATTCACCAAAAGTAATAGGCTGACCATTTGCTTTTTTTCTTACAGCTTCAGGATCATAGTTTATTAATCTATCCTGAATGCTTTCCATAGTTTTTTCTGCTACTTCTTTACTTTCTGACTTAGATTTAATATAATTGCTTATTACACCGTTAGGTAAAGTAGCTTGATATACTTTATTAAATACTTTTCTATTTTGAAAATCTGCTTTAGTTTTTACCGTATCAGGAATAAGAGCGTTTATTGTTTCTAGAACTGTTCCTTTTGCTGATTTAGAAGCAGAGCTAGTTACTTTAGTTTTGCTAGCTTCGTCTTCTTGTTCTACAACTGCATTAACTATAGGTTCAGCTACATACTTTCCTCCAAAATGTGCAGACTTGTTATATGCTTTTACAAAGTCATATACTTGTCTTTTTTGATTACTTTTAAATTGATAGTTTAAAGGTAAAAAATTATTTGCAAAATTTCTTATTTTATTAATTGTGCTTTCGCTTACGGTTTGTCCATCTGCTAAAACGTCAGACATTGCATTCATTACTTCTTCGTAATAATCAGGCTTTTTTGATCCATCATCTTCCGTGTAACTTTGGTCTACTCTAAATTTAACTTTAGCAAATAAATCTGGTTGATTTTTTTCTAAATAAGCAAGCAAAGAATCTCCCGCTAACGCTAAGGCTTGAGGATTTTTTCCGTAATTCTTTTTAGCCCATACGTGTAATATTTCATGAGCAAAAACTCCAACCCTTTTATTTGCAACAGAGTTGTTTAAATTTATTACTATTAGACCAGAATCACCAATTGCTCCTCCTTCCCAAGCGCCATCGTTTACTTCTTTAGTTAACCTAGCTAACTCACTTCCCGTTACACCAGCATCAATAAATGCTTGTATAGTTTCAGCATTAGCTGTTGGGCCTTCAAAAGTTTTTATTTCTACTTCAAGTCCATTATCTTTTGCAAACTTTATAGCGCTATCTTTACCTTTTAATATTTTTTCTTTGTAGGATTTATTTACATAGGTTATAGCTGCTTGATTTTTAATATCCTCAAGAGTAATATTTTCTTGGCCCTGAGATTCTAATAATCGAGAAGCTTCGTCGTATCCTTTTTGTTTTGCAATATTATCTAATTTGCTGTAATCACCCATTACTTGAGCGATGCTTTCATTAAGCATTACTTGTTCATACAGTAACCATCCTTGACTACTCTGAAAAGAAACGTCGGCATCATTAGATTTAGTTTTATTTGTGTCTATATTAGCTTGGTTAGTTAATATATTTTCTCTAACTAAAGACAAGGCATCGTAATCTTCTTTAAGTTGTTTTTGAACAGCCGCTAATTGACCGGCAGGCATATTACTATTGGCAGCATTTTCTAATTGAGCTACTATTAATCGCATTTTTCTAGCAGCTTCATCTGCAGCATAAGCTTCATCAATAGTTAAATCTACACCTAATCTAGATGTAACTCCATTCTCTTCAGCTTGCATTTTTTTAATTAAATCGTCTACTACAACTTGTGCAGCAGGGTCTAAAACTAAGCTATTATTTTCTATTAAGCCAGCAATATCTTCCCAGCCTGCTAAATCCTTAATACCTGTTGTTTCTTGAAGAGACTTTAATATAGCTTTTAAATCGCTGCTTTGTTTTTTGTTTGCAAGAACAGTAATTAATCCTCTACGGGTGCCTTTTGCTATATTACCCATGTTCATTCCACCTCCCATTAGAGCGCCTTGAGCAAAAGATTCTAGCCCTCCTTCAAAGTAGTTTTTATCTTCTCCTAGTATATTTATATCAGCCATGTTCTGAACAAACGTAGTAGCAAATTCCGTACCCCCTTCTTGCAATGCTCCTTTACCTAATTGTCTACCAACAAAAGCCGCTCCTTGTTTTATTGTTAAAGGCGGTAATGTTTTTAAACCTGCCTTTATATTCTTTATCATGTTAATTGTTCCTAGCTTTTCTAGAACAACTTCAGCTAACCCATAGATAGCTTGTGTACTTAAATTTTGCCAAACATCAACGCCTAGTATTTTAGAGTCTTCTTCCATCATACTATTTATGCTTGCTTCCTGTTCTAGCGATAACGGAATGCCTGACGCCTCTGATTCTAACAAAATATTTTTGTTTTCAATCATTCTAGTACTAGCTTTTTGTTGACCTAAAGCTATATCAAGCCCCTTACTTCCAGATCCAGTCGCAAAAAACAAAGGCATAGCGGCAGGCCCGGTTAAAGCTAAAGCTAATGAAGGTAATAAATTAACAGCAGCGCCATTAACCCATAAGCCAGCATCGCTAACGCTTCTAATTTCATCTACCTCTATAGCTCGCATAAAATTATCTTGCTCTGCTTCTTGATTTTTAGCAGCTGATAGTAGACCTGTTGCATCCTCTATTATAGCGTCTTTTAAGATAAAATTAGTCATACCAATGTTGCCTGCCCCAGGTAGCAATACAGCCATTTGAGCTAAAAAATAAGCAGTAGGCGTAACAACGTTTTTATTTGCAGCAGAAGATAATCTGCGCATAAAATTGTAATCTTTGTTTAAATCTTCTAAAGCTAAAGGTACATACTGACTACGCTCTTCTAAGCCAGAAGCTTTCATTCTAGCTTGGGTAGCTTGTAATTCCCCTTGTTTTTCTAAATAAGAAACTTGTTCAGCTTGCGCTATTGTTAGGTTTTCTATAGTAGGATCGTTTTTATAATTATTAATAACATTTTCAAATGTTTCAGAAGATTTATAAAAATCATCTACATCTGTCTGAAAGTTTGTTATTTTTTCTTCGTCATCAGTAGCTAAAGCAAACACACTCATTCTTTCTTTACTATCTGAATCGTTAGCCCATCTTAAAGAAGCATCCCTTTCGTGTTGGTTTATTCTATTATTATCAAAGTCTTTTAATTCTTCTTTAGATAAATCTGCTACATACCCTTCTTTTTCCCATGCTTTGTATTTATCAAATTCTTCTACGCTATTAAAATTTTTTTCTTTTAGTTTCGTAAAAATTTCAGCACCTGATCCGAACTCATCAACAGTAGCTGTTGTTTGACTTTGTTTTAGTTTTTCGTATTCTGCTATTTTGGATTCTTTATATTTATCCATAACAGCTGAATCGTCAAGAACAGGAGCTTTAACTTTTTCTATATAATCGTTATATGCTTTTTTACTTTCAGCTTTAACTTTAGGCAAAAAACTTAAATCACCTCTATCTTTAATGTAATTATTTATTTTAATTACAGAGTCTTCTAAATCATCTGCATTTTCTCCAACATTTACAGAAGATAAAGAAGGTAAAAGACCTTCAAAGAAATCTCCTATACCGTCTATTATAAAGTTACCTCCCTGTACATCAACATCTTTTGTACTATTAAAATTAAGAGCATTAGTACTGCTGAAAGAAGTACCTTCTGCGGCTTCGATTCCTAATCTAGATAATTTCTTATCTAACAAAGCTTTTACATTAGATTCGTCTCCTATTAAATCTTCTTTTGTAACATAATACTTTTTAAACGGATCTATTAAATCCGATGAACCAAGATCCAAGCTGGAATCCCCATTTAGTGCTTGACCGTTTTTTGGAGTTGCAGACGCACTTGTCCCCGCAGCTCCGTTTTGAAAATCTTCCGTAACTAAAGAGTATCCTTCTTTTTGTCGGGATAAAAATATTATTCTTTGGTCTGAACTATAGTTTGACAAATCTACAATTTCACCGTTTGCTAATTTATATTTTGACATGCTTATTTAATTTTATTGCTATTCTTTTAGTGCTTCTTTTAACTTTTCCGCATAGTATTCCTCCGATTGGCCTGGGTCATCCTTTCGAATGGCCGCAAGTTGAGCAATTTCTCGTTGTTCCTCTAGAGTGGGTGGTGTTGGCGTTTGGCTATTTCCTCCCCCTGGCTTAGGGTTTTTCATAGCTATTTGAGCTGCTAGTTTTTCATTATAACCTTTTTGGGAAACCTGATTTCTACTATTAACCAGTCTTTTTATTAACTCGGTCTTAGCAGCTTGTATATCTATATCTCCGTTTGTTATTGCGTCTTGTAAATCATCTGTTTTAATATTGCTATTAAAATCAAATATCATTGATTGTATCTGATCAGGAGTGCTTATAGCTTGCTCTAACTGAATTCTATACGCATCTAACGAATTAGCGTTTTGCAGCATGCCTCTTTGGTAAGCTGCTTCATTATCGTTTATTATTTGCAGACCTAGCTTATAATCTTTTAAACCTAAAGGAGCCATATCATTGTAATCTACTTGCTCTCCGTTTATATCAAATCCAAGACTACCATTTTCAGAAATATTAAATGGAGCTTTGTTTTCACCGAAACCGTAGATAGAAGCAGTTTGTTCTGCTAAACCAGGCATTGTTCCTTGTGAAAATATATTTTGTTCTTGACCTTGAGCGTATTGAGCTTTTCCCTCTTTGAATGTCCCAAGCTGTTTTGATAAATTAGTAAAACTATTGTTTACACCATTCATTATATCTACATACTTCATGTACTCAGGAGATGTAGAATCGTCTAATTGTGCAACCATTTTAGCTGCATCGGTATATTGTTTTCTTTGGCCTAATAAGAAATCACGCATGGTAGAAGTTTCTTCCGGTGAAAAGCTAGTGAAATCCATATCGGTTTTCATTTTGCTCATGTACCCATTAACCCTTTCTTGAATTTCTTTATTTATAGCAACTCTTGGATTTACAGGTCTTTTGTAATCGCTAAAGCCTCCAGCTACGGCGGCACCTACGTCTAAGAATTTTTTACCTGTAACCTTAGCTCCTTGTATTAATTGATTATTTGCCATATTATTAATTTATGCCTAATGCAGGTATGTTATCGATAGCTGTATTAGCCAATCCTGCAACACCTCCTATTATTGAGTTAGTAGCCGCATCTCTAGCTGCGTTAGCTGCACCTAATCTTTGTTGAGACATACCTAACATTGTATCTGTTTTGTCTTTTTCAGCAGCTCTAGACATATAGTCTCCTTGAATTTCGTTAGATTGTAATTGACCAGCCATTTGTCTTTCTGCAGATTGATTACTAGCTTCTTGATTACCTATACTAACAGATGCTGATTGAGCATTTTGCGCTTGTTGTCCAGCCATAGACTGAGCTAACGCTGCAATTCCAGATCCTCCAGCTGCTCCTTGAAGCTTATTCATGGTGTTTGCCATTCCCGCTTGCTGTTGTTGATTTACAAAATCAGCTTGCTGAGTATTAACTGTTAAATCTTCATATACATTTTCTTGATTCTTGTATAAATTAGAAGTGTCAGCTCCTTCCATCCTAGATTTGTTTCTATTAAACTCTGCTTGAGCCTTTCTTTGCTCTCTTTTACGAGCTCCACTACCTATGATTCCACCAGCAATGCCGGCTAAGCCTTGAATACCTCCTTTTATTAATCCTCCTAATGCCATAATTTAATTGTTTATGTTGTTATTATTACGTATTATTTGCTACTCTCAAATACCTGTGAACCAACTAAAAACAACTCTGAATAATCTTCAGAGTCATTCATAAATTGCATTTCTGCATAATACCCCTTTAGATTACTAGTGTTAACTTTAGCTGTTTTGCTAAATAAAATAAAACTAGTTAATACAGGTCTAATTTGGCTTGCACTTATTTCAGCGGTAATAGATTTAGCTGCCAATGCTGTTATTAAACCCATAACTTTAATGTCTTTACCATTAATATCGTTAGTGTAATAAACAGTATCGCCTATTTGAACAGAAGCGTTTAACGGCTGTAAGAATGTTAATGTTATTGAATCCATATTTATTTATTTAGGGTTGAGAACATACAGCGTCTGAGCAATTTACTTCGGTTGCAGATGAAATTACACCTACAGCTGTTAAACTTGTTGCAAATCCTGTTGTTCCGCAAGCAGTTCCGCCACCATTGTTAAGAGTGAATTTATAAATAGCTCCTACTCCAATAGTAAGACTACCATAACTTACGGATATATTGGATCCGCCACCACAAGGAGATATTAAAATATTATTTGATGATGCTGGCGATGTTTGCCAAGTTATTATTGCTCCATATCCTGTACCTGCGGAGTTTGTTGCATATGCTCTAACATAATAAGTGGTACCGGCATTTAATCCGGTCATTGAACTATTATAGGTTGCAGTTCCACTACCATCATTTGTACTTAAAAAAAATCCAAAACCTGAATCCTCACTGTACTGAACCCCTTTTTGAGTAATAGCTGCACCATTCCCATTTAAGTTCAAACCTCCAGAAGCACCGGCTGTTTGTGTTATCAATGTAACAGGTTTAGTAGACAGAGTGGGTATGTTTACGCATGATGAACACGCTGTTGTACCCTGCAAAGAAGATCCTATTTGTTGTCTATAATTTGCCATATTTGTTTTAGTTTATACTAGAGGAGGATTAGTACACGTTATCGCGTTGTCATCGCTATAGAATCCAGCTGCAGCTTGTGTTTGTAAAGTGTTAGTTGTATATAAAAGACCTGTAACGCTAGCTAAGTTCGATACATTTAATCCAGTTACAAATACTACTGATGAAGATGATGTTCCACAGCATAAAGAATTTTCAGTGGTTGCATAACATAAAGATAATTGAGTAGAATCTGGTAAACATGTTGGGCATGCCGTCACTGCTCCCAATGTATTTGTTTCTTGTTGTCTATAATTTGCCATTTATTTTTTATTTGTTTTTAAAATTTTTTTTATGTTAGAACTTCTGTGTAAAACCCATTAGCAGCTCGCGTTAAATCTGAATTTAATATCTGAGTAGCGTTGGCAAAAGTTTCGCCTTGTAATATTTTGTAATTACCAATTGTTCCGCTACAACACGATATTACATCCGTTGTTCCATAAACTAGTTCTAAAGTTTGGTATCCTTGAGAAGGAATAAAATTATCTAAATCTAATATTCTATTTAAGCTAGGAACACCTGCTTGGTCAATAATAACACTTACTTTTGCTTCCAATGTTTTTGGATTGCTTATATTATCTATTGTATACTTTGCTAAATTAACATACGAATTATATGTTAAATCAGTTGGGAAAAAATCTCCACCTGCTCCACTCCAATCATTTGCTATAGGTATTGTATTTAAAACTATATTAGAGGTAGAAGTTGCAGTAACTATATAAAGCTGAGGTTCGGGTACGTTTTGAAAAGGAATAAATGTTTTTGTTATAATTGAGCCAACAGTTATAGCCGAGTTAGTACTAGAAAACCCAAAGCCTAATTGTGTATCTATAGATTGATTTAACGTTATAACAGACGGTTGTTGACTAGCTGTTACAACTCCATTAGCTATACAACTACCCGTTGTAGTTAAAGTATATATTTCGTTTACAGTAGTGGCTGGAAAAACTAAAGTTATAGTTTTAACGCCTGAAGCATCTAAAACACCAACTTCACTTAGTAAAATTGTTCCTGCAGAATTTACAAGCAAAACATTGTACGATGCCCCTACAATACCATTTAGTGTGTAAGCGTTTGTTTGACCGCCTGCTAATATAGTAGGACTTAATAAAGGAAAATTGTACGAGTTTATACATACGGCAGGTGTATATATTGCTTCTGCATTAGCTGTTAAACAAATTTCATCGCCACTGACATTTGTTTGTGGAAAATTATATACAACAGTAAAAGCGATTTGTATTAATTGATTAGCCGCATTGAAAGTCTTAGCGCTTGTAATAGTATAATTACTTAAAATACCTATACTTAAAGATAATACAGGCTCAATCTCAAAGTAATAATTCGCAATGGCTGTTACGGTTGTAACAGAAACAGTAGCTGTACCTCCAAAAACCCCGCTACCTGTGTATGCTAAAGGTAAGTTTGTAGGTTGCGAAACGTTTGATATGCCACAGTTCTTAATTATGCCGCTAACTGATATTAAATTCTCTTCAGCAAAGCCAGATGCGCACACGGCGATTAAAACGTCGTTCGCAGGCATTACGCTGGGAGAAATATAAGTAACAGTGCAATTTACATTATTTCCGTTTTGTGAAAAAACAACACTACTCACATTACTTGGTAAAGGAGCAGTTGCTGAAAAATTACTAGCTGTTAAGTTATAGCCTAAATTAGGAGTTAATAATAGTACTACAGAAGGATTGCTTATTGTCCAATCCAATCCCTCTGTTTCTATAAATGTTACTATACTTACTGTAAAATTGTTGAATGCCATGCTATCTTATTAAGGTGTGAAACAATCTGGATCTAGCTTGTTTGTTACTGTATAGTTTGTTGCTGGTGGAGCTGTTATTGTTGCTGGTCTACCAATACCTTGTACATTAAATTCTTTGGTACTAACATTTGTATTACAATCGTCTATAAAAAAAGTATCTAATCCTTTTATGTAATTAAAATATTTACCTTCTTTTTCTACAAATTCAGATATTTGTCCTTCTTGTAAATCTGTTATAATAGAATTAGTATACCAACCTTTAGTTGTCTCAACCGATGTAGGTATTAATCTTTTACTTGAAATTTGTGCAAGTGAATATGTTTGTAAACTAGTTCCAACTCTATATATATATTTTTTAGAATCCGTTCCGCTATAACTTAAAGTTTTAAACCCTTTAATCGATGCTGGATTTTCATTAAAAACTGTATTAAAAGAGCTTTCATAATATGAGCCGATGGTAGGTGTACTTGGCCCATTCCCATAAAAATTGTTATATAAGGTATTAGCATTGTGTTCCCATATTCTACCACTATTAAAAGTGTAATATACATTGTTTAAATAGGCTCCCGATTCTGGGATATAAGTTTTTCTTGAAGTCCACCCTCTAACATCTTCTTTATATGAAATAGTAGTGGATGTTGTTGGTTTAGAATTTACAAATTGATCACATAAAGGATCTTTATTTAATCTATCAAATTGTCCCGCTCCTAATGTTTGTTGCCAATATGGAGTAAGTGCAGATAAAGTTACATTGTAATTTTTCTTTTCCATATCCCAAGAGCCAATAATAGTTTTATTGAGCTGCAAGTTATCTGAATAAAATCCATGCATCCCATAGTCGGCTACATCGGTTATTCCATCATTAGACAATCTTACTACACTTCCTCTATTAGCATCTGTGTAATACATTCTAAAACCAAACTCCGCAAAAGACTCTGGGTTTGTAGCAATACCGTATTCTCCTTGAAAAGTTATAGTTTGACCTAATACAGCTCTATTAGAAGTTACGTTAGTACTGCCGTCAGCGTTGAATAGAGCATCCTTATTGGCTAATATCTTCATTGACTTATTCTCGCACAATGTAACTAAATTAGTGTCTCTGGAGTGAAGTTTTTGTATACTTCCATACTCTGGATTTACGTCTTTAGTTATTGATTCTGCTTGAATAAATTGATTTAATCCATTAACACCTGATACGGAATTAAATATTTGTGAAAATATAATTCCATTTCCTCTTGTTTCTTCTTGGTAAGGTTCGTCTAAAACAGCAGAAGCTTTAACTCCGTTTTCTATAACTGGTTGATTAAAATCATCTCTAATACGATCTGATTCCACTCCATTACCAAAAGCATAACAATTAAACCAATTTAATGTATGAGGATCCCCGTGTTGAGCTTTTGTGTAAGCCCCTGGTATTTCATAGTAAATATCCAATTCTGTTGCTTCTTTTGGTTCTGTTTCAAAAATAGCTGGATTATCTGTTGTAAATGAATCTGCGTTTTCACTAAGATCTACGTTTAGAAATTCAATACCAAAATAAGAATCTTCCCAATTATTATTACTACTATCTTGATAAGTTTTAATTCCATCAGGAGCAGTTACTGGATTCCATGACAAAGGGCTAAAGCCATCCTCTACTTGAACAAATTCAATAGACCATCTTACAATCTGATTTAATTCATCTCCAAAAGTATTACCTCCACAAGCATAAGTAGTACCTAGTTGTCTATCTGATGCTTTAATTTCATAAATTGTACCGTTTGTATCGTAAATACCATTACCTCCGTCAATAAATCTAAAGAAAGTTCCAGGTGTATTTAAAGCGTTAACCAAAGCTGGCCTTTCTTGAAATATACCTCCAGATTGCTGCCCTGCACCATAGCCTCCTGCATATGATATATCCATTTTATTTCCAACAATACTTTTTCCTGTTCGGTAATTAAACTGTTCTAAACAAGCTGTTTTTATTTGATCTATAAACAATCGGCTACGTCCACCTATTGCATCATTATATAGCCATCTATTTCTCCACCAATTTCTAGTTGTATATTGTCCGTCAAGCCAATAACATGGTTCATAAGATGTTCTTACATACCTGGTATTAGTTGCAGCGCTTGCTGCGATTATTCTAGATCTTAGAGAAGCATCTTCGTTTATTTTTACAAAAAATCTTCCAGTAAACTCTGGTTTATTTAGCGATTTAACTTCTACTATTTCTAGACTCAAACCGGTAGCTACAGCTCCAGCTCCATTTGGAAGAGTTGTAGTAAAAAACATATCTGGTCCAAATATTTCAGCTGACTGTATTCTTACATAATCTCCTCCAGGACCTGCTAATCCAAAAGATGATATTTTATAATAATTACTATTTTGTAAAGGGCTTTTAATCCTAAGAAGTAAACCTGACTCAGACCTTGTTTGTATTCCAAACACTTCATCAAAACCAGGTGGAGTTTCACTTTCTTTATCAACCCAAACTTCATTAGTACCTTCTATAGGCACACCTCCAGGAAAAAACGACGTAGGCATAAGTCCTTTTGATAATTTTGTTTCTTTTAAAAATAAAGGAGCTTCGTTTTCTATTGCTATAACCTTATACTTATTTTTATCCGTAACAGGCACATTACTATCATGCTCTTTTTTTAATGTAAGAAAAGTTTCATCATCTATTTTATTTCTTTCAGCAGATGGAAATGATAAGTATATATTACCGTCTTCTGCATCATAAAATCTATCTAAGCATATATTGTAATATTCTTGGGAAGTTTCTTTTACATAGTATTTAAAATAAGGAAATTGTTTGCCTTGTGCATAATAAGGTGCATCACTGGTTATTGTAGCTATTAATTGATTAGACTTAAAGGATTCGTCTTTGCTTACAATATAAGAAGCATTAGCGCTAGTGAATACAGGAGTTGTTCTACCGTATTCCCCAATATACCCTACACCTAATTGATAAGTCCTTTGAGATTTAACCGATTCAGCTACTTGATTTCCATCTATACTTACACCTGTAGGAGTTCCGTCATCTAACAAAGTTGTAGATATAGTCTGAGAAGCTATGCTTGCTGATAATTTTACCTGCAAAGGTAATAGCTCTTCATTTAATAAGTTAAAATTTTGAGTGTAATTTGCATATAACAATCTATTAGCTGTAACTTCTTGGGCTAAAGCTTTACGAGGCACATTATCATATGGTCTTAGCAATTGATTGCTTTGTACAACTGATGTTATTATTTCTGTTTTAATTGTAAACTTTCCTTTGTTTGCCCATTGAGAATCGTTGGGTTTAAAAGTGTCTACAATATAAACGTTTTGATTATTTGTAGCCTTATATAATATGTCTATAGCTTCAACATCGATAGGCAAATCATCTGGAACAAAATTTGATATTTCAAGCTGACGTATATTATTAGTCATAGCTAAATTATATCCCTCCTTAGAAGAATAATCAAAAGCCCCTGGAATAAAAGCGGGATTTGTAAATGGCGAAAAAGCTGATATTTCGTTATTCTTATACTTATATCTATAACCAAATCTTGCAAATCTAAATTGAAAGAACGGCGCTTCTTGTTCTAATTTCACATCCCACAAATCTGCGACAGTGTCATTATTAGCGTTGTTAACTCCTACAGATAAAACAGTTACAATCGCACCTGTTTGATTTGTTTGTGAACCTAAAATAGATTGCACTGAACACCTAACAATTGATGTGGGATCTTCATTAGTACTACTAGCTAAAGTAAATATTAAAATATCGTCTACTCCGTAAGTAGGTAAAGTTGCTTGACTTAACCACGATATGGTTTGAGGTCCGCTTTCAGGCGTTTTAGGCACTACAGCTCCATTTTGTAATTCAGCAAAAGAAAAGCTAGCGGTTGCAGTAATGGTTATAGGTGTACCGTTTGAAGTGTTTGCAACAGTAAAAGCAGTTATTGTAGGTGGCTGTAGGGGGTATTTTTTTATTACAGTTATATCTGATTCTATAAATAATCTAGTTGTACCGTATATTTTTGAATGTGTAATAAAGTTAGGCGTAGAACTTACCCAGTCTTTAATAGTTATTTTCTTTGGCTCAGTTTGATTATCTGTCCAAGCAAGCATACCCTCAAGTATGTTTATACCTGTGATTAATTTAGCTGAAGTAAAGTTTAAAATGTTTTGAGTATCAACAACTAGAGGCGATGTTACCTTAGTTATAGTATTATAAGATGCTATTACACTTATTCCTTCCGATGCTATAAACCAATATACTTCGTCTGAATTTTCATCTGCTTTTGATCCTATACATACAGGATTAGTTAAAGCGGTTATATATTCATTAGCGGCCCAAGTTGTTCTTTCTTTTGTAACTGGATTGAATGACTTAAAAAGTAATTCTAAGTTTCCTTTTATGTTTTGAAAAGCACCTACTTGAGATGTTTCTGATGATGCAATTTCTAGATTTAATGCATCTCTATATTCTCCATTTGGAACTAACCTTTCGTCAAGGTCTTTGTTCATCCTACCCGATGTAAATGTGTGTATTAGCTCTGCCATTAAATTTAAGATTTAATCCATTTTGATTGATTTCTCAT
>Ga0308008_1000395_pt1 | contig 18258 bp, 12 predicted proteins | sample Neamet125_FD_203140 | JGI IMG/M metagenome (GOLD analysis project Ga0308008, IMG submission 203140) | Marine microbial communities from water near the shore, Antarctic Ocean - #125 | ecosystem: Environmental > Aquatic > Marine > Unclassified | place: Southern Ocean | collected 2014-07-24
CAAGCTTCTAAAGCTGATTTGCTCTTTATTATCAATGCACTTGATATTGTTAATGAAGCAGACACTCAATACAGAACTAGTCAACACCAACGCCTCTTAGTTGAGCTGGCCATAATGAAAGTGTGTTCGCTTAAAACTGAATCTGATTCCTCTCTGCAAGCTGCGGATAAAAAAAAAACTAACAGATTAATTCCGGCCGGTGTTGTTGTGGAGAAGAAAACTCCAACGCCTCCTGTCTTGCCTCCTGTTGTGCCGTCTGTCACGCCTGTTGCCCAGCCTGTCACACTGCCAGAATCGCTTACAGTCGCGCCGCCAGAAAAACTCGCACCCGTCGCACCTGTTTCCCAGCCCGCTCAGAAAGTGGTCGTCGAGCCGGAGCCTGTGCCGGAGCCGTCTATCGCACCAGAACCCCAGCCAGTGCCCGCTTTGGTTCCAGTATTAGCCTTGCCCACGAAAGTAAAACCCACGGGACTGCTTAGAAGTAAAAGTGTTAAGCTTGCTGGTAAATCGGCCGTGTTAGCCGAAGCTGTGGATTCAAGTAAGATTTCTGATGAGATGATTGTTGATCCTGAATGGAAGGAGGTGCCTACTCAAGAGAAGGTGAGTTCGGCTTGGATTGAATTCATATCGCTCCAAAAGAAATTAAAACGTTCTAGCTTAGTTGCCGCACTGAAAATGTGTGAAGCGGTATTAGATGGAGTTGTTGTAGCCTTTACGGTAAAGAATCACCTTCACGAAGCGCAATTGAATGGAGATAGAGCCGAGATTCTTTATTTCTTCAGGGAGAGCCTGAAGTGTGCATCATTGGAATTGTCAGTTTCCATAGAAGAGAAAAATGAGGATAGAACTAAATTTCATCTCACTGATAAAGAGAGGTATGAGGATATGGTAGAAAAAAACCCCGTCCTAGAAGAGCTTCGGAAGAAGCTGGATTTAGATTTGGGCTAACCCCGATGATAATTAGAGTAGCACACCCAGACGATCTTAAGAGAACGAGGTTTGATGTTCTTTGGCCACACTTGGAGGATGCCTCATTTGCTAGTCTAGAGGTAGATTTAGACAAGTCCGCTATTCATATAGCCGCAGAAAACGAGAAGGGAGAAGTGGTGGGAGTGGCTTCGCTTTTCGAACAAGATCCTCCAAGGTATCCAAATGAATTTAAAGAATCGAATGTAATGAGGTTACGTGCTATGGGGGTAAGGCCTGAAGTTCGCGGAACAGGGGTGGGGGAAGCTATTATTAATTTCGCTGTGGAATATTGTAGGATGCGTGGTTATTATGCGATTTGGTGTGATGCACGGGAAGTAGCTTTTGGTTTTTATGAAAAGCAACAATTTAAATATGTAGATGAAAATGATACTTATGAGGTGAAAAATATAGGCCCTCATAAAACGATGTATCTTACTTTTACATTCGAAACCTGAAAGACTCAATATGCCAAAAATCTCTCAATCCGGAACTGCAATGCCTAGCAGTCCTATTCGCAAGCTGATGCCCTTTGCAAATGATGCGAAAGCTAGAGGTAATAGAGTTATTCATTTGAATATAGGTCAGCCAGATATCGATACTCCAGAAGTGGCTTTAGCTGAATTAAAAGCCGACCCTAGAACTGTGGTTGAGTATAGTCCCTCTGAAGGTTACAGCTCTTATAGGGAGGGGTTGTCGGAGTACTATAAAGGTGTGGGTGTTGATGTAGAGGTTGAAGATGTCATCGTAACTACTGGTGGTTCTGAGGCATTGGTTTTCGGTTTTATGTCGTGTATGGATCCAGGTGATGAGATTATTATCCCAGAACCTTTTTATGCTAATTACATAGGCTTTGCCCAAATGGCAGGCGTCAAAATCATTCCCGTTACTGCTGTTATAGATAATGGGTTCAAGCTCCCGCATATTTCCGAATTTGAAAAATTAATCTCACCTAGGACTAAGGCGATTTTGATTTGTAACCCTGGTAATCCTACAGGTAAAGTATACGCGCCTGAGTCCCTGGATATTTTAGCTAGATTAGTGAAAAAACACGACCTATTCCTTTTTTCAGATGAGGTGTACAGGGAGTTTTGTTACGATGGCGCTATTGCGAAGTCTGTGATGCAATTAGATGGGCTTGAGGAGAACGCAATTCTCATAGACTCGGTCTCAAAACGCTACAGCATGTGTGGAGCTAGGGTAGGAGCGTTGGTTTCTAAAAATGCAAAGGTGAGGGCTACCGTTATGAAGTACGCTATGACTCGTCTTTCGCCTCCTACTTTAGGCCAAATTGCTTCAGAAGCTGCACTCAAAGCTCCAGACTCATACTTCGATGAAGTGCGCTCTAGATATGTAAAGCGCAGAGATTTACTGGTAGAGGGTATGAATGCAGTTCCAGGGGTTTTATGCCCTAATCCAGGCGGTGCTTTTTATGCCGTGTGTAGATTGCCTATTGACGACAGCGACAAGTTCTGTCAATGGATGTTAGAGAGCTTCGACCTAGATGGCGATACAGTAATGATGGCTCCCGCATCTGGTTTTTATGCGACTCCAGGCGCTGGAATAGATGAAGTGAGGATAGCATATGTGCTGGACCTACCTCTGCTCTCTAGGGCTATAGAATGTATAGCTGCGGCTTTACAACAATACCCAGGAAGAACAAACTAATTGACTTATATATGATGAATCTAAAATTTCTCACAACGATCGGGTTAATAGTTTTTGGGCTATCAAATCCATCATCAGAAATCCATGCTCAAGGCGACACTACGTGGGTGAATACCTACACTTGGGAGGCCCAAAACAATCCTGAGACTAATTACGATAGTCCTGGAAAACGTTGGTTCGATTTTCCTGCCTCTGACAATGGAGTAGAGTACAGGAAAGTATTGATGTACCATAAGCTTAAGTGCTTTGACCAGGGTACAGCAGGTGGATTAGGGTATGCTTGTGGTGAGTGGGATTATCTCTCATATAACTACTTATTCGATCATACAGGTGAGTTAGATTCGACCTCTATGACTCACCCACTTTACAAAATAAACAATCTAGATTTCGATGTTGACTCGATAATATTCTTACCAGTTAGTGGTGCGCCTGTTGATACGATTGTTCATGTTAAGGAGAGAATTGTACTTGAATTCACGGGTGAAGTTAATATCGCGGCTCTCGAGGATGGAGTTGTTACCACTAGTGTTTTTGGCGGTTCTGGTGATAGAAGAGTGAAAATGTTTTGGTCTGCTGAAGATTTGCTAGGGATGGGGCTTGTGGGGATGGAGTTTATAAGGGCCATTACTCTAAACATTGATGATTTAATAGCTGACAATCTCACCTTGAAAATTAAATGGTCTGATGGAGGTGACATTTCACTATCTGATGATGTGTTTAATATTCAGGAATGGGTTGAGGTTTACAATTACCCGGTTGATGCTTCTGAAAGTTTGCAGATTGACTTTTACACTCCTATCTTCTGGGATGGTGAGTCTGGTTTACTCATTGACATGGCGTTAACGGGTTTCATAGGTAATGAATGTGAGGTCTCAATTTCCCCAGGTAGTGTGAGGGCTTTTGATGGTACAGGACAGTATGTTGAATTTGATGGCGGAGATAAAATCGAACTAGATGCAGATGCATTTCAAGATCTGTCAGATGCGGTAACATTAGAGTGTTGGTTGAAAGGAGATACGGATTGGTTACCACAGAACACCACTATTTTCGAAGGCATTAACGCAGAAAACAATAGAGAGATTAATGTTCACATGCCATGGAGTAATTCTCGAATTTACTGGGATGCTGGAGATGATGGAGGGTATGACAGGATAGATAAAGCTGCAGCAGAGTACGAATTCGAAGGAGCTTGGGCTCACTGGGCATTCGTAAAAAATTCTACGAGTGGAGTTATGGAAATTTACAGGAACGGGTCGCTTTGGCATTCAGGCAGCGATAGAGATAACACGTTCGGTGATATTAAAAAAATGTACTTGGGATCCTCCGCCTATGATAGTTATTTCTACAGAGGAGGGGTAGAGAATTTCCGCATATGGAAGACTGATTTGGGGCCAGAAACAATTAGTGAGTGGATGCATAAAACCGACATTAGTTCTCATCCTGAATTAGATAATTTCATAGCTATTTACAACTTTGACGGACCTGACGGCTCTGCGGAGTCAGAGGAGTTAGAATCACCATATGGAGGTTATTATTTCGGCGATGCAGGAAGGGTTGATCACAAAGCAAGTGAGTTGTTTCTGGATTATTATGAGACAGGAGAGCGCCCTAATTTCAGTTTTATCCAATCTAACCTGGAGGATATCGAGTTTGGTCTAAACTCAACCACCACTATTACAACTCACTCCATCCCGCCAGTAAGTATTAGTACTTGGCAGGTTGAAGGAAACACTGTTGAATGGTCACAAATCCAATACGGATGGCCTAGTGACGTAGCTTCTCACACCTACTATGCAAATGGTGGTGACACGATTTCTTCTTACTCTATAGAGGGTGAAATAACGGAGTTTGTAAACTCAGAATTAAACTACTTTGACTCGCCTTATGAAGTGTTGGATAGGTATGAGTTGAGTAGGTATATCACACCATACGGAATCAATCTGTCTTTAGGTTCGGATGGTTGGACGTGGATTTTTGATGTAACTGATTACCTGCCTTTACTTCGAGATTCTGTAGAGTTACAATGTGGAAATTGGCAGGAGTTACTCGATTTGAAATTCGCGTTTATTGAAGGAACTCCCCCTCGTGATGTGAAAAGGGTGGAAGCGTTCTGGAATGGAACCTACTACCTTAATAATTGGAATGATAATGTTACAGCACATGAATTTACTCCTTCAGCTGGCGAGGATATGTTTAAAATGATTACTCGAGCTAGTGGTCACTGGTTCGGTGAAGGAAATAACTGTGCTGAATTCTGTTACAACACTCATTCAGTATTAGTAAACGATACACCACAGTGGAGTTGGGAAATAATGCAAGAGTGCGCTGATAATCCTCTTTATCCCCAAGGCGGAACTTGGATTTACGATAGAGCAGCCTGGTGTCCTGGTGCCCCTGTAACTCAGCAGGAATTCGAGCTCACTGATTTAGTGGAAAATTCGGACTCTTTCACTGTTGAATACGATGTAACAGATGACCCTTATGGTAATTATAGAATGGAAGGCCAAATAATAGCATACGGCTCCCCTAACATGCAACACGACGTAGAGATTATGGATATCCTAGCTCCTAACATGAGGAAAACCCTTTCAAGGTGGAATCCAGTCTGCGAAAACCCAGTTGTGGAAATCAGGAATAACGGTTCTGAGCCCCTCACGGCTTGTATGTTTGAATATCAGGTCGCCGGCGGTGAACTTGTAAATTATTTATGGACTCCTGGTTATCCCCTCGGGTTTTTAGAAACCGCTGAAGTCAGTCTTCCTTTTAATGCTCCGGAATACACTGAAGGCGACGACGATGACATTTTATTCTTTAGCGTGTCCGTTGATCTAGTAGAGTTTTACGACGAAGAAACTACTAATAACGAGGCTTCTTCTTCATTCAGGAGACCTCCGACATGGGCGTATAATAGTCTTAACGACAATAGAATTATAGTTTGGGTAAAGACGAATAACGCACCTTTTGAAACTACGCTTGAGCTGAGGAATAAGGATGAAGTACTTATTTGGTCGCAATCATATGGCGTCGCAAATACTGTGTTTAAAGATACTCTAGAGCTTAATGAAGGCTGCTACAGATTTACAGTACTTGACTCCGGTGATGATGGCTTGAGTTTCTTTGCGAACAACGATGGTAGCGGTTACGCGAGATTTAAAAAAGTAGCTGGAGGAAACTTTGCTACGATTGAAGAAGACTTCGGTAAATCATATTCTTTAGCCTTTAGATTCGAAACAAATCTGATTTCAGATGTTGAAGAGATAGCGGAAATTGAAAATTTAACTGAAGTTAGAATCTTCCCTAATCCGGCCACGAACATAGTTCATGCCTCCCTAGATAATTTCATGGGAAAAGTAGAGTGGACTCTCAGAACTGCTACGGGTTTAATAGTTAAAAGTGGCAGGTTTCACTCAGAGCGTGGAAGATTGTTGTCTATTGATTTAGACGGTCTTGCGTCAGGAGTATACTGTTTATCACTGCAGACTGAGGCAGAAAATCATATCAGTTGGCTGGTAAAAGAGTGAAAATTGAAGTTATCCCCTATTAAAAAATGGGGTTGTTGATGAGTTTTAATGTTTTTCACGCATCACCCCCCTGTTTTTGAGTGTAAATTTGCTTCAGATTAGTTTTCAGTGTTTACCCCTTCTTTTTTTCACTTTTTATTATATTCTTAGATGAGTCTTAATCGTCAACAGGTTATGCACGATGTTCTTGATCGTCAACCTCAACTTCCCATTCGTCCGAACAATAAAATTTCTACTTACTACGGAGAGAACGTCTTCAACAAATTCGTGATGCGGTCTTATCTTCCAGATGAAGCTTACAAGGGTATCCTTAGGGCTATGGATGACGGTACACCTGTAGATAGAAAGGTTGCTGACCAGACTGCTACGGCAATGAAGGAGTGGGCTATCTCTAGAGGCGCCACACATTATACTCACTGGTTCCAGCCTTTGACTGGTTCAACAGCTGAGAAGCACGATAGTTTCATCGCACCAACTGGTGATGGTAGAGCTATTGAAAAATTTGATGGTTCACTATTAGTCCAGCAGGAGCCTGACGCTTCGTCATTCCCAAGTGGTGGCATAAGAAACACTTTTGAAGCTAGGGGATACACGTTATGGGACCCGACTTCTCCCGCGTTTGTTTGGGGCGAAACACTCTGTATCCCGACAATTTTCATTAGCTACACAGGTTATGCACTCGACAATAAAACTCCGCTTTTAAAGGCACTTTCTGCAGTTGACCAGGCATCTACATCCGTAGGGCAGTACTTCGATAAGAACATAACTAAGGTGAATGCTTCTTTAGGATGGGAGCAGGAATATTTCCTAGTCGATAAAGCTCTTTATGCTGCTAGACCAGATTTAGCAATGACGGGACGTGCATTATTCGGTGCTCAGCCTGCTAAAGGGCAGCAATTAGATGATCACTATTTCGGTTCTATCCCTCAGAGGATTAGTGCTTTCATGAAGGAGTTCGAACTAGAGTGTCACAAGCTAGGTATACCTGTTACTACTCGTCATAATGAAGTAGCTCCTAATCAGTTTGAGCTTGCTCCTGTATATGAAGAAGCAAATCTAGCTAATGACCACAACTTACTCTTAATGGATGTTATGGATGTGATTGCTGAGAAGCACAACTTTAGAGTTCTCCTTCATGAAAAGCCTTTTCCTGGTCTTAACGGTTCTGGAAAACATAACAACTGGTCGTTAAGCACGAACACTGGAGTTAACTTACTTCAGCCGGGAAAGACACCTAAAACTAACATGCGTTTCCTTACCTTTTTTGTGAACACATTAGCAGCATTGCATAGGCATGCGGATATCGTTCGTGCGTCTTTCGCAGGCGTAGGTAATGACCATAGATTAGGGGCTAACGAGGCACCACCGGCGATTATTTCTGCGTTTATAGGCAGTCAATTATCTCAATTGTTAGATGATTTGGAAGAGCACATTAAAGCGGGAAAGCTAACGCCTGCAGATAAAACGGCTTTGAAATTAGATATAGGCAGGATACCGGAAGCTCTTCTCGATAATACAGACAGAAATAGAACGTCACCGTTTGCCTTCACGGGAAATAAATTTGAGTTGCGTGCTGTAGGTTCTTCAGCAAACTGTGCTCTGCCCATGACTGTGTTAAATACTATTGTGGCGGAGCAACTCAATGAGTTTAAAATTTCTGTTGATATAAGGATAGAAAAAGGCGACGGTAAGGATGAAGCAATTTTAAAAGAATTACAAGTTCTGATTAAAAGAAGTAAAGACATTAGGTTTGAGGGTAATGGTTATGGTGATGAATGGGTTAAGGAAGCGAAGAGGCGAGGTCTCTCAAATCTCAGAACGACTCCAGAAGCACTTGTTGTTTGGGGTAGAAAAGAGGTGGTGGATCTATTCCATAAGATGAAAGTTTTCTTGCCGGAAGAACTAGTAGCACGAAGAGAAATTGAGTACGAGAAGTATTCTATGAAAAGAGAGATTGAAGCTGCTATTTCTATTGATATGGCCCAAAACACGATTCTACCCGCTGCCATTTCTTACCAGAATTTCTTGTTAGAGAATATAATGGGGGTTGAAGAAGCTTTCGGGAAGCAGGGGCTAAAGATGACAGTTCCGCAAAGGGATATTCTCACTAAAACCTCAGTGCTAGTGAATGACTTATACACTTCTTCAAATGAGCTTAAGAAGACTTTAGCTAAAGCGAATGCTCTTAAAACTCAACAGAAAAAAGCTGAATCTTACGGAAAGGACGTAACTCCATTAATTGAAAAACTTGGCGACGCTTGTACGTCGCTTGAGGGCTTGATTGATAACGAATTATGGCCACTTCCGAAGTTTCAAGAATTACTATTTACACGTTAATTTGAATTAGTTAGCCGTTGATTGCGGCTTTTTCAGTATTTTCGACAATTGATAAACGAAGCGTAAACGGAATGCAAAATTACCTGCAAGTAATAATAACACGGTTAGCCGTGACCTCTCTCCTGATTGTCGGTGCTCTTTCATGCACTTTTTCACAGGAACTTTATGAAGAAGCTGACAATCTTTTTGAGCGTCGTGGCTATTTTGAAGCCTCAAGCGATTATGTTGCGGCTTATGCAAAAATAAAATCTGACCTAGATCTAAAAGCATATTGTGCTTTCAGAGCTGGTGAGTGCTTTCGTCTTTTGCACGATCATTCGCAATCTTTAGATTGGTACGATAAAGCCATCGGTCTTCGCTATGGTATCGATAACCCGGAGATATTTCTTTTATACGGAGACGTGTTAAGAGACAAGGGTGACTTTTACGATGCTATGGAATGGTATGAGAAATATGGTGAAAATGGCGATAGGTCTGTTGCTGACTCAAGACTAGATGCTGCAGATATTGCTGCAATTGCACTTGAAGAGCCGCCAAGTAGGTATATAGTTGAGCCTATGTATATGTTGAATTCGCCATCATATGATTTCGCTCCGATGTTCGCGTCGAAGAAAAGTAATGTATTAATTTTCGCTTCTTCTAGAGAAAGTTCAGAGGGTACAGGAGAAGACCCAATTACTGGCGAAGCATTTATGGATTTATTTTCTTCTACTCAAGCTAATAACGGACGATGGAGTGAGCCTGAGCCTTTAGGAAATACTATTTGCACTGAGGATAACGAAGGGTCTGTAGCTTATGACAATAAATTTAAAACGATTTACTTCACGCGTTGCGTTGATGACGGAGGTTCGAATCTTGCTTGTGATATATACTACGCTCCAATTGTAGGGTCACAGTACGGTCCATCTCAGCCTTTAGCTCTACTCAACAGAGAAGAAGACGATTCTACTCAAGTTGGACATCCTGCATTATCTATTGATGGAAAGTATTTACTTTTCGCTTCTGACTTGGTAGGGGGATTTGGTGGGAAAGATATTTGGTTCTCAACATTTGATGATAAATCTGATACTTGGGGCACACCAGAAAATTTAGGTCCTGGTATTAACACACCTGGAGATGAGATGTTCCCTGCTTTTAGAGCAGACGGTTCTTTGTACTTTTCATCAAATGGACATGGAGGCTTAGGAGGTTTGGAACTTTGTGAAGCTCTTGTTAGAGAGGGCGACTTAGCATTTGCTGAAGTCACACTGTTGCCATATCCTATAAACTCAGCTAGTGATGAGCTTGGTATCATATTTAGAGGTATGACGAACACGGGTATCTTCTCTTCAAACCGCCCAGGCGGAAAAGGCCAAGACGACTTGTACAGCTTTGAACTTCCTCCAATGGAGTTCTGCTACAGAGCATATGTATATGATTACGATACAGGAATGCCTGTTGGAGGATCTACCATTACTTTAGAAAGTTCTGAAGGAGAGATTAACACGTATACTACTGATGGTGATGGAACTATGAGTTTATGTGACGGTGAAATAGGCGAGGGAGTAACCTACGATGTAGGTGTGAAAAAAGAAGGATTCATAAGTGTAGGGGATAGGTTCTCTAGTATAGGACTGACTGAGTCTACAACTTTTGCTATGGAATATTTCCTTAAGGAGATTATTCTAGAGAAAGAGTACCCAATGCCACTAGTGTTGTATCCATTAGGTAGTGCTGATCTACTAATTGATGAGACTATTAACTCGGCTGACTCACTTTCTTACTTAGTTGACCTTCTCACTCTTAATGAAAACCTTGTTATTCAATTAGAATCTCATACAGACAGTAGAGGTACATCTTCTTCTAATAAGGATTTAAGCCAAAGACGTGCTGTTACTTGTGTGAGCTTCCTAGTGTCAAAAGGAATTGCAACGGATCGTATCATTCCAGTAGGACATGGAGAGGATCAATTGAAAATCACTAATGCTGAAATAGCTGCTATGCCAGCAGATCAGCGCGAAGCTGCACACAAAGAGAATAGACGTACTGTATTTAAGATCGTTCGTTTTGACTATCTATTAACCCCAGAATAATAAATAGTGTCAGACGCCTCACGTTATGCCGCGCGTGGAGTAAGCGCAGGTAAAGAAGATGTTCACGCAGCCATTAAGGATGTGGACAAAGGACTGTTTCCAAGTGCTTTTTGTAAAATCATTCCAGACTACTTAACCGGTAGTAAAGAACATTGCATTGTAATGCATGCCGATGGAGCTGGAACTAAATCAGCTCTGGCATATATGTACTGGAAGGAAACAGGAGATATAAGTGTGTGGAAGGGCATCGCCCAAGACGCGCTCATTATGAATGTCGATGATTTGATATGCGTTGGTGCTACTGGCCCCATGCTCGTGTCGTCAACTATTGGAAGGAATAAACATCTTATTACCGGAGAGGTGATTTCTGCCATCATAAATGGTACAGAGGAACTTCTTGTTGATTTAAGAGAACAGGGGATAAACATTATTTCCACTGGTGGCGAAACTGCTGATGTGGGTGATCTAGTCAGAACTATTATTGTTGACTCTACTGTCATCGCCCGTCTAAGAAGAGACGAAGTTATCGACAACGCAAATATTGCCGATGGCGATGTCGTTGTAGGCCTTTCAAGCTTCGGTTGTGCTAACTACGAGAACTCATATAATGGAGGCATGGGAAGTAATGGACTCACGTCTGCCCGTCATGATGTGTTTAACAAATCGTTAGGAGAGAAATTTCCGGAGAGTTTTGATCCTGGAACAGACCCAGAATACATTTACACTGGAACTCATAATCTTACTGACTCTGTAGAAGGCTCACCTATTAATGCGGGTCTATTAGTGTTGAGTCCCACTCGTACTTACGCACCCATTATTAAGGAGTTTCTAAAGCAATGGAGGTCTGAAGTTAATGGTATGGTTCACTGTTCTGGTGGAGCCCAAACCAAAGTCCTGCACTTTGTCAAGAACATACATATCATTAAGGATAATCTATTCCCTACACCACCGTTATTCACCACCATACAATCTTCATCAGGCACGACCTGGGAGGAAATGTACAAGGTGTTTAATATGGGGAACAGGCTAGAGGTTTATACTTCTCCAGAAGCGGCAGAAGCATTGATATCGATTTCTAAATCGTTCGGTGTTGATGCCCGAATTGTCGGAAGATGCGAATCATCAGACGCTGGCAAAGTGACCATCAAAGGTGCGCATGGAGTATTTGAATATTCAAACTCATAATTCAGTTAAGTGGAAGATCTCTTAAATAAACTTGAAGCCATCGGCGATAGATTTCGAGAGGTTGAAAAATCCATTGGTGATCCAGAGTTGATTGCTAATAACAACGCCTATAGAGATGCGATGAGAGAGTATAGGCGGTTAGAGCCTATAGCGCTTCATGCGACCTATTTTAGAGGGCTTTGGGACGAATTGTCACAAGCAAGAGAATGGGCGTCATCAGATGACGACGAAGAAAGAGCCATGGGTAAGGAGGAGGTCCCTTTGCTCCAAACTAAGCTCGAGGAGGCTACCCAAACAACTAAGGAAATGTTACTTCCTCGGGATGAAGTAGACGATAGAGATGTCGTGTTAGAGGTGCGTGCGGGAACTGGAGGTGATGAAGCTGCAATCTTTGCAGGAGAGCTTCTAAGAATGTATTTAAGGCATGTTGAATCAAAGGGCTGGTCGCACACTTTCGTTTCAACTTCAGAAGGTACAGTAGGGGGAGTGAAAGAAGCAATTGTCCGCTTAAGTGGTGATGGAGTTTATGGTTGGTTGAAATTTGAGAGTGGCGTGCATCGAGTTCAGAGAGTTCCCGCAACGGAATCTCAAGGTCGTGTCCACACATCAGCTGCCACCATTGTAATCCTACCTGTAGCTGAAGAAGTAGATGTGGAATTAAAGACCTCAGATTTAAGGCGCGACACATTCAGAGCTAGTGGAGCTGGTGGACAACACGTCAATAAGACGGAGAGTGCAGTGCGTCTTACTCACTTGCCCACTGGAATAGTAGTGGAGTGTCAGGAGGGAAGGTCACAGCATAAAAATCTTGCTCACGCAATGGAAGTTATGCGCACAAGGCTTTTTGAGGCTGAAAGACAGAAGCTGGATGCAGAGCGTTCGGAAAACCGCAAGCAACTTGTCTCTACTGGTGATAGAAGTGCTAAAATTCGCACATACAATTTTCCGCAAGGCAGGGTTACAGATCACAGAATTGGTTTCACATCTCACGCTCTTTCATCAATACTTGCAGGGGATTTAACGGATGTAATCGAGGCGTTGCATCTTGCAGAGAAAACAGAACTTCTTAAAAACCTTTGATAAATGGCTAGGATTTCTACCCTCACGAATCGCAAGAAGCTATACGAAGCTATCCTTGAGAAAAAATCATACTTGTGTGTAGGTTTGGATCCTGATTCAGATAAAATCCCTGAGTGCTTCGGTGAAGGAGTTAAGGCGATGGAGCTTTTTTGTAAGGCCATCATAGATGCCACTTCTCATGTAGCGGTTGCTTATAAGCCTAACCTCGCTTTTTTCGAACTATATGGTTCCGAAGGTTGGTCAGCGTTGGAGCGTGTTATTAATCATGTCCCTAGTGATTGTCTCGTTATAGCTGACGCCAAACGCGGTGATATTGGCAATACTTCCTCGAAGTACGCTGAAGCTATATTTGATGGTTTAGGCGCTGACGCTATAACTATTGCTCCATATATGGGTGAAGATTCGGTAACGCCATTTACAGATCGTTCAGATAAGTGGACCATTCTTTTAGCTCTAACATCTAATAAAGGAGCAGATGATTTCGAGTTTCACGGGACTCCACCCTTATACGAAGTTGTATTAGAAAAAGCTACTGCCTGGGGTACTCCAGACAATCTAATGTTCGTTGTTGGTGCTACAAGACCAGAGTTAATCAGTCATATTCGTGAGATCGTACCTAACTCATTTTTATTAGTTCCTGGAGTCGGAGCACAGGGCGGCGATTTAGCAAGTGTTGCTAAGGCCGGTCTCAATTCCCAATGTGGCCTTTTAGTAAATTCCTCTCGTGGAATTATTTACGCTTCTATAAAACCCTCTACTTGTGAAGAGGCTATGAAGGCATCGCGTGCAGCAGCTGAAATCATTAGTCATGAAATGGCTAAGACCTTGTGCTTGTGAATTATTCACGAACACTTATAAATAGCTCTCAATTTATTTAGGTCACTAGTTGATATATTCATATTTTAGAGCGTGCTTTTTAGATTCAAAGCCTTCCTTAAGAATTAATAAACAAACACATAGAACTAAGATGAATTTTTCTACTAAGATTTCACTTTTTTTACTCTCGATATTTTCACCATTATTATTAGTGGCTCAGTCAGACTCACTTGCCGTCGATCAGACTGAAGTGACATCTGCGGTTGAAGTCGACCTGCCCTCCGAAGCTGTTTCTCTTTCCTTTGACGAGAGAATTGATTCTGTTATGGGCCCCGTGACGGAGTTTATTGAAAGTATAATATTCATCACAGTACCTATTGGGAATGGCAAACAGGTTCCTTTTGTTCTTATATGGCTTCTTTTAGGTGCAGTTCTCTTCACGATATATTTCAAGTTTATTAATATCACCGGTTTTAAACACGCTATCGATGTGGTACGCGGGAAATTTGACAATCCAGATAAGAAGGAGCCTGGTGAGGTAACGCATTTCCAGGCCCTGACTGCTGCTCTCTCTGGCACTGTGGGTGTAGGTAATATTGCTGGTGTTGCTATAGCCGTTTCCATTGGTGGCCCAGGTGCCACGTTCTGGATGATAGTTGCCGGTTTATTAGGCATGAGCGCGAAATTTGTTGAGTGTACTCTAGGTGTTAAATACAGACGCCAGAACTCCGACGGTTCAGTATCCGGAGGTCCTATGTATTACCTCAGTGAAGGGTTAGCGAAAAAGGGTGCTGCAATGGGTCAGCTCGGAAAAGTGTTAGCTGTTCTTTTTGCAGTTGCTTGTATCGGCGGATCATTAGGAGGCGGTAATATGGTTCAAATTAACCAAGCGACTAAACAGTTGTTACTTGTGACTGGTGGTGACGCTTCGTTCTTAGCTGGGCAGTCATGGATATTCGGAGTGGTGATGGCGGTTGTAGTAGGTTTGATTATTATCGGTGGGATTAAGAGCATTGCTAAAGTCACAGACAAAGTGGTGCCATTTATGGTCGGTATTTATGTTCTAGGCGCACTGATAGTTCTCTGCAATAATTATTCAGCAATACCCAATGCGTTTAGTCAAATAATTACAGGTGCATTTGACTCAGGTGCTATATACGGTGGAATAATAGGTGTTTTAATCCAAGGTTTTAAGCGGGCGGCATTTTCAAACGAGGCCGGTATAGGTTCAGCCTCAATTGCACACGCAGCAGCTAAAACTGACGAACCGATTTCAGAGGGAATGGTATCTTTATTAGAGCCATTTATTGACACGGTTGTGATTTGTACAATGACAGCTCTAGTGATTGTGATTTCTGGTTACGGATCTTTCGGTGCTGAGCAAGCATTGTCTCTAGCTAACAGTGGAGATTTGCAGGCGATAGAGCTTACATCATCGGCATTTAGCCAGACTATTTCATGGTTCCCCATCGTATTGTCTGTAGCAGTAATCCTCTTTGCCTTGTCAACTATGATAAGTTGGAGCTATTATGGGTTGAAAGCTTGGACTTATTTATTCGGAGAATCAAAAGCGGCTGATATTTCATACAAGGCTATATTCTGTGTGTTCGTTGTAATCGGTTCTGCTATATCTGCGAAGAGTGTTTTCAATTTTGGAGACGCAATGATTTTCGCAATGTGCTTTCCAAACGTTCTAGGTTTATACATTTTAGCTCCTGAGGTCAAAGCAGATCTCAAGGACTATTTGAAGAGAGTAAAGTCGGGTGAGGTTAAAAGATTCGACTAAACATACTAGGCAGACAAAGCTGATGGATGAACGCTTTCATTTGGCTTCAATAATTATGGTGATTTCACTTTCACTTATTGCCTGGAAAATTGAGAGTACAGTATCGGTTTTTGATGATATCTCTGATACCTCAAATGCGATTATCGCTTATTCAACATTACAGGAGCTGTCAGTGGAAATCGAAACTGTGCCGGATGATTTATTGCTGGAATTAGATCAGATAGTAGCCTCTACCAAGTCAGACCGACCTCAATCATTCTCTAATTACCCAAAATTAATTCTAACTGTGGACTATGACTTTGCCTTTGAGAAAAGCCATGCTAAACCCCAAGCTCCCTCACACAATTCTATTAACCTTAACAAGGTTGATAGCGCTACACTAGAATCTCTCCCAGTATTCGGACCGGTTCTTTCAGGTAGGGCTATAAAGTTTAGGGAGGCCCTTGGAGGTTTTGTAAGTGTAAAACAATTGTTAGATGTGTTCGGTTTTAACGACGAGAGCTACTCTAAAGTAAATAATTGGTTTTATATCTTAGAAGAAGATGTATATAGACTCTGCGCTAACTCTGCTAGTTGGTCGGAATTGAAGCATCATCCTTACATTGGTTATGATGGCGCTAGGATAATTGATAGGTATAGAACCCATAACGAGATACTTAATTTGAATCAACTAGAATCACTACCTAATATGTCTGATAGCACCTGGAGTCGTTGGGCTCCGTATTTAAAGATTTGTAATAATGAGTCGCTTTAGATAAAAAATACAAACGACATTTGCCACATGAATTTTAATCTTACTGAAGATCAAATTATGATCCGCGACACTGTTAGTGATTTCGCAACTCGTAGAATTCTTCCGAATCGTATGATTTGGGACGAAGCCCAAATTTTTCCGCGTGAATTATTCTCCGAAATGGGAGAAATCGGATTAATGGGTATGTTAGTTCCCGAAGAATATGGAGGAGCTGGTTTAGGGTATGTAGAGTATAAAATTGCTATTGAAGAAATTTCAAGAGTGTGTGGTTCTGTTGGTCTAAGTATGGCCGCTCACAACAGTCTTTGTACTGGGCATATTCTTCAGTTTGGTTCAGAAGACCAAAAGAGAATGTACCTCCCAAAACTATCATCAGCTGAGTGGATAGGTGCGTGGGGGTTGACGGAGGCTAATACGGGTAGTGATGCTATGCGTATGAGCTGCGTAGCTGAGAAAGATGGAGAGCATTGGGTAATTAATGGAACTAAGAACTGGATCACTCACGGTACTGTGGGTGACGTTGCAGTCGTTCTGGTAAGGACAGGTGAGTTGTTGGATTCGCATGGTATTACTGCTTTTGTGGTTGAGAGAGGAACTCCGGGTTTTGCGGGGGGTAAAAAGGAGAATAAGCTGGGGATGAGGTGTAGCGAAACTACAGAGATGGTTTTCGATAATTGTAGAGTTCACGAGTCTCAGATTTTAGGAGATGTAGGAGAGGGCTTTATACAGGCAATGAAAGTCCTTGATGGAGGTAGGATTAGTATCGGTTCCCTCGGTCTAGGTATTGCACAAGGAGCATATGACACTGCTAGAGAATACGCAAAAGAAAGAGAGCAATTCGGCAAGCCTATTGCTAGGTTCCAGGCGATTGCATTTAAGTTAGCTGATATGGCAGTTGCGATAGAGGCGTCGGATCTTTTATTGCTAAAAGCTTGCGAGTTGAAAAACAACGGTAAGCCATGTACATTAGCTAGCGCGATGGCGAAATATGAGACTAGCGAAGTGGCTGTGCGTGTTGCTACTGATGCGGTTCAGGTGTTAGGAGGCTACGGTTACACAAAGGATTTTCCAGCTGAAAAGTTCTATAGAGACTCAAAGCTCTGTACGATAGGCGAAGGAACTTCTGAAATTCAGAAATTAGTCATAGCCCGAGAGTTGGTTCGTTAATTTGTTTAATATATCTTTGCCATCTCAAATTTTGACTATGCTAAGCATCCCAGTAAAAGAAAACGATAACATTGAACGCTGTCTTAAGCGTTTTAAGAAGAAGTTCGATCGCACAAAGAAGATGAAGGAATTACGTTCACGTCGTGAATTTGTAAAGCCAAGTCTACTTAATAGAGAAGCTCGTAAGAAAGCTGTCTACAAGACTGCAAAGTCTTTAACTGAGGATTAGTCCTTTTAATATTATGCGGTAAATCATTTGTATTTGCCGTCAGTAAAAGCGAGATTGCAATAGTCTCGCTTTTTTAATGCCCTGTTTTTTCTATGACATCATCTTCGATCGTTTTGTATGAGTTTTTTGATTTCCTTAAAAAGGAAAGACGAGTCTCTGTTCATACTACTCGAAGCTATAAGTCTGATTTAGACCAAATGATTACTTACATGAGTGATCACTATGAAGAAGATGATTTGTGTAATATGAAATCAGAGTGGATAAGGTCTTGGGTTGTGGAGTTGATGAAGTTGAATAAAGCACCTAGATCGATACATCGTAAAATTTCCTCCTATAGGACTTTTACTAAATATGCTAGAAGAAAGGGGCTGATGGATGGTAATCCTGTGGAAGGGGTGGTTTTGCCTAAGCTTGAAAAAAGATTGCCAAATGTTGTGCCCGAGCATGCTATGTCTTCTCTTTTTGAAGATAATCTTTTTGAGGATAGCTGGAATGGTAGGCGCGACAAAGCTATAATTTCTTTGTTCTATGAAACGGGTATAAGGCTAAGTGAATTAATAGCTTTGAGACTCCAGGATTTAGATGGTCAGAGGCAAACCTTGAAGGTTTTCGGAAAAGGTTCTAAAGAGAGGCAGATGCCACTGTTACAGGGTACAATTAGCCTCATACAAACTCAT
>Ga0308008_1000399_pt1 | contig 18191 bp, 18 predicted proteins | sample Neamet125_FD_203140 | JGI IMG/M metagenome (GOLD analysis project Ga0308008, IMG submission 203140) | Marine microbial communities from water near the shore, Antarctic Ocean - #125 | ecosystem: Environmental > Aquatic > Marine > Unclassified | place: Southern Ocean | collected 2014-07-24
TTTCGTCAATAATGATTTTACCTTTGTAGTTTGACAGTAACGTTAAGTGTTCACTAGTAAAGTATAGAAACCACGTATAGGGAAGAATGATAGCATCGCAATCTAAGTTATTAATATCGCACCAGGCTGGTGTAAAATAACTTTGCGAAGTTGTTGTCCTGCGTAACCATAGTTCTATTGTGCTTTGAGATAGAACTGTGCCTTTTGCACTGTGGCTGAATAAATTATTTGCTGGTTGCTTTGTGGAATGTAATGATAAGTGCCAGTCCGAGAATTTGGTATCTGTATTTGCGCCGTCGAATGGCCATTGTAAAAATCCAAGTTTCATACTGACTCGTTGTATATGTCTTGTGCTAACTCTTGATGTTGTTGTGTAGTAAGATGGTCGTTGCGTGGGTTACCGTTTTTTTCAAAGTCCCATTTGTGCCATGGATTAGATCCAAACTTAATATTGTCAAAGTTTGAAAATTGTGATGAAAATATTGTTTTATTATGTAGCGGTAGTACAATACAATTTATATTTAACCGAACACATATAGATAATATTGCGTCACAGTATAAGTCATGCTCGTATAAATTATTAGTAAAAAACTTATCATATAAAGAAGCAAACGTAATTACATCTTCCTTAACCGCATCAAGTTCGGTAAGTAACGATTGTGCTGGATTATATAATTCTTCCATTTTTACTGTGCCAAAGTTGTCAAGGAATGCTTTTTTTCTATCAGGTTGTGTGAGTTGTATTAGTACAGTATCATCCGCACCCGGGTCTAAATCTTTTAAAGTTTCGTATATAAACGAGTTTCCTTGACCAATTCTTGCGTGTGCTACTGGTTCCAGGTCAAGTAATGTTGCTAGTACTCTAGCATAGTTAGTAGGGTCATTTGGGTAGTTAGATAAGTCGGTCTGGCCGTGTGTAGAAAAACTACAGCCAATTATATGTAATTTGTTTTTTACCACTTAACTTTCCACTGTAAAGTATTGCCGGTACCTGCGTTGGTACTGATAGTTACTGAATATCCTTTGTCAGTAAAATACTTTTTCACAGTAGAAATTTGATCTGTTAATGTTGTATTAGATGTTATATTGTTATATGCTTGATAGTACGTTGTACTGTTAGTTATAGTAGTGCCTGTAGCAACTGTTACGTCTAAGGTGCCAGCGTTTATTTGTGTAAGAACATTAGATTCAAGTGCTCTTACTTCATTAAGAACAATAACACTATCTCTAGATTGCTTTCTTGCCTCTGTAGCATTTACAAAAATATCAGCCATCCTATAACTCCGCCTTTATGCCTTTTAGTGCTTCTTGGTCAGCCATTGAGCCAACTCTAGCACCCATGTCCTCGATACTATCTTGGTCCATGTCTTTGGGTACATTACCCATAAATTCTATAGTGTCTATGTCGACACTTTGTATAATTGGTAAATCTTCTAGGATATCTCTTAGTAGGGCTGATGAAACTTCTTTGTGTCCTCTTGCTCTTACTTCTCTTAAGAAATCGTCGAAACTCATGCTTTGAACATTTTGTCCGTGTTTAGCAAACACTAAATCTGCTATGTCGGAACCTAGCTCATCCAATTCACTTTCAACAAGCATGATTTCAATAGCTCTCATAGCCTACTCTTTTTCTAGTCTGCCAAGTGGCTCATCGAGTGGTCCGGCCTCAGCGTCTGCTCCATCAAAATCATCTAATGGTACGTCATCTAATGCTGGTTCGCTCATATCACCCATACCGTCATCCATGCTAGGCACTTCGCCTGCTACTGAACCTTCACCGGTAATATTTCCTAGGATTCCATCTATGCCGTCTTTACATGCTTTGTTGGCATCTAATGTTGATGCTAATAATTCTTCCATGCCAGTCTTAAAACTTTGTGCTTTATCTAGACCAAATTCATGTGACATGCTGTCAGCAATAGCAGGTATATCTTCGTTTACCATTCTACCAAGTCTTTCAATGTGATCCTGGATGTCGTTACTTAATGCTCTTGCCGCCATAACAACTTCTGCTTCTTCTACTGATGTTCCAGCAATTTCTTCTGTTACCATATCTTCGACTATCTCGTCTAAGAATGAGTCAAAATTACCTTCTTCTTTATTTTCTTTAAAATTCATTGGTTCCTCGTTGTGTGCCTTACAGGCATTGCTGTATACGTCATATAGAGCATCTGCTTTTTTGACGTCTATACCTTCTAATTCGGCAAATAATTCGCCTACACCATACTGGTCGCTGTCTTTTTTAAGTATTTTTGCTAGTCCTTGATGTAATTTATCAGTTGGGCTCATTTCAATTTTTGGGTCTGCGTCTGCGTTTACTACTGTTGCCATACCGCCTGACATTGATGCGTTAACTTGACCACCTGCCGCTCCAAATCCGACGCCTGCCGCCCCTGCTCTAGCAATACTTAGTAGTGCTGGGTTCTCAAACATTGGAGTCATTTGATCTCCTAATGCGGCCATTACCATTTCCTTAGGGAATCTTGCTGGCATAACTTCGTACTTTTTACCACAACTTGCCATAACAGTCTCGTAGTCGTCACCGCTTTCTGCTAGTGAGCAACCGTACTCGTATAGTTCGTCCATTAGTTTGCGATAGTTTTCGCCTTCGTAGTACATGCCTTCATTGATCATAATGCCTAAGGCATCTCTAACCATGATGTTCATTCCGTAATTTGGATCTTGTTGGAATTTTGATCCTTTGTTTCTGAGATTAGCAATTCTCTGCTCCACATTTTTGTATGCAGTATCCAGTTTTTTCTGTGGTAAAATTTTACCAACATTAATATCATAATTTTCATTTAGATATTTTTGAATTTTGACTAATCTATTAATATTGTCTGAATTAAATTGATTAACTTTCATAGTGGTCCTTCCTAATAGTTATATTTATCTAAAAGGTATAAATTACGAGGCAATTATCTGTTGAGCGTGTAGTAGCACTTTCTGAATCGATGATTTGCACTTGAGTTCTGCTTCTTGTAACTTGATTTCGTATAGTGTTTCCTTATCAAGTGTATCGGCTTGCTCAATTAATTCTTCATACAGATTAACCTCAACCATCTTTGAAACTGCTCTGTGTTCCTGTTGTATTAGTTTGTCAATAGCAGAATGACTAATAGTGTCGCCTGTATTGAAAGCGGCGGCTATGACATTTGCTACCATTCTTAGATTGATGTTTTCATACACTAATGAATTATTTTTTAAATTAATAACACTGAAGTTGAGACCATCATCTACAACATCATAAACATCAAGTTTAGATATTATACCAGAAAGTATTTCAGTTAGTTGTTGTGATAAATCAATATCAGATTGGTTTGTTTGTCGCATATAGTCTGTATCCACTGTTTCCATCTTTTAGTTTTACTAGTTTAATTATGTCTCTACGTCGCAATTCCTCTGCAATATAGAGTTGATTATCATCTAGCCTGTCCTTATATAAGGTTCCAAATTCTTTTAGCGAGTCGACAAATTGTACTTCTCGTCCCATGATGTATGTTAAACCGTTTTTACTTTCTATGCTACGCATCTTTTTTCTTCTTGCTCTTCTTCTTTTTAACAGGTTTGCGTTTTATCGGCTCTTGGAACATCGGCATCACCACCGCGGCAATACTTCCTGATGTTGTCTCAGTGATAGTATTATAGAACAAATCTATGTTTTTGTCAACCTCTTTTATACGCATACTATCTATTTATCATTTCATCGACGGCTTTTTGTAATCCGCCTATCATGGAGATCTTTGTTTCCAGTGAATCTATCTCAGAAAGTTTTCTAAGATTGTTTACATAGGTGTTATAATTATAGGTTACTATATGTCTTACACCCTCATTCCACTCTTTCCATTTAGCAGGATCTTTCTTTAAATCTGTTAGTCGCTGTATTTCATCAGCGATCATTTCCATACGTTGTTTTAAATCATCGTTACCGTCGTAACCTTCGTTAATAAATGGAGCAAACGTTCTATACCCCATGTTTCGTGATATTTCTACTAGTGTTTCTGATGTGCCTAGCATTATAAAAGGTTGTTTGAATATAATTGCTTTGAAAAACTTTTCCGTTATAAAACGTGATCCATTAAATTCACTTTCACCAATAATTTCAATATCACAATTACGCCTTGCGTTAAAATACATTTGTTGATCACTACTAAAATTTGTATTAGGATCAAAATCTAAATGGTTATGGTCTCTGTCGATAAATGTAGGTACTTTAGGTTTTAAATCATATAAATTATCTAGGTACTCATGATAAAATGCTGTTTGCCTACGGTCCCAGAACCACTCTCGTAAGTATTCTTCGCCACATGTAAACGTTGCATTCCAGTCATCTGGTGTGCTAAACATGTTATTTTCTAATAGTCCTCTAGAGTTAAGTAAAGATAAAAATGCGGATCTGTGTCCACGTTTAGCATTCATATGCTTAAACATAAACAAGTGTGGCCTATCCAAATCTGGATGCACTGCGTTTAAGTAACTGGTACACATTGGGTCTACAGACATTTTTATAGTCTGCTCTTCTGGTAATGGATTCCCCCATTCACAAAAGTCATCTTGTTGTTCAAGATTGTAAACATCTTGTAACATTAATTGACATACCATTTCTGTCCATTCTCCGCTACCGAATACATTTATTTTTTCTATTAATGCGTATGGTCTTTCTAGTAAATATTTTTCGTAACACTCTTCAATATTACTTGTACTATTAGTATAAAATACTTTATTGTATGGTACACCTAATAATGATACTAATACATGTATAGAATTAAATAACTGAAAACTTGCGTGGCCTTCTGCTGTATTTTCTATAATAATAGATGCCTTGCTATTAGTGTTTAATTCGTGCTTTGCTTCGTCACTTAAAGGCGAACGTACTAGATCTTGCATTAGCATTTCTCTACCGTAATACATTAATTCTGCTAATGTATCTTCGTCACACCCATCAATACTAATAATATATGCGAATGGTTCATTTTTATTTATTTCTTCGATCGGTTTGAAATGGCGCTGTGTATGGTAATTAGAATACCAGCCAAATACATTAGCATCGTTGTTACTTGGGCAATGATCGCTCATATTTCTTAGGTGAGTCGGCCCTCTACGTCCCATGTCGACTACAAAGTCACGGAACCAATTATCGTGTTTCACAATCTGAAATGGTATCATGCTAGTATTTATGGATTAAGTGTTTGTCGAACAGCCTGTATAGGCCTTACTTATTTTTGTTTTTGCCAGACTTCATATTGGCACACCAATGGAACATTTTAGATTTCTCTCCACTGCTGTTTTTTGCTTTCTTACGCAGGCTTGTTACAGAGCCATCGCAACTTGCTCCTGCTTGTTTGACTCTTCCGGGTTTGCTTTTGCCTTTCTTCTTACCATCAGCAAAGTTTTCCATAGTCGTTGTCTTTAGTGGTTCATAACCATGTTTTGCTTTTTCAAAAGAGGATACAAAGTCAATAAAGTCATCAATACCTTTTGCCTCAATGTCCTGTTCTATTTCTTCTGGTGTAACAGTACTCCATTGTGCGTATTCTTTTCTCATAAGTTGTGTTATTTTTTTAAACTTATCTGGGTGTTTAGAATAATATAGACGTTCTATTACATCAGGAATTTGGGCAGGTATTGATTCTGCTAGTTCGAAAACTCTCATGCGTCAACGTCAAATGGTAGTTCTTGCTGTCCGGAATCTTTAGCAAGGTTGGCTTTTCTCTTTGCCCAACCTTGTTTTGCTTTATCCGAACGTGACATGCGTTTGTCTAACCGTCGCTGTAAGTCTATCATTTTAGGATCGTCTTTAGGTTCGCGATTAGCAAACTTTCGTAATTCAGGGTCTACTGCTTTTCCATCTTTGGCAACTAAGTCTAATTTTCCACCCGGTGATGCTACGTTCATATCACTACCTGGTCCAAACATTTTAACTAATTCGTGTATTGTTCTATCAACAAGTACAAACGGCACTCGTTGTATACCTAGCATCATTGCGGCATCATATCTGTGATGGCCGTTAACTAGTACACCGTTATTGTCTATAATAAATGGTTCTACTTGTTGTCCTTTAGCAAAGAATTTTTTAGCACTATCTGATAATCCAGGCACTCTATCAATCTGCCCTGGTCTAATTTTATCTATGCCTATAGTTCCTTTTTTTGTTTTTATAGTAATACCAAACGTGTCTCTGACTTGGTCATGCCACTTTGGATCGCTTAGATGTCTAAGTTTTAATTGTGGCATTTGTGCTCTTTTGTATAAGCCGCCTTGTCTAAGACTTGCGAGGTTTGGGTCTTCATGAAGTGTAGTTGTGCTTTCATCTAAGTTCATAAGTCTAATAACACCGCAACCTAGTCTCTCACCAGCATTACCTGTTTTAGTACTTTCTTCATCTCCGCCTTTGCCTAAGTCATCTTTATCAGCATGAATAACTATTGCTCTACCGACGACACTTCTGTCTCCAGTTAAGTCTACACGTTCTGCTGTTAGTTTAAATTGAGCATTACCGTTGCTGTCTGCTACTATGTTGCCTAAGTCACCGACATGTCCTTCTTCTAGACTACCATGTGCTATATTGTCAGGATTATAATGTCCACCGGCACTTTCGCAACCCTTACTTAGATCGCCAAACTCATGTATGTGGAAGCCATGTTCGCCTTCAGTCAATCCGGTAATGTTACCATGTATTACTGTTGGCTTTCCTGCTTCTTGTTTTAAATAAATTATGCCTTTAGTTTTGCCTATCGTGTGTTCAAATTCACATAATGCTTTAATTGTTTCTTGTGCTTCTGTTAGTGAGTTAATACTTTCACAATGACAGTCTAATGCTTTTGTTCTTGGACATGCTGTATCAACACTTTCTGATACACCTGTTTTGTAAGGTTTATAACTGCCTGGTACAATCTGAGTATTAGCAAATGGGTTTTCATTTGTAGTTACTAGATAATTTGTTTTAGCATGTAGTCTTAATCCTGAACCTTCTAAATCGGATACATCCTTGATAAAGTTAAATGTTTCTTTCTTAAGATCAATAAACAGTATGCCTGCTAAGTTGCCACTTTGACGTTTCTTAGCAAGGTAGTTGTTTACATTAGCCTGTGCTATTGATTGCATAGCACCATTTATATTTTGTGCTTTAAGCAGTCCTGCTATGTTTCCGCCTACTGCTGGCAAGTTAGTAAATATATTACTAATAATATTACCAATTTCGGCTTGTGCTTCGGGTACTGCTTTTAAGAAATTGGCAACATGTGCCTGTTGCATTCCTGAGCCTACTTTAACTTTTATGCCACTGCTTTCTAGCTCAATGATTTTATCTTTATATTTTGTAAAAAATTGTGCCACTAGTGACTTGTAATCGTTTGATACAGTAACTTCTCTATCATTAAATCTTGCCGCATTTTTTCTTGTAGTCTTAAGTTCTATTGGTTGCCCGTTAATGACTAAGTCACCTTTACCGCCATCGGCACCTGTTGATGCTCCCATGCCCGATATACGTTGTGACAGAACAGCAAGAGCAAATTCTCCTGGTCCAATACCGTATTGTACTACTTGTACTAGGTCGTCGACTAATTCTGTTATATGGTCTGTGGTACCGTATCCAATAAAGATATCACTTAATGTAACTGTTTGAGCTGATAGTAATGCGTCAACATTAACTAACTTGTCTGCTTTCCAGTCTACAAATAATTTTGCTCTTTCTTCAGGGCTCATTTCAACACTTGCTACAATTTTTGCTATTTGTCTAACTGCTTTCTTTACATCGTCGTCTGGAATAGTTTCTATTTCAGCACTCAAACTTTGTAATCTGCCGCCAACTCCCATATCATTAATTAACTGTTCTACATAGTTAATCAGTTTATTTGTATTTTCGTCATCTGGTAGATCATTAAGTTTAGTAATAAGATCTGATTTATTCTCGTTTAGTTTTAATTTTTTTACATCTTCATCAGACAATCTACTCATAGCATAATGTCTGACTATATCTCCGCCGTCTGCTTGGTATCCTTGTGCGGAATGTAGTTTGCTAAAGTCTGTCATCATACGTGGTATAGGCATAGCCATAAATGCTTTGAACTGTATGTCCAAGTCGCCTACTGGAAAGTCTTTAGATAGTATGCTGTTGATTGCGTCTATCTTATTGTTATTTGGTAAGTTTTCTGATAGTACTTTTGCTCTTATTAATAAATCTGTTGCTTGTAATGATTCGGCTCTAACTTTTCTAACTGGATTTGCTATGGCATCAAATTTACTTTTGCTTACTTTCCAACCAGCATTAAATCTTTTAAAACCCATATCTTTTAGTTGTTGATTAGAATAACTACCTGGTAACGGCCATGGTCGATTGTCCCATATAGTAATCATTTCTTCTTTGTGATCTTGTTGTTGGGCCTGTTGTTTCTGTAATCTTGCCGATGTTAAGTCAGCCAGTGACTCAGATATTTTATCATTACGGATAATTTTTAGTTGGTCATCTAGTGATAGATTTTCAAAATTTTCAAATACATTGGCCATATTTGTATTTATCATACTTTCGTTTCTTGCGTTAAGTCTTTGTCTGCCTAAAGTTAATGCTGTAGTAAAATCTACTGGCGATTGGCTACTTTCGGCATTGCTTTTTATACCCTGTAATACAGCATCTTTAAATGTTTCGTCATTTTGAGAATTCTTTAAAAATGCTACTAATTTATTTACTTCTGGTGTTAGCATATAATCGTCCATACCCATTGCCATCATGTTATTAAATAGAATATAATCTGTATCGCCCTCGGCACCCCATGGATGGTCACCCTTTTCGTAATCGTTGCCGTAAACATCACTGACAGTTTCGCCGTCTCTAGAATAGTTACCAGCGGATACTGTATAATGCTTTTTGATATATTTGTCCGCATCCTCTATACAGCCTGCCCATCGTTCAATACCATACCCGGATCTTTTGGAACTAGGTTGATTGTCAAATGTTGTATAGACTTTCTTTAAAAGATTTATACCTTGGTCTTTTATACCTTTGTCTATGCCTAAGTGCTGTGCTACCGCAGGCCAATCTGTATTTCTTGATATAGTGAGCGAAGCCGCATCTTCGAGTCCTTCTACACCTGCTACAGCATATAATTTGTTTCTTGGGGTATCATTTTGATCTGGAGTCGCGAATCGCTTCTGATCAACTACTTGTTTAAAAGCACGATGAAAGTTTTCACCTTTTGCTATTAACTCAGCAACTTCTTGTTTAATTGACGTATGAGGCAGTTCAAACTTAATATTAAGTTTATCCCAGTCAGTGTACGCATCAAATCGTTTTTGCTCAGCCTTGTCGTCATTCATTGACCACATAACAGCACTAGTAGTAGACCATGGCTCACCACTCTTTGGATTAGCCAATTTGTCTTTGGGCACCAATGGACTTACATGCGGTTCTCTGCTGTCGCCTACACCTGTTTCTATTTCTATACCTGCTTTTTTTAATGCTTGATATTCTGTAGCACTTAATGACTTATATTTCTGACCGGAGAGTGGTCTTGGACGGCCTTCGGTGTCCGTTCTTTCTTTGGCATATATATCCTGTGGAAAGATACCATAATGTAATTTAAACTGTTTTATAATTGCTTTAACACCGTCACGTCTCCACTCATGTGTAGTTCCTTCTGGTGTATCTTCAGTTCTGGTCAGGCTACTTAAAATTTCTACAGCATCTTGACCTTGTGATTCATGTGCCGCCGCTATAACTAGCACATCGCCACCTTTATTCATTCTAGATGTAAATGCTTCTCTATTTGCTCCGGCGTATCTTGCGTTGTCTACACACTTGTCATAGAAGGTTGAATCCATATATGCTGAACTAAAACTTGGTAGTTTAAGTCTAGGTCTGTTGTTATCCCTAACGTTCTTATCAAAGTTTTTCTCTTTATCATCTAGACTACGTTTAGCGGCAATTTCTTTTTCTTGACTATCAAATCCCATCTTTTGTGCTATTTTATCAAAGCCTGACATCCAATCTTTGATAGCATCGAATCTGCTGTTAACTATTTTTATAACTTCGTCGTGCTTATACTCGTCTGCGTGATTCTGTCTTCCTAGATAGTATGCCTGTAAACTATCGCGTACAGCATCTGAAAGAGCGTCGTTTAATCTTGCTACAATGTTGTCGCCAAATGGGTCTTCAAAATCATTTTTCTCGATATCATCAATGAGACCTTGTATTCTTTCTGATTTGTAATCTGAAAATCTTAGGAAACCCAAACCATCTTGGATGTTAAGAGCGTCAAATTTCTTTGGGTCTAACAACTCATTGTCGCCAGTTATTGTAGTACCGCTACATTTGTCAACTAGTGGCTGTGATAATTTGCCTATGTCTTTAATAGAATCTATATACAGTTGTAAGTTAGTATCTTTCATGTCTTGTAAATGTATAAAACGTTTACGCAACTTCATTGTGTATGTGCTTAAATAGTTTTCAATATAAGAATCATCGTTATTAATAGATTTACTATGGCTTGGTGAAACTGGTTCTTCATAATGCGGATATTTTTTTAACTGAGTCATCAGTTCTAAATATTTGTCTTTGTTATAAACATCACCATTTGGTAATAATGTATAACTAGCATTATATCCGCCTCTTAAAAGAGTTTGATAAAAATCATTAAACTCTCTTTTCTGCATTATTTGTTGCCACGCATATTTGGCATTACTGATGTTGTCTTCTTTGTAGTCATTATCTTTTACTGTAACATGTGCTAGTGTGTCACCTATTTTGTCTAACTCTTTTGGCTCAGCACTTTGTACAGCATTCCATAAACCCTGTACTGCTTTTTCAATTTGAGGGGCTCTTAAGAATGTCGGTCTTTCTACAATATCTTTTTTAAATAATGCGTCTACGCCTTTTTTAAGTACTACAAACTTTTGATCTGGTCTATCGTTTTGTGTTGGTATATTTACGTTTTCTATGTTTGCTGTAATAAGTTTTGACAATTCGCTTTCTGATATTTGAAATATTTTTAAACTATTACGAATAACACCAATTGCTTTAGCATTAATATTTTTTCTACTTTTGCCTTTCTCTACATCAATGGCAAGTCTACCTAATGCTTTAGCATAATTATTTTGAGCAACTGAAAGATATTTGGTAGCCTGGTCATTTTCGTCTTCTTTAAGTTTGCCTGCTGACCTATTATACATTTCGATGGCTGATAACGCCTGTGAAATTTCTTGTAAGCCATCGAAGTAATTATCCTTACTAAGCATTTCTTTAAATAAATCTACTAGAGGAGAGTTAATAGTGTCATAGCCTTGTACCTTGGCTCTTTCTAATTCTTTAGGATCTATCTTGCCTGCCTTTTCGACAGTTCTTGCTATTGCTTTGGCGTAATCTGCCTTGTATTTGTCAGTGTATCCTGCTTCCATTACAGTAGCATAACGTATAACTGCTGAAACAACCTTCTTAAAGTTCTCTGCTAAGTGATAATCTTCACCGCCGCCTATTCTAAACTCTATGAGTTTGGTACCTGTTCGATTATCTCTTAGATCTTTAAAATGTATTGAACTAAACTTATCAGTTGATACGCCTTGACCTAACACATCTTGCATTTTTTCTAAGTTACTTAAATCGCCTTTAGCAAGATTCTGTGCTTGTACTCTGATCTTTTTTGCTTGTGATTTAGCATAACCATTATTCTTTCTGCCAAACGTATTAAGTAAGTACTCGTCACCTAATAGTGTGGCCATTTTTAACTTTTCTGCTTTTGCGTATGACTGTAATCCTTCTGCTTCGCCGTTCCACGTCATTGTAACATGTAAACCAGTACTGCTGTTTGTTTCAGTTCCTTCTTTTTCCATGTTAGAAAACAAACTCTTCATCTCTTTTAGCATGGCTCTAGGTGTAGGATATACTGGTGAAATAATTTCAGCGCCACAGCCTTCGCCATCTATACTACTGTCGTCCTCGACACCCCAACCGTCTGTGTGAGTACTACCGTACTCGCCGTAATCGACACTTGATGTTTCGAATGAATTATTGCCAGCCCATTCCTCCATCCATGACGCAACTTCCTGTAATCCACCACTACCGTAACTGGAATATTCTATTCCGTAGTCGTCTAAAAAACTGCTCATTGAACTGTAAGAATCGTATATCCAGTCGCTAATGGCATAGTTTTCGTATGCCTCTTCCATAGCCCTTTGATGTAAATCGCCTTCTTCAGCCGCCATCTCTTGTAAAAAATCTCGGTATTCGTCTTCATATTCTTCTTCGACGTATTCCCTTGCCCAGTTCATATACTCCCAACCATCTTCTAAACGATTTTCGTATTCGCCTGGGTCTCGCTCTTCAAAATCTGTTTTATATCTATCTATTGCTTCACTGCTGGGACCATTGCCACTATCTATAAAATCATTAATATAGTTTTCATCTTCTTTATTCTCATCGATCCAATCTGATATCATGTCGTCTAAGAACTCTTCTAGTTTTTCTTCTCGTAGCCATTCAGAAAAACCTTCGTCGACATCACTTTTATAACTATTGCCGACGTATATTTCGTCTTGTACTTCATCCCAACTTAAATTATCAATATCATCATCGGCGCCACCTTGTAAGCCTGGCCATGTAGTTTCTGCTTCAAAGCCACATCTAATTGGCAAGTCCATTGCCGCATTTGCTATTTCTTTTGTGTTAAAGTTTAATTCGAATAGTTCAGGTTTTGCTTCTTGTAATAGTTTTGATCTTTTTCTAATACCCGACATCGATTTCTTTGTTGTAAGTTTTTTTAGTATTTTTTTAGCAAGTGAACTTTCGTCTACACCTTCTTTGCCTGCTTGTTTTAATATTGCTCCAAGCCTATTAGCAAACTTTGGATTAGTCATTGCCTTTGTTACATCACCAATTACTGGTGCTAATTGTTTTAACTCTGTTTTGTTAGGCATTTTACCTTGGGCAACTTTGTCTGCGCCTGTGGCAAATTGATTACCTTGTATTTTCTTGCCTGCTATGGCTCCAACTTTGCGTGAGCCTTGTGCTAATTTTTTTTGTATGTCGTTGTCTTTTGCTGTGGGATCATCTCCAGGTACATCTAATTCTGGTTCGTCAACATTACTTTTAGCATTGGCATCTTTGCCTTGTATGCCCATGTTGTACTCTAATAAATCTTTCAACTTCATTATATGCGCCTGTTTAATTTTGCTATTCTACGACTTACTGGATTTCTTCTTTTAGTTCTAGCGGCCTTCCTTGACATCCTCGCACCCATTCTTGCTCTAGTCTTTTTAAGAGTTAATCGTTTTTTCATATTAACTGGTTTAGAGCATTGGCTGGCATTACCGACCAATCGGCCTTTGCGTGGTCCACTGGTACATCTAACCTTACGGACAATCTTATTGCCTCGCTTGGCCCATACCATTTTGGCTTCCATTACTTCTTCTACTTCAACTATTCTCATATTAAAATAACTTAAATATTAGTGCGATTATCATGCTAGACATTGTAGCAAATACTCCTGCCATAATGCCTACTAGCCAGTTTTCAATTTTTGAAAAATGTTCTTTTACTTCTGTTTTGAATTCTTTGATCTCAGATGTTACTTGTTCTATTCTTAACATGTCAGCAATAACTTGCGATTTTAAATTTGGGTCATTCGCATATAACTGTTCTGCTGGTTTCTTGTCTAAATCTTTGTCTACCATTATAATACATCCTGTTTAGAAAATTCAGTATTTACTGAACCTTTAGTATCAATAGTACCACCGTTTAACACTATGCCTGCCAATTCGTCCTTTAGTGTATCTAAAGTGTGAGCACCTTGCCTTTCAAAGGCAAATTTAAATACCCAACCTGCTCCTGTTAATGTCGGTGCCCCATAGGCGTCAATGCCTACTTCACCGCTTACAGTAATTGGTGTATTCATTAGCATAGGTTGTGCTCTTAAACTAATAACCTGTACTAAACTTTCAAAATCTTTTTGTGTATTATCTGTAAAGTCTGACGTGGCTGTTATGTCTAGTGTAGTGAATAATGTAAAAAACTCTACGTCTCCTGTTAAGGTTTCGCTTGATGTTACTAATCCACCTGCTTTTGTTTGTGCCATAATCTCTCCGTGTGTATCTCTATAAGCATATTTATCAGTTTGAGGTAATATTCTGAAGAAATTTCAAATGGCCAAAAAAAAGCACTCCTAAGAGTGCTTTTTAAAGTATTTTACTTTTACTTAAAAACTAATAATTAGTCTTTAAAGATTGATTCGACTGTTGTAACTGCTGAAGTAACGCCGTGTGCGTTTGTGCCTTCTGCTGTATAGTCTGCGCCTGCGCCTTGTAATGCTACAAATACTACGTCAGTTGTTCCACTAACAAATGCTGAACCGTCTGCTGTTGCAACACCGGCGATTGCGAAACCGTCTAATGCCATATCTTCAACAATAGTTCTTAATTCTGCTGTTGTAAGGTCTGTTTTAGCAACCTTGACGATATCTGTTTTTGATCCTAATCCGTTGCCAATGCCTTGTCCTGCTTGGCTTGTTTCAAATGCGATTAATGCCATGATATATCTCCTACTATTCTGTGCTATAAAAGTATCTTGTTTTTAACTTTTATAACTTGGTTACTTTTATTTATCAAAATCCCATAAAAAAAGGGAGCCTAAACTCCCTCTTCTATTAATTTTAATGTCTTACAATACAAATGTCTTTGCTGTAACAGTCGCCGCTGATAAGTCGATTGAATCAACTGTACCTAAAGCGATGATAACGTCTTCCAAATGGGCCGCTAAAGCCTCTGTGTTAGTTCCGTCATACTTATCTGAACCATATTCGCCTTCGATCATTATACTCAAGTTTACGTTTGTGCTATGTAATGCGCCATGACCTAAAATTGTGAATTGTGATTGAATTGCTTCTAATACTGACTCTACTGCTCCTGCTGGTCCCATTGAACCGTTAACAGCCGCACCAAAATCGATGTCCAGTAATGCTACTTCTTTACCAATGAAGAATTTCTCTTCATCGACTCTATTTGGATTTGATTGACTTAGTCCTACTAATGCCATTTTTATCTCCTAATTATTGCCTGTATTTCTACAGTCGTTATGTTTATTTATCGATTTGGCGGTGCGTGGATGGGGTTTTTTGTCTTAAAATCTTTGGCCAAAGTAACTTTTTGTTTTGTTTACTTTGTCATTATAGTAATCTGCTACGGCATCTACTGGATCAACTCCGTGTCGTAAGTTTGCTATTGCTGTGGATATAGCACCAAGTGGCTTAGGTCGTGCTTTACCATCTTTGCCGTAGAACCTTGGATCTTTGAGTATCCTGCCGTCTGCTCCTACTTTCCAGTCGCCTTCTTTATCAATTGCTTTGGCGACGTCTTTCTTTTGATTGGCGCGATTGTCTACGTCAGTATCGTCCTTAGTCTTTCTCGCGGCATCTGTATCAATTTTACTTTGTCTATACTGTGCTTGTTGGGCTTTTTGGTCCTGAGCTTTTTGCTGTTGTCTGATTTGCTCACGGTTACTGCCTTGAGTTGTATCTCGTTTGTCCAATGACTTCTTAATTTCTCTGTCAGTGTACTTTTTGCCAGTGGCCATATCTGCTGTATCGGTGTTTGAGAACTTACCTTTGCCTACCTTCTGCGCCGCATTAGATGTATCTAATCCTGCTCTGGCCATATTCTGAATGGCTTTCATCCTATCGTTTTGACTAGGTTGTTGTTCGTCTTCGGTAATTGTGCCTGTTACTTCAAATATCTTCATAATACTATTTATGCCTTTTTCTTACTTGCCCAGTAACCGGCTATACCTGCCAGTCCTGCTGATGTTTTTGGTCCTACACGACCACGTGTTAATTTAGGACCTAATTCTTTGCCAACGTATGCTGACGCACCCGCTACTGCTAAACGTTTAAGTGTACTTTGGTTAGTTGCTTTGTCTAATTCTTTATTAGATGCTCCTGGTAGCATGTATTTTCTTTCTCTGGCTAAATCATTTAACGGTTTATACAATTCACTTCTAACTGCTTTTGCTCTCATGGTATGTAATAAACGAGTTACTGCTAACTGTTTTGATCTATATTTTAATTTAGACCAGTCAGAAATTAATCTGCGGCATGCTAACAGTGATGTATTAGTTATACCTAATTGGTATTGTAATCTCAACAAGTAAGTTGTGTTAGGCTTGTTGCCTTTACTGATGTGCTGTAAGTACATGTGCAATCTTCTTTCGTCAAACTTGATAGTTTTCTTTTTAGCACCTTTGGGCATGTCGTCGAAACGTTTGTTAACAAAGTATGCCATTTGGTATATGTCTGTTGAGGTAACTCTGTTTGCCATAAACTTGCCATATGATGCTGATTTCTTAGCATAGGCTTTGCCAAACTTATAAGTTGACTTATCTTGTACAAACATTGTGTTGATTAGCACCATAACAAAAAGTAATTCTGTGATGTCGTCTTGGTTGTATGCTTTAAAGCCGTTTGTTGCTCTGTACAGTCTGCTTTCTTTTAGTTCTGGTAGTAGTTGTAAGTCCATTATGCTCCAGGTCTCCCTGAGCCAAAGTTTTTAGCACTAAAGTCTAATCTATCTACTAACTTAATTGCGTTGCCTATATGATCAACAGCAACAAAACCTTCTTCACCGGTTACTTCATAGTCGCCGTCTGCTGTTTGTACAAACGTATCAATCTGTTTTACGTTTGCTAGTTTATTAACAATCATTTCTTTTGCTCTGATAAGTTCTAAGTAAACTACATACGCACTAACTATTTCTTGCGTGTTGTCTTCTAAAAATTTAATACCATTAAGCATAAGTTGTGTTTTAGCAACTTTAGTTTTATCTGTTTTTACTGAGTCAATTGCTTTTTTCATAACAGTTTTGTAGTCGGTTATAAATGCTGTAGCAAATGCTTTTGGATCTTGCTCGAATCGTCCTTGGTCTCTTATAATTTTATTAACACTAGTCTTTATTCTTTCTCTTAAGTTTTGACCGAACTCGTTGTTCTTTAAAAACTCTAAATCACCAATGCTTGATAATTTACTATTTGCTGTTTCAATTGATGCTTTCAATGAAGCGGACTCATCTGCTGTCATTGTTACTTGACCTGAGTAGTCTTTGATTATAGCATCTCTATACCATACACCAGCATTGGCGCCATTGCCCAGTGCACTAGCATCATACCCAAACTTAGCACTCATATCTGCTAGTGTTGGACCACCTACATATTCTGTGTGGAATACAATACCTATATTTGCTGATAGAATCTCTTTTGCCAAGTTACTGTTTTTAGGAACAGCATATATAATAGTGTTTGGTTTAAACACAATAAACTCTTCGCCTTTGATAGTTGCTGTTTGAATATCGTCTTTGGTAAACAGCATGTCTCCTTGTACAACACCTGTGAAATTTAATTTTCGTAAATTTGTAAATGCTGATATTAGTTTTTTTCTAAGCCCTTCGGCACTTTGCGTTTCGCCTTTTACTAATTTGTCTGGATGATTTGATTTAATGTCTGCTAAACTTTTATTTAGTTTAGGACTTTTGTTAAACACACCTTTGGTACCAACAAAAAATTTACCATCAGCAGGATCAATACCAGCAAATATAGCCGGTGCTCCATCCCATTTGGTTGTTAGATTGAATTTTGTTTTAGAACTGCCTTTAAGCATTTCGTAAAAACTTACTAGATAATCTACTGCTTGTTTACCACCAGTAAGTCCGTTGTTAAATATTAAATCTTCTAAGTGTTCTAAATGTGTATTTTTATTTTCATCTAGTCTGTGGTAAATTGTACACTCTTTCAGATATGATTTAGTGAGATCTACTGCTCTCATAGTGTAGGCCTTTCTTTAGGCTTCTGTCTTTTTGCCCACGCATCTTTTATTTTGTTGCTAACGGCGTTGAAACCCGGTCGAATTCTTTTTTTGTATTGCCTTCCGGCACCTTTACCTAACTTCGAGGCACCTTTAATAAGTGGTACCGATATCTTATCTGTATTTGTATTGAACCCGGCATTCTTTTCTCTAGATAAAATATCATAAGCATCGCTAGTTGGGTCATTTGGGTCAACTAGATCAGAAAACTTTCCTTTTATTTTATCAACCATGCTCGGTGATCTATTTTCTGCATCTTTTGCGTTAACTATTGCTGTTGTTAGTTGTTTATCATCTACACGAACAAGACGTCCGTCCATATCTATTTGCCTGTGATATAACACTCCGCCAGTTATGTCTCTG
>Ga0308008_1000404_pt1 | contig 18082 bp, 10 predicted proteins | sample Neamet125_FD_203140 | JGI IMG/M metagenome (GOLD analysis project Ga0308008, IMG submission 203140) | Marine microbial communities from water near the shore, Antarctic Ocean - #125 | ecosystem: Environmental > Aquatic > Marine > Unclassified | place: Southern Ocean | collected 2014-07-24
GAACTGATGTTCACAATGCTTCCGTGTCCTAACGATTTTCGCCACCTTCACTGGCAATGACTTTCACCTTTTTGAGGTCAGCAAAGTCCTTTAGATCGGTCTCTCCTTTTAAGCTTCTTTTCTTTTATGAAACCCCTTTCACCGCCTTTGTCTGCCTCTCCTGCTCCAACCCTGACTAGGACGAGGAATCGGATCGCAAGAATCTTCACCAAGCCGAGTTTTTGCTACGAGCAAGGCGTTTCCTCCCGGGCTCTTGGGCACGCCAAGCGGATCAAGCAATCTTCTCCTCGTTACGACAAAGCTCAGGGGTGGATCGAGAGAATTGAAGGCGAAAGCATTGAACCCAGCTTCGTCGAGTAAGGGGCTGTTTCAAAATGACGCGCGGGAAGAAAGTATCGGGTGGAGGGAGTATTCGTGCCAAAGCGAAAGTTATCCGCAAATCAACGAGTGTTTATCGCAAGACTGACCGAGATTGAAACCGTATCAGATTCGATGCGGTGATACTTCTTATTGTCCCGTGGAAATCTCAGAATCCTACAATCCATGAATAATTACAAAGCAATGAAACTATCGGGCTTTCTGGCGGCGATGAGCCTGACCGTCACCGGTGTGGCAAGTGCCGAGAACCAACTGCCCGATCCGGACGGCAAACCAGCCGACATGACGAAGCCGGTTCAGGTTTATATCCTGATGGGCCAATCCAACATGCTCGGCTTCGGCAAGATCGGTGGAGGCGAAGGTTCCCTCGAACACGCAGTCAAAGAAAAGAGCCTCTATCCTTACCTCGTCGATGACGAAGGCAAATGGACCGAGCGCAAGGACGTTCGCAACGTGCGTGTGATGGGAAGCGGCGGCCCGGGTAAAACGAGACTTTTTAACAACGAGTGGATGGCCATCGGGAAGGGGAAAATCGGCCCGGAGTTTGGCATCGGTCATCATGTTGGAAATGCGGTAGAGGCCCCCGTGATGATCCTTAAAAGCTGCATCGGCAACCGTGGCCTTGGGTGGGACTTACTTCCTCCGGGCAGCGAGAGTTTTGAACATACCGATTCCAAAGGCGTCACCTGGGTTCACCCCGGATACAAGGGATCGCCTGAGCGTTGGAAGAAAGGTGAAGAGCCCAAAAAGATCGGCTGGTATGCCGGCCTGCAGTACGATGGTGATGTTGACCGGGTGAAGAAGATCTTGGGCGAACTCGACAAGTATTACCCCGACGCGAAGGAGTATGAAGTTGCCGGTTTTTTGTGGTGGCAGGGTGATCGGGACAGCCGAAGCGAAGCGCTTTCTGGTCGTTACGAAAAGAACCTCGTGAATCTGATCAAACAGCTTCGCAAGGACTTCAACGCACCTAACGCCAAGTTTGTAACAGCCTCACTCGGCCAGACCAAAAAAGGTGCCACTGATGGCGGCGGAAAAATCCTCGATGCCATGCTGGCGGTTGACGGCGCGTCCGGAAAATATCCGGAGTTCAAAGGAAACGTCGCAGCGGTTTACACCCATCCCTTGTCCAAAGGCGGAAGTTCCGGCGGCCACTACAGCGGGAATGCCGAGACCTACATGAACATCGGCGATGCCATGGGCGCCGCGATGGTGAAGCTGCTTAAGAACAAGTGATTTAGTGACTTAAGAGGGGCTGCAGAAAGGCGGAGCTTTGATCAAAAGGCTCTTTCCGGGACCACCCGGTCAGGGCCTCTTTTTTTGGCTTAACTTCCGATCGCCCGGGAATCCCATCGAGCATTACGGAGCCATCGGCCCTGGCCTGGCTCACATGAACCAGAAGGGAGCAATCAAGCAGTTCCTGGTTTGATGGCAGCCAGTGAGCCGTGTCCGGTTCCTACTTGTTTAGAAAGAGGTCGCTCTTCACGACGAGATGAACGAGATCGCGAAGACGATTTTGGTTTGTCCCGAGTTCATTGACGATCCGGTTCACCTTTCCGCGATCGGTTGCCTCGAGCTTCCGCCCGGTGGCGTAAATGAGCATTTTCTCGGTCAGGCAGCGCACGATCAGAGATTCGCGTTCCTTGAGCATTTGTTTGAATTCGATGATATCGGCGAGCTCTCTTCCGTTGGCCATCGCGGCCTTGGTATCGATGGGATCGCGTGAACCCCGGTAGCGGTCCCTCCACCGTCCGACGACGTCAAAGTTCTCGAAGGCAAATCCCATCGGGTCGATCTTCACGTGGCAGTTTTTGCAGGAATCGTTTTTACGGTGGAGTTCCAACCGTTGCCTGAATGTCACGGCTCCCCGCGTGTCGGTTGGGAGGGGCTCGATATCCGGCGGCGGCGGTGATGGCGGCGTTCCTAAAATGTTTTCGAGCACCCAGGTGCCACGAATGACAGGAGAGGTATCAACGCCATTGGCGGTGGCTGTCATGACGCCGGGTTGAGTGAAAATCCCGCCGCGGCGTGGGTCGTTCAATTTAACTTTACGAAGGCGGGCTCCGCGAATGTCCTCGCGCCGGTAGATCCACTTGGCCAGCACTTGATTCATGTAGGTGTAGTCGGAGTCGATAAACTGCTCGATCTTTCCGTTCGATTTGAGGATCTCTTCGAAATAAGTGGTGACTTGTTTTAGCAAGATCGGTTCGACCTTGAGGTTTTTATAAAACTGAAAGTCACCACCGGAAGGGGGCATCTTACCCAGCTTGTCGAGTCGTAGCCAGGCCGAGGTGAAGTGCCTGACAAAGGCGGCCGCTTTGGGATCCTCCAACATACGCTCGATTTGCCGGTCGAGTTCAGCCGGGGGGCTCAATTTCCCCGCCCGGGCCAGCTCGTATAGTTTGGCATCCGGCATCGACGACCAGAGGAAGTAGCTCAGTCGCGCTGCGAGCGCGAAGTCATCGAGTCGTCCGGGTTTTTCTTTGAGGTAAAGAAACTGTGGCGAGCAAAGAATTGCCGCGTATCCGTCCTGCATCGCGCGGATGAGGGGAGGGACCGATCCCTTGTCCTTCTTTTTGGGGTTCGAGCGCAAGCTGTCGACCGAGAGCTTTGCGTGCATGGAGCCGGGCTCGGTCCAGCCGGCCCGCAGCCCGTTGGGCGCGCCGTAGGCAAAGTAATCCACACGAATCGCGTGCTCGCCTTCGTCGAGTTTCACCTTTCCCTTTTTCAATTCCTGCCCGTGCAGACCGTCGTGCCCGACCACCTTGGTGTCATCGATGAGAATTCGTCCCCCATCGTCGGAAGCCATTTCAAAGGTGTATTCTCCGGTATGTGGCACTTGAAGTTTTCCTTCAAAGACCACTCCGTAGTAGTCATTGCGCTTGGCGACGCCAATGTCTAGGTAGCCTGAGGGGAGCTTGCCTGTTGCAACCGGTTTGAGGCTGTCGAAATCGGGCAGGTTGTTCCACTTTCCTTCATAAACTCGGTAGGTCAGATCCTGAATTCCACTGGGCATTTTTCTTACCGGTTCGATTTGTTGCTGCAGGACGAGTTGCACGAAGGGCTCGATTTCAGGTGCCGTGACGGGTCGTCGGAAAGCTCGTTCGGCGAACGTCTTCATCAGTTGTCGGATTTCGACTTCTTCCCCGGACCCACTCCCGTAGAGTGCAGTGTGGCTGCGTGGCGGCCACGTTTCGATGAGGGGTTCGATCGTCAAACTGTGAATGCGCAGGTGCGGGGCCGGGTATCTGCCGTCTTGAAAGAGAGCCTTTGCCATTTGCAGGGGCCAGGTTTCGTGGGCTTCCTTGTTGACCTTCTTGTCCGGGCGTTTGGTCAGGAGTTCGGGGTGGAATTTTTTGAGAATGTTCTCAACGCGGAAAGCGCGATCGTTGGGGCCGTTTTCCCAGCCGATCCATGGAGTCCAGGTTTTGTCCATCCAGACCTCATGAGTGAAGGTGTGTTTCTTTCCGTCACCCGGGAGGGGCCACAAAGCCAGCGGGGTCGAGGTGATTCCGGCAAGGCCGCCGTTTTTGGTATCGGCCATGTTCAGGCAAAGCTGGAACGGGTTCTCTTCCTCAAGCTTCGTTAAGTCACCCCAGGGCATCTGACTGGCGTTGTGAGCGGATGCTTCCACGATGATGCGGTATCGCGCCGAGACTCCGACCCCGCTGCGTAGGTCGGTCGGTGAAAGACGGCCCTGATTCTCGTAACCGGTCGCAATCATATCGTAGCCGGGGTTGATTTCACGCGAGGCGGTTTCGATCAGATGCCCGCCGCGTCCCTTGATCAAGTGCCCGGAAAAACGGCGGGCTTCGACGACTGGTCGGGGCTCGAGATGGGTGGCGTGTGCGAGCGTTTCCTCCACCGCAGCTAAGGTGAGCTTGAGGAGAAAATCAGACATCACCAGTTTGTCCCCAAGATTAAAGAAGCCATCCTCGCTCTCGTCTTCCGGGAAGAAGCGCAAGGGATCGTTGCCCGTCCTTTCCACGCTGCCGTTGCCATTGTTGTCGGTCAACCGCGCGCCTGCGGCATCGGGCCGGTATTCAGCCCCTTTGAGGGAGAGGAGATCACGCCAGGTGTTGCGCAACTCGTGCCTGTTGAGTCGGCGTAGGACTGTTTCACCTCCCGTGCTACGGGCCTTTTCATACTCTTCAGCGAGCGCTTCGGTCAGAGTAGTAATGACCGGCGTGGTCTCGTCTCTCGAAGGCTGCGGGGCCTTCTTTGGGGGCATTTCACCAAGGTTGAGTTGATCGAGAATGTTCTGCCAGGTTTCGAGTGTTTCGATCTTGGTGAGGTCGGTTTCCAGGGTGTCGAAGCGATAGTCTCCTTTTTGTTTTTCGGGACCATGACAGTCGAAGCAGTGGGTCTTCAGGAACGGCTTGAGCGTCGTGAAAGATTCTTCCGCATCAGCCGCGGAGGTTCCCGAGATGACTGCCAGAGCACAAACGATACTGCGTTGGAAAGCTGATAAGTTCACGTGATGTTCTTTGAATGAGAATGCGTCGGGAACCGGTCTTGCCTATGCTTTGAACTCCAGCCCGGTCAGGGTGCCGGTGCTTGATCCGAATCGATCAATCTCTAGCCCGGAATTCTGTAAGATGGAGAGCAACAAATTTGCCGCGGGGACGCGCTGGCCTTCGGGTTCCGCGTAGACCTTGTGCTCGCCGTGTTTGAACCCGCCACCGGCCAAAAGCAGAGGCAGGTTTTTGGTTTGGTGCGTGCCTGCCGCCATCCCGCAACCATAAAGAATCGAGGTGTGGTCAAATAGGGAGCCCCCGTTGATGGGATCCTCCAGCGCTTTTAAACGGTCGATCAAGTGTGCCATCATGGCGATCTGGTGGCCTTCAATCTTCTTCAGGGCAGCGACCTCCTTCGGCCTCTCGCCATGGTGGGAGAACCCGTGATAGCCTCCGTTTAGACCGAAGTCCCCGTTGACGAAACCGGACGCAAGGGTGATGGCGCGCGTTGAGTCTGTTTGCAGCGCGAGAGCGATGATTTCGATGGTCGCCTTGAGTTGCTCCGTCGTGCCGTTGCCGGGGTTTGGTTCGGGGACATCGGTTTTTGGTTTTGGCCGACCGATCCAGGGTTCTTGTTGAGCCAACTTCTTCTCCAGCGTGCGCACCGAATCGAAATATTCCTCGAGCTTCTCCTGATCGTGTTTGCCCAGCTCTTTATTTAGGGTTTTCGCCTGATCCAGAACGACATCGAGGATGCTGTTGTGGCGTTTGAAGTCCTCTGCTGCACTGGCTTTCTTCCCAGCGGAATCTTCAAAGAACATGGCCCGGTAAGCGGCCCGCAGGTCAACCGATGGCACCTGGACTCCGGTCCGGGTGAAGCTGAGGAGGTTACGTTCGCGGCAACCGAGCGTCATCGAAGGAAAGCGTGTTGCGGCCCCGTGATGTTCCGCCAGTTTCTGGTCGAGGCTGATATTTCCTTCCGCATAGTTGTGGGCCAAAACCGGGCGAACTCCGCTGAGCAAGACCGGGACGCCCTGATGGCCCCCAGTGAAACCGTGGTCGAGATTTGAGAAGACCGTAAAATCCTCGCGGTGTTTCTCCAGAGACTTGAGAGTGCCCGGCATGTCATAGTCTTTCCCCGATTGACTGAGATCGGGGAAGAAGGCCTTCTGATAGACTCCGTAATTATTCGAGAGGCAGACGAAGCGCTTCACCGGCCGTGTCGACTTCGTTGCTGCGCGCCCAAGTGGAATCATCGCTTCGAGCATCGGCAGGGCGATCGCAACTCCGGTGCCACGGAGCAAAGCGCGTCGATTCAAGGAGGTTTTCATTTCATGAGTATGTGGCATTTCCGGCCCGCGGTAAATCGAGAAATCGCTCATCAGTCCCACCCATCGCTCTGAGTGTCCATGTGTTTTTCAAAGCGGGAGCCCGTAGTGGCGAGGTGACCAAGGAGCTTTTCGATAAGTAGCCTCGGCGAGCAACGTAGATTGTTTCACCATGAAATTAGAAAAGAGACAAAGAATCATTACCTTTTGCGTGGCCGCGTCACTGACCGGGTTGGCTTTTGCCGAAAAGAAAGTTCCGGAAGCGCAACCCGGGTACGATAAGAGCAGGGATCTGGGAGTGAAGGCTCCCGAGGGAGCAGACGTGCCGTTTGATGGCACGATGAAATCCGTCAGAAAGAATTGGGAGATGTGGCCCAAAAAGGAGATGCCCATCACCTGGGAGGTCGTGAAGAGCCCGACTGATGACAGCAAGGTTTTGATGACGAACGGTGGCAAGAAGTGGGGGACTCACGATCTGGTGACGAAGAAGAAGTATCGTGATTTTGAAGGGCACGTAGAATTTGTCCTGATGGGGGGGCGTGGCGATGGCAAATCCGAAGGCTATGCCAACAGCGGAGTCTACATGCAGAACCGTCACGAGCTTCAGATCGAGTCACCTAAAGGGGGAAATATCGCAGATCCGTATGGCTGGAAGATCGGCCCGCATGGCATCGCCGCGGTTTGTATGGAGCACGTTCCCAAGGGAAATGCCTGGCGCCCGAATGGTGAGTGGCATTCCTTCCATTTCATCTTCAAGGCTGGAAAGTGGGAGGGTGAAAAGCTCTCCGAGCCAGCTCGTCTCACCCTCTGGTGGAACGGAATCAAGGTCCACGACAACGTGCCGGTCAAACATGCCAACGGTGGTGTGAAAAATGCTTCAAGTGCCGAACCTCTCAAGTTACAGGAGCACGGTCAGGATGTCCGCTTTCGGAATATCTGGATCAAGCCACGGGACCCCAAAAAGGGAGAATAGGCCCTCGAAGCATCTCATCGGATCATGAGCACCCGTCGTATCCTTCTTCTCACCGGGTTCTTTTCCGGGAGGCGTTTTGCCAAAACAAAGGATCCCCCGGTTAAGGTCTGCCTCCTCGCCGGTCAACCCAGCATGGTTGGGATTGGCCTGGTGGCGGGAGGGGGATCGCGATGGGGGAATGAGCTCAAGCCCTGAATTTTCTCAGCGTCGATCCTCAGACAAGCAAAGGCGAATAAATTGCGCCCTATCAACACCTAGCCCTCGTAGAGCGCGAAACGGGCGAACCATTCGACCTCACTTCACGGCGGCTGGTCCCCAGACTTCCTTCATGACGGCGAAGGCCTTGGGATCGTGATCCTTCAGCTCGGCGGCGACGAAGGGATAGAAGTCGTTGCGGTAAAGGTAGGCTTCGGTGGCTTCGGCGAAGTATTCCTTATGATTCGTGGCGGCGTAGTGTTTGGCTGTACGACCGGTGAAGAGTTGTACTTTTTCAAGAATCCCTTCTTTGATGGCGGAGTCGTAAGCGGCGATGATTTTCTTGTCGTCAAAGCTCAGAATCTGGTCGTGATAGGCGTGAGCCAATTCGTGGAGAATGACGGCGGGGTGTTTGAGCAATTGATCACGTGAGTATAAGGCGGCGGCGCGGGTGAGATGGACCTTTTTAGCGAGGCGAGGATCGTAGCCGCGATCTTTCAGCCATCCGGCCCCCGGGTGATATTGCATCGCGGACAATTCTGGATGTTGATGCTCGAGCCAGATTTCCATCTTCTTTATTTTCTGCAATGGCTCTTCAGGAAGAAGGATGGAGATTCGTTGAAGATGATTTGCGAGCATCTTGAGGGCTTTCGTGCCTTCGTCGGCATGTTTGCCCCCCGTGAGAAGGGCCGGATCGACATGCACGGTCCATCCTTCGATGTTTTGTTGGACCGGCTCAATCCAACCGACTTTCTCGGGCCTAGGAGTTTCTTTCTTCTCTCCAAAAGCCAGCCAGGCTGTTGAGGTCAGGAGAACAAGTGGCGTTGCGAGCTTCAGGAATCGAAGCGTGGAAGAACGCGGACTGGATTGGGTTTTTGAAAACATGGTGTGATGAACGAGTCGGGATAGCTACGGGCTTATTTCTCCCGGTATTGCATCCTCTTCCTTGAACCTGTTAAATGTTCCTCATGCAACGCCTTACTCTAGTTTTCCTCGCATGTTTGTCTTGTGTAGCCTCTGCCACCGAAAAGCCCAATATCCTTCTTCTCTTTGCAGATGATCTCGGGCGATACGCTTCGGCCTACGCCTCAAAAGAGCAGCCGTCGGCCAACGATATCATTTCCACTCCGACCTTTGACCGCCTCGCTTCCGAGGGGGTTCTTGCCGCCAACGCTTTTGTCTCGGCCCCGTCGTGTTCGCCCTGTCGGGCTTCGCTAATTTCAGGCCGTCATTTCTTTACCAATGGGTCCTGCTCCCAGCTTCATCATCGCTGGCACGGGCCGGATGAAAGTGATCCCTGGAACGATGTCACCGGCTATGCCGAGATTCTTCAGAAAAATGGCTACCACATCGGGCTGACTCACAAGAACCACGTTAAGGGCGAGCGCTTTGGCCCGCAGTTCAACAAGGCCGGACGAAAGGTAAATTCCTTTTCGCAAACTGTCAGCAAATCCAAAGATGTCCCGAAAGGAAAGGAAGCGCTTTACGAGGAATGCCGGGCCAATTTCCGCACCTTCCTTGCCAAGCGGAAGGAAGGCCAGCCCTTCCTTTATCACTTTCATCCTACCAATCCGCATCGTTCCTGGACGAAGGGTTCCGGAAAGAATCTCTGGAAACTTGATCCCGAAAAACTGAAGGGGAAAATGCCACCCTTTCTACCCGACGTTCCAGTGGTTCGCGAAGATCTTACCGATTACCTCGGGGAAGCGATGGCCTTTGATGAATGCTGTCGCGTTCTGCTCGAGGAGCTCAAGGCAATGGGTGAATACGATAACACCTTGATTGTCATTTCCGGTGATCATGGTGCACCCGGTTTCCCGCGTGGGAAAACCAATTGCTACGATTTCGGAGCACGCGTTCTTTTTGCGGCTCGCTGGCCCGAGCACATCAAGCCTGCGCAAACGATCGAGAAGCCGATCTCGTTGATTGACCTCGCTCCCACCTTCCTGGCAGCAGCGGGCGTCGAGAAAGCGGACACCATGCACGGTGAAAACCTCCTCCCCGCGCTCAAGACAGGCGATCATTCCGGTCTTCGTTCCTGGGCCCTGATCGGTCGCGAAGTTCATGTTGAAAGCGCCCGGGATCGCCAGCTTCCCTACTCCATGCGATCCCTTCGCACAGCCGACCATCTTTACATTATCAATTTTACGCCCGACCGTACCCCAATGGGCGATCTCCTCGCGCTGGGAAAAGGCCCCATCCCGTTTAAAGACCTCGCTGGCAAAACCCGGCTAACCTATGCCGACGTTGATGCAGGTCCGACCAAGGCATTTATGATTCTGAATCGTGATAAACCTGAGTTTAAGTTTCACTGGGATCTGGGCTTTGGCGCTCGCCCTGCGGAGGAACTCTACGACCTGAAGAAGGACCTTCATCAGATTAAGAACGTTGCGAAAGATCCTGCGTATCAACGAGCCAGAGATGCCCTCCATGCCCAACTCATGGCGGAATTGAACAAGCACAAGGATCCTAGAATCAATGGGGACCAGTTTGACTTTCCTCCGTATTGTAAGGTGGGGTTGGAGAAGGAGTGAATGGGGGCTGCAAAAATTGGCATTAGTGGACATGTCCAGTATCCTGGCCATGTGAATGCGATCACCTACACTGCCGCTCGGGAGAATCTCGCTTCACCCATGGACAAGGTTTGCCGCGACCATGATCCTATTGTGATCACGAAGTGGCTCAAGCGAGGTATCACTATCAGTGACTCTGAGGCTCCTCGCAAGTCGGGGTCAGAAGCGAAGCAGGATGTCCGGAGATATACCAACTTCCCCCACTCGACTGGTAGAATGGAGGGGCGTGATGGCTTGAGAAAGCAGCGCGTCCCGAGGAAGAAAGAAGCCGGGGGCTTCACGCAATCTCTTCGGTGTTCCTCGGTTACGCGGCCCGCTCCGTTTCCTCGCGACACCCTGCCCTCTCGAAAAATCACTCCGGCACTCGTCGATTTTGATTTGCTATTTGGTTTTAGGAAAGGAGTCGGGAGATTCTCGGGTTTGGGGAACTCTCGATGTCAGACCTAGCCATTTTCGAGATCTTGCGCTCTCATGCTGTTTTCGCCAGTTTGGAAAGCTCGCCGCCATCCTTTTTCTGATTATGAAATCATTTCGTCTTCTTCGTATTGCTTTGCCTCTTCTGCTCGTTTCTTTGATTTGGCTGAATAGGGGCTCGACCAAGTCGGACTCCGGGAGGGAAAAATATTCCGACCGAAGAGTGAAAGTCAGCGGGAATCGGGGGGATGATACTGCGGTGATCTTTTCCAAAGCACCGGAAGAATTTCAGGGCTGGGTGGAGAGCTATCGCGAAGATCCCAAAGCGGCTGATCTTGAAGAAGGAGTGGCGTTGGCTAAGGCGCGACGGACGGTGTTGAAGCGGGCCATCGAGCTTGATCCGGAGAGGGCGATGGAGCTTGCGATTTTGGAAAAGGGCCGATGGGGCTTACCGGAGGAGATTGTAGGACTTCTTGAAACACTGGTGTCGACGGCGGGTGAATTTGAGCGTGTGGTTAGCTGCTATCTCGGTGGGCTAGAGCGTCCGCTTGGCATACCGATCGAGGAGCGGTTTGTGACTTTTGATGAAAAGCGCTACCGGGCCTTTACCTTTGGCCGACGGGTGGAGCTACAGACAAAGGACCGCATTTCACTCTTCGGCATTTCGATTGATGACGCTTTGGCTTTCTCGCCTGATCCGGTGAGAAAGGTTTTGAATGATGACGAATTGTTGGCGGAGGCCTTTGGGGAGGAGAGGAGATTCGCGGATGAGGATGAACTGGATCACTACGTGGCGATGTTGGTGGGGGATGAAAATGCTCCGGGCCCGGGAACGCAGGTTGATTTTGCGGAGAGCCCGTGGACGGAGGGGATCAAGAGAATTCTTTATTTGCGTGTTCGATTTGCGGATCAGGATCCAGCCTACGAGCCGGTGACCTTGGCAACGGCGCAGGGTCATCAGGATGATGTTGCAGAGCACTATCGTATTGCGTCCTATGGGAAGCTCAATGTGACGACGGTCTTTCCAGACATGATCACTTTGACCCAGAACAAGTCGGCGTATGTCGGGAAGGGGTTGAGTGACATGATGAATGAGGCCCGGGCGGCCGCGATTGTGATGGGAGATGCGCAGGGAGAGGATTGGGACTACAATAACTACGATCTCTACACGATTATCTCGGATGGTGGGATTGGTTCCTATGCTGGGGTGGCCCAAGTTGGCGGGAAAAAGAGCCACCATCAAAAAGGCTACACCTCACTCCGGACAGCAGGCCATGAGTTTGGTCACAACTTGGGTTTGTCACATGCTCATTTCAACTACACGAGTGATCTCAATCCACGCGGCTCCACTCCCATTGACGGGCTTGGCCGGGTTGAGTATGGGCACCGTTTCAGTATCATGAGTGGACAGGCAGGAAGCGACATGAGTAATCCTACTCTTCCCCATTTCACAGTGCATGAAAAGTGGCGGTTGGATTGGATTACGGACAGTGACTTTGCCGAGATCACCAATAGCGGACAGAATAGCACCTACCGCCTCTTCCAGAATGATGATGAAAATGCTACCGGGTTGCGGGCTCTTCGCCTGCCTTCCGGTGGTGCCCTTTCCCGCTACTGGCTAAGCTATCGCACGGCTTGGCGGCAGCCGAACCGGAGCTCGGATAACGATTACCTTCTCAACGGAATTCTCTTCAACTGGACTGGCAGCGGGGGAGGCTCAAGCACTTTGCTGGATATGACTCCCTATTCCGATCAGGGATCGACAGGTGGGTCACCATGGGCGCGCGACAACAGCGACAAGTGGGACGCTCCGCTTTTGATCGGGCGAACCTATACTGATGCTGAGAGTAAGGTCAGTGTGACTCCGATGGCTCGTGGAGGCTCGGCACCGGACGAGTATATCGATGTCTATGTGCACCTCGCAACTGGGAATGAGATCACTCTGGTGGAAGAGGACGACCCATGTCGTGCCATCATTCCGGATGTGCTGACCGCCACCGGGACGGAGTGGACCGGGCTTGGTTTCGATGACAGTGTCTGGCCGTTTTCGGGTGCTCTCGGGGTGGGTTACGATACGGGAACAGACTATGAGCCTTACTTTGAGGTGGATGTCGCTGCGATGAGGCGGAGCAGTGAGTCGTGCTATATTCGAGTCCCGTTTACGATCGATGGCGGGGTTGATCCGGCTCACATTGAATCGCTGAAATTAGAAATGCGGTATGACGACGGCTTCGTGGCGTATCTCAATGGGATCAAGATTGCCGAGGATCGCGCTCCAGCTGCGCCGGCATGGGATTCGGGTGCCACGGCAAACCGCAGTGATGGCAATGCGGTAGGCTTTCAGGAATTCTCCGCGGATGCCGCGCTGGGGGCCCTGGTTTCGGGAAGCAACGTTCTCTCGATTCACGGGCTGAACAACGGATCGAGAAGTTCGGATTTTTTAATGCAGCCGATCCTCACCGCGACGTTGTCGGTCCTGGACAATACCGCGCCCTCGATCTCACTCAAAGCGGATACCTTGGTGGTCGCGGTGAACCAGGAGGTGACTTTGACGGCGACTGGAAACGATTCGGAGGGAGACACGTTGGCCTTTGCGTGGGACTTTGACATCGGTGATGATTTTGCGCCGGAGGGACTCAATTCGCCGGTTGCGGTGCGGAGCTGGAGTCGCGCGGGATTGTATGTGGTGACGATCACTTGCTCAGACCGGAAGGGTGGCATCGCGCGAGAGCGGGTTTTGGTGAAGGTGGGGAATCCCTCCAATGAAGGAGTGGTGAGGGGACGGGTCTTGCAAGGAGGGCAGCCAGTGGCAGGAGCACGGGTCTTTGTCGAGGGCACCGCCCAACAGGGTCTGACTTTGGGAGATGGCAGCTACGTCATGGCGGGGTTTTCCACATCTTCCGGCACCACGCTCGGAGCGATGTTCGACGGTGATGTTTTTAAATCATCAGTCCTGATGCCAGTGACTCCGGATCCTGGGATCAACGGGGTGGACTTCTTTGGACATGCTCCCGCAGCAGTCGGGGCACCGCTGCAGACGATGACGGTTTCGCCGTTCGAAGCTTCGACCGATACGGCTTCGAAGGTGCAACTCACCGCGCAGGTTTGGGACAATGCAATTGCAGAGGACTTGCTCATTCCCTTTGGCGATGCTTGGAGCTATCTCGACACCGGAGTTGATCCCGGTGCGACCTGGGTCACTGCAGGATTTGACGACAGTGCCTGGCTATCCGGATCTGCTGAATTGGGTTACGGCGATACCCAGACGACGGTGTTGGGCTTTGGCGCTGATTCTGAAAACAAGCATATCACAACATGGTTCCGCCGAACGTTCACCGCAACGAATGTGGGGGAGATCTCCCGGCTTAAGATGTCGGTGAAACGTGACGATGGCATCCGCGTCTTTTTGAATGGCTCCGAAATTGCAAGGGACAACTTAACGACTGGAACAGTGAGCGCGGGGACGAAGGCTCGTAACGATGTTTCCTCTTCAAACGAGGAGATCTTGCTTCGGTTCAATGTGGATCCCGGTTTACTGGTTGAGGGCGGGAACATCCTCGCGGCAGAGGTTCACCAGGAGGATGTTGAAAGCAGCGACTTGAGTTTTAACCTGGAGCTGAGTGCCGCGCGTAATCTTTCTGCCGTCACTCCGACGTGGTCGGTTGCTCCGGCTGGTGCGAGTGTTTCTACCGAGGGCGACTTCAGTGCGACTTCACCTGGAAATTACACCGTGACTGCGACTTCGGGAGCCTTGAGTGCTGAAGCGACGATCTCAGTGGCGACAGATAATGTTGTAACGATTGCAGCGCTTGATGAATTTCTTTGGGAGAACGGGAGTGCGACTTCGACCATTCAATTGAGGCGAGCCGGATCGACGTCGGACGCTTTGCTGGTTCCTCTTTCCTTGAGTGGCGACGCCGCCGGTGGAAGTGATTTTTCAGGTGTGCCTGCCAGCGTGACCATTCCGGCTGGAGAAACGACGGCGGAGTTTTTGGTGTCTGTGATGAATGACTCTGATCTGGAAGGGGAGGAGTTGCTTGTGGTGACTCCCGCTGCGAGCGGATTATTCGTGGTGGGTTCTCCGGCCCTGGCTTCGATCATGATCATTGATGATGAGAACGTCCTTGTGGAGATCCCTGATGCCGGAGCAAATGCTGCCGCTGTCGTTGGTGACGCCTTCTCTCTGGCCGGTCGCAGATTTGGAACCGAGCAGTTTATCGTGGCAGGTGACTACTGGAAGTATGATGACAATGGCGCCGAGCCGATGGCAGGTTGGAAGGCTCTTCCATATATTGATGATGGTTGGAAGGAAGGATTCTCCAAGTTTGGCTATGGCGACAACGACGAAACAACGACAGTGGGCTTCGGAGGCTCCTCCTCCAGCAAGTATATTACGAGCTACTTCAGGCGTCGTTTTCATCTCAACGATCCAGCGAACTATGCGGGACTGACTGCCAGCCTTTTGGTCGATGATGGTGCCGTGATTTACCTCAATGGGGTTGAGGTCCAGCGAATGAACATGCCCGCCGGGACGGTTGAGTTTTCGACTCGTGCCAACAGTGCGGTTGGTGGGAGTGATGAAGAGACCTTCTTTGATTTGGACCTTGATCCAGCGCAACTTGTCGCAGAAGAAAACATTATCGTGGTCGAAGTCCACCAAAGTTCCTCCAGTAGCTCGGACCTTGGATTTGACATGACACTGGCGGGAACACTTGTCACCCTTCCTGCCTCTGCGGCGTTCAAGTGGATCCAGCGATCCGGACCCGGCACTGCGACGTTTGCCGATGACTCCAGTCCAACTTCCGCGGTGACCTTTGACGAGCCGGGAACCTATGTTCTGGTATTGGAGGCCCTTGGATCGGGATTGACTGGCGAAGTGTCGATCTCAGTTGAGGCCGTGCAAAGTTACCACCAATGGGTGGGAGGATTCACTTTGGGTGATGCGAGTCTGCTGGCCGATCCTGATCAAGATAGCTTGTCCAACTTGATGGAATACGCCTTGGGAGGTGATCCGTCCGGAACAACCAGTGATGTGCGTCCTTCTCTCGCGGAAGATCCGGGGACAGTTGACGATCTGCTGTTCACCTGCCGCCGGCTTCGCGAACTCAATTCCGGAGATGGGAGTGGCACCATGGGTGACGGGTATTCCATCTACGGCATCAATTACACGGTCCAGGCAACCGAGACTTTGGATAATTGGTCCGCAGCGTCCACTGTGCTGACGATGCAGACCGAAGGATCTCCCATTGACAACGGCGACGGCACGGAAACGGTCACCTTGCGTCTCACTCCTCCCGCTCCGATCGGCACGAAATGGTTCATCCGATTGAAAGTCGAAGAGGATTAGATTTCTTCAAGCAGTCACCATGAGAATTCGTCATTCTTTTGCTCTGCTTTTTGCAATCGTCCTAGCGGTTGATTTTGAATTCTTCCAAAGCTAAGTTCGATTTTTGGAAAGGGTGTTGGCCGACAATTTTCGGTTGTTTGAGAGGAGTGAATTCGTCAGGATGCTGGGAGGAAGTGATGGGCAAAGGATACGAGGAAAATCAGGAGCGTTTGAGCGTGTTGCAGAGTTTTGGGAAGGATCTGGCGCGGCGCGCGAAATCGACTTGCGAGTTGAGTTTGGCAAAGGGGGTGCCTTTGAAGATCTATGAAGTTCCGCCGGTATCGAAGGCGCCGGAGTTTGGGCGGTGCCTTTTGCTCTCGGAGGTGACAATTGCCGAGCTTGTGAAGCCCTCGCTTCTGGTGGCGGATGACTGGCGGCATTTGGGCGAGTTGATCTGGTCGGAGCTGCCGCTGCAGCAGATGATGGTCTACCGGATCCTGAAATATTTGGCAAAAGATCACGATTGGTGTGCCGGGGTTTTGGAAGAGTCTTATCTGGATGATGAGATCATTGCGGAGGCTGCAGCGGCGACGTTGGGATAATGCAGGCTTGGCATGCGCTCTGCTCATGAGGAACACGAGATGACAGAGCTTCCGGATTTGAGACAGGTGAGGTCACTGGTGGCAGTGGCCGAGACCGAGAGCTTTACGAGGGCTGCCGAGAGGCTGGGTGTGACGCAGTCGGCGGTGAGCCATTCCATTCGGGCGTTGGAGACCCAGCTTGATTGCCAGGTGGTGGAGCGGGCGGGAAAGCGGGTGGCGCTTTCTCAGAACGGGACGATTTTACTGCGCCGTTTTAAGGCCGCAATTGCCGAGCTGGAGAAGGCGCACGAGGAGCTGGGACTTTTGAAGCGATGGGGCCAGGGGCGTCTTCGGGTGGGGGCGACGCATACGTTGTGCACGTATTTGTTACCGGCGGTGATGCAGAAATTTCGGGAGCTTTACCCGAGATGTGAGATGCACATTGAATCGGGAGATACTTCAGAGCTGATTGATTTGTTGGATCATAGTGAAATTGATTTGGTGTTGGGGATGGGAGGACGTGAGCCAAGTTGGACGCGGTTTGATCCTATTTTTGAGGACAATTTGGTGTTTGTGGTGTCGCCTGATCATCCGTGGGCGAAGGCCGGGTCGGTGGCAGCCGAGGAGGTGGGGAAGGAGTCCTTTCTCGTGTATGCGCGGGCGAGTGAGACGTATCGATTTTTGAAGAAATCTTTTGAGGAGGCGGGGGTGCGGTTTTGTCCTAGCTTGAGTTTGGGAGATATGGAGGCGATCAAGGAAATGGCGAAGGTCGGTGTGGGTGTGGGGATTGTGGCGCCGTGGGTGGCGAAGGATGAGATTGAAGAGGGGGAGCTGGTGGCTTTGCCGCTGGGAATCGCGGAGAAGCGTCGGGGTTGGGGGCTGCTTTGTCATGAGGAGCGTCATCTCACGATGGTGGAGGAGGATTTTCTGAGGATTTGCCGGACGATGACAAAAACTCTCAATGGTGCGCAGAACGGGGGTTGATGTTCGCAGGTGCGGCAGTCACTTTGGCGGCAGCCCATGAAAGTCACTCGTATTTCGCTCTCCTTTGTCCCGGTGGTGACCCGGGTGCCGCTGAAGTTTGGTGACCAGACTTTGACCGAGGTCAGTTGTGCGCGGGTGGGAATTGAGGTGGAGAGTGAAGGCCGGACGGCGACGGGTTGGGCGGAGACGCCCCTGAGTGTGGCGTGGGTGTGGCCATCGGGTCTGGGGTATCAGGATCGGGAGGATCGGTTGAAGAAATTTTGTGAAATTTTACGGTCAGATCTCACGAAGAATTTGGAGGAAGGTCATCCCTTTGTGGCCGGGCATCGTTATATCGAGGATCGATTGCATGACCGGCTTGATGAGGAAAATGCGGGACGCGATGAGGTGGCGAACATGCCTCATTTGGCGGCGCTGGTCTGTCTTTCAGCCTTTGATCTCGCACTTTATGATGCTTTCGGAAAGCTGAATGATGTGGGGGCTTTTGAATGCCTCGATCAAAAGTGGTTGGGCGAGAAAGATCTAAGCCATTTTCTGGAGCCGGCGGAGAAGTTTGTGGGAAAATATCCGGCGGATTATCTCGTAAAGCCGGAGATGGAACAGCCGGTTTGGCATCTGGTGGGAGGACTGGATCCAATCTCGGATTCGGAACTCACGGGCGAGGAGCCGGATGATGGTTACCCGGTTTTGTTACGCCATTGGATTCAGCGTGACGGCTTGAAATGCCTTAAGATCAAGCTGCGTGGGAATGACCTGGAGTGGGATTTTCAGCGTCTTGTGGATATTGGGCAGATCGCTCTGGAAGAAGGGGTGACTCATCTCACCACGGACTTTAATTGTATGGTGACTGATCCGGAGTATGTGAACGAAATT
>Ga0308008_1000405_pt1 | contig 18067 bp, 18 predicted proteins | sample Neamet125_FD_203140 | JGI IMG/M metagenome (GOLD analysis project Ga0308008, IMG submission 203140) | Marine microbial communities from water near the shore, Antarctic Ocean - #125 | ecosystem: Environmental > Aquatic > Marine > Unclassified | place: Southern Ocean | collected 2014-07-24
ATCGCCCAAAACGAGGAACTTCAAACGAAATACCAAGTTCAGGGTTTTCCCACCATCCTTCTGGCTGATGCCGAGGGCCGTCCCTACGCCAAGACTGGTTACCAGCGTGGTGGCCCGGAAGCCTATGTCGAGCATCTGGCCACACTTCAAGAGAGCAAAACCTCCCGTGATGCCGAATTTGCCAAAGCCAAGGACGCCAAAGGAATCGAGAAAGCAAGGGCACTTTTCGCCGGCCTCAAGGAAGTCCCTGAAGACTACCACAACCACTACGATTCAGTCATCGAAGAGATCAAAGCCCATGACTCAAAAGACGAAACCGGACTTTTGGCTGCCCAAAATGCCCTGAAAGCAATGATGGGCCTTGAGAAGAAACTTCAGATTGCGATGCAGTCCAAGGACTCCGCCAAGGCCCTCGCCCTCGTCGACGAGTTCGTGGCCGAGCACAAGCCCATCGGCGAGAAAAAGCAGGAAGTCCTGATGATCAAGCTCAACATCCTCTTTGGAGAGAAAAACTACGATGCCCTTGAAAAGGCCGTCGATGAGGTCATCGCTGTCGATCCCGAAACGACGATTGGCAAGCAAATGACCAACTTCAAAGAGACGCGCCTCAAGCAACTCAAAGAAGCCGTCAAGAGTGAGTAAGGGAAGAGCCAGCGCGTCATTCCCCAACCCATAAACTTTATTCAAAAGCGTGTGTGGCTCAAAGCCGCACGCGCTTTTTCTCTTTTCTCGAAGAAAGAGGCTTTACTCGGGAGGTGCGTAAACGAAGCGGAAAAACTTCGCAACAGAGGCAGCGGCCATCTCGTGGCTGAGTTCGCCTGAGTTGCTTGCAATGACTCCGATTCCTTCGTCCCAGTTCTCCAAATCCGACGAGGTCCTCAAGAGATACCTCACACGCGGAACTCCTCCGGCCCCGAGAATGATTTTACGACCTTCTCCCTCGAGTTCAGTTGCAAACGTGACCACTGTCGGAAGAACGACGAAGGAGAGATCATTACTCGAATCAAAGGGCGAGGCCCACTTTTCATCTTTGTAGACGGAGCTCCCGGTTAAGGTGCCAAGGAAAGAAACCAGCGACTCCTTTTCAATCTCGGAGAGGTTCAGACGCTGTGCTTGCTGAGGCGGTCCACCGGGACGGGGCGGCGGTCCAACGAGGCGGCGATCGAGCCCGGGAGCCACGGCCGGAATGGCATTGTAGTGATTGATCACATCCAGCAGGGTCGCCTTCGAGCCATCATGCATGAAGGGGCCATGCGGGGTCCCATCGGCATCGACTACATCGCGGAGGTTAGGTGATCGCGTATTGGTGAGATCCTGACCGCCCCCAAGCGAACCTGTCACTCCATTGTGGCCTGTGTTTGGGTCGATATCAAAAGTCGGAGCCCGGTGACACGCGGCGCAACCGGCACCGCCACTCGCCCCCCCCGGAGGTGACATGAAGAGCCGCTTCCCTTGATTCTCCCGCTCGGTGAAATTGGCAAAGTCAGCATTGGGATTTGGAGCCGCCACAAATCCTCGGTCATACTTGCTGTCGAACGACTGAATGCTCCGCACAAACTGAGCCAACGCCTGCTGCATTCGTGCTTCGGTGATTTCCGGTGAACCATAAACAGCGGTAAAGAGAACCTGATACAGCTCCAATTCGGAAATACGTACCCCCAATGCGCTGAGATCGGGATCACCATCGGCCCCACTGAAGCCCATTTCGATGTGATCCTGAATTGGCTGGGTGGTCTGAAACTCCAATGTCGGAGCACGTTCATCCCAGAAGAATTTTCTTTCAGCCGAGAAACGCGCATTGATCAAACGCATGGAATGCCGCCCGGTCGTTCCTGCCACGCCCTGACTTGCAACCGCCGGATCTCCAAAGGCATTCTCCTGTTGATGACACGAGGCACACGATACCGTGGAATTATTCGAGAGCCGCTTATCGTAAAAAAGCACCCTTCCCAGAGTGGCTCCAATATCGGAGATCCGATTGGTCGCCGGAATATTGTCAGGAGAGAGATAGGCCGGAACCTCTTGGTTGGCGTATGAATGCAACTTGGTCAAATCAAGAACCGCATCCTGAGCTTTCGAGACGACAGGGAGGAACAAAAGAAAAGGCAGGATCGTCTTCATGACCGCACCATAGCGGAACCAAACTGAACCTAAGCTGAATGGGATTCCTGATTCTTTGGGGCGATCTTTAAGAGGATCGCATAGAGTGTGTAGGCGATCAGCTGGAGCGTGATGAGGTAGCGCGGCCAGGGCCCCATGTAATCGAAGAGGGTATCAGCATCAGGCTTCCCATTGAGAAATCCATAGTTCTCGTCGATGAGCCAGTTGATGGACATCACAATCGTAATGTATCCCAGACTCCAGAATACGGCCCGGAGAAGTGCTCCCTTCTCCGGAAAAATTCTCAATCCCCAGACCAAAAAAACCGCCGCCACGGGTGCTCCGCCGTGTTGCAGGAAAAAGATGTAGAACTCGATCTCCTTATGATCGAACCAGAGGGTCGGCATCAACAAGCCCTGCATCGTCCCTGCCACCCCCCAGAGGTAGCCGATCTCCACCAACCTTTGATTTTTAGTGAACAGCGCAAACGCCAGAAAGATCGAAACAACGTCACAAAGATAGAACGGCAGCGAATTATCCATCACCACCTCCCAGCCGTGCTCTCCTAATCCGTATCGCTTCAGGATAAGGACCGGATCCAGAGCCACCGCGAGCAGCAGGAGACTTCCCATGGTATAGCGAAGACGCTTTAACTTCGTCTCGCTTGGCCCGCTTCGGGCATACGCGATCAAAACAACCGCCGTGAACAGAGTCACCAGCATGGCGAGATTGTGGGGCGTCGCAAAAGCCTGAAAGGGACGGTCCATCAGTACGTTCATCTCTGAAAACACTATGCTAACAAGACGAAAAATGAACCCTCGATTTTCAACATGTCCTCTCCTCTCGCATTCTTCCTTCTCCTGATATTGAGCGGAACGTAAGGATCACCCGACTAAAAATGAAGCTCGGAACGACCACCGCTTCCAAAAATATCGCGTGACCATTCCCGGCATCGATCTGGCCATCGATTTCGATGAAATCGATTGTCGGAAACGGTGGGACCTCCACCCATCTCACCAATGATAAGAAATACGGAGTCGTGACCCCCCTGGGGGACTCTAAAACTGAATCACCGGAACCTGAATTCACCGATCCGAACTCAGTCACATTCCTCAATTAGCCAGTCATAGTCTCCAAATTCCCCCTTCACATGACACCCGCCGGCGCCGCAATCCACCGCGAAACGCCGGATGCCTGTATGGAGCCCTCATTACGAGTTGCCCTGAAAAAGAGCTTCTCAGGGAATCCTTCTCCGATTGGATCATCAAGGTAAATGCTCTGATCTTCGTCTTCTTCAGCGGCAAAGGCCTCGTCCTCCACCGCCCAATCTCCATTCAAAGTGGACGAAGTCTCGATCGTGAAAGTCGGCCTCGTCAATACAGGTGAAAGCGCTTCCAAACAACCCTCCAACGATGCTATCTTTATCCCAGACATGAGAATCAATCCTCTCCTGAGCCTCCTTTGCGGCTCCGTCATCCTCACTTCATGCAATGCCCTCAATTCGATTAAAAAGAATCCCGCCAAGGTCGGAAAACCGAAGGAAATGGCGCTCAAAACCTACCACGGTATTGCCTCGTGGTATAGTATCAAAACAAACTCCGGTCGCACCACCGCCAGCGGCCGCCTCCTTGCAGATGGAGCCTCCACTGCTGCGCATAAGACTCTCCCATTCGGCACCCGTGTTCGCGTCACTTCTATGTTCAATGGAAAATCAGAAATCCTCCGAATCACCGACCGCGGCCCCAGTGTGAAAGGACGCCTCATCGATGTCACCATTGGTTGCGCCCAAAGGCTAGGTTTCCACTCCAGAGGGATCACCAAAGTGAAGGTAGAGGTCCTAAGTCGGGGAACCTGGAAATACCGCCGGCTCTAGGCGTCACCCCTTCCACCACTCGGAATCCTTCTCCCACGGCTCGCGGGACTCCTCTTCGCTGCTCTCCCCTCCCGCTGTTTCCTCCCTGGGCTCTTCGTGAGGCTCTGTTTCCTCGTTCAGAAGTTCCGCCAACTCATCCCTCTTCCCGGCATTCTTCATCAGCGAGCAAAGGATCGTCATCAGCGTGACTCCCGCAACCGCTAGGATCGCAAGCATACAAACGGCCAAGGTATCTTCCGCTGACATGCTCACATCCTATCAAACCAGCTCCCAAGGAAAAGTCAAAGCCAGATCCCTGTCCGAACCTTCCTCACAATCTTTTTCGAAAAAATCCCACGATGGGTTGACAAGCCCTTTCTTCCGGATAGTCTCCGCCTCCCGCTCTCTCGAGCAGGGATTTCTCTCCAATCTTATCTTTTTTTACGGCCATGAAAATGACTTACCAGCCTTCCAAGCGCACGCGCAAGAAGCAACACGGTTTCCGAGCCCGCATGGCAAATAAAGCTGGCCGCGGCATCCTCAAGAACCGCCGCCGCAAGGGTCGCAAGCGCCTCCTCCCGAAAGGTGCCGAGATCCACTTCAAGCGCCACACGGTGCAAAACAACACCAAGTAATCTCGTTTTCGCCCCATCCATTCGTTTGGGGCGAACCGTTTTTACTCCGGTTCACACTGAACTGTCATGAACCTGACTCGTCAGCGGCGCATGCGCCAGTGGGGCGAATTTCGAACCGTCCGCCAAAAAGGGCATTCTGCTGCTGGCAAATTTATTGTCCTCGGCAAGCTGGAGGATCCGGCCCTCATTGATCGCCGCTTTGGCCTTATCACCTCGAAAAAAGCGGGAAAAGCCGTCACCCGCAACCTCCTCCGCCGACGCTTTCGCGAAGTCATCCGCAAATGGGGCGATCACATCTCTTCACAGCATATGATCGTGACCATCGCTCGCTGGAGAGCCTCCCAGGCCACCTATCAGGAACTCGAAGCCGATTGGATTAAAACCGCCAAACGGCTTGGTATTTGGAACGACACTCCCTCATGAAGTTGCTCATCCGTCTCGTCATCCGGAGCTACCAACTCCTCATCCGCCCCGTTCTTCACGCCATTGGCGGTCCAAACTCCGGCTGCCGCTATACGCCTTCATGTTCCCACTACTTTCTGGAAGCCGTGGAAGCCCACGGCTCCGTGAAAGGCAGCTACTTCGGCATTCGCCGGATTTTACGCTGTCATCCTTGGGGCGGCTGCGGTTATGACCCCGTGCCACCGGCCGAAGGTTCCGATTCTCCTTCTCACTCATCTCAAAATTCTCCCACCCACTAATCTCTGATCATGGATCGTAAAGCTTGGATCGTCGTCACCCTCTGCGCCATTTTGCTCGCCCTCAGTCTGCGCGAGTCCTCAAAAAATGCGCAGGCCCTTCGGGAAAAAGAACTCGAAAAAGAAAAGGAAAACACCGAGCAGGTCGAAAAGGCTCTCGAGGACAAGCCCGCCGACCTCACCGTAGAACCGCCCTCCGTCCCTGAAAGCCTAGGCTCCGAGGAAAGCCACGAACTCGCCACCGATACCAACGTCTTCACTCTTTCCTCGCTCGAAGGCGGCATTGTCAAAAACGAACTCCTCGAAGAAAAATCGGTTTACGGTGACTCCAACATCACCATGAACGACCTTGGGCTCAACCGGATCGGAGCCCTCACCCGCCTCTCCGGCGAATCTCTCGAAAAAGGATACTACAAAGTCTCCGAAGGAAAGAAGACCGAGGACTCCATCACCTTCATCGGACCAATCCAAAACAACCTGATTGCCAAGAAAACCTGGACTCGGGTTTCCGAAGGAGCCGGCTACAACCACCGCCTCACCTTCACACTTGAGCTCGCCAACACCACCTCTGGCGAAATTTCCCTGAAGGATATTGCCATCTTCAGCGGCTCCGCAGCCCCCGCCCACCACGGCGAACGCTCAAACTACCTCAACTTCTTCTGGAGCGAAAACCGCGACTTCGACTCAGAAACCACAGGATATTTCAGCAGCTTCTTCGGAGCAGACCCCACTGAATTCCGGAAATCATTCGAAGAAAACCTCCTCTTCACCGGAGTCGAAAACCAGTTCTTTGCCACCATCATCACCCCAAAAAAACCCTACCCCGGGACCTACCGCGCCAAACCCAATGAGATCGACCTCCCAGATGAACGCGGCAACAAAAGGGCAAAAGCCTTCAACACCTACCTCTCTCTTCCCGACGAAACCATTCCGGCCGGCCAAACCCGCGAATACGTCTTCGACGTCTTCATGGGGCCAAAAAACAACGCTCTGATCCGGACCCTCGAAGGCGACAAGGGTGATGTCATGGACTACGGGGTGTTCGGCATAATCAGCCGCCCCCTCAACTGGACTCTCAACAAACTTTCCAGCCTCTTCGGTGGAGAAAATAACTCCTGGTCCTGGGGATGGGCCATTGTCGTATTGACTCTCATCATCCGAACTCTGATTTGGCCTCTTCACGCTAAATCAACCCGCACCATGAAGCGGATGTCCAAACTTCAGCCAAAGATTGCAGCGCTCAAGGAGAAGTATCCCGATGATCCCAACAAGATGAATCAGGAGATGATGAAGCTCTACCGCACGTATGGCGTCAGCCCCATGGGTGGCTGTCTCCCCATGCTGGCGCAGATCCCGATCTTTTTCGGTTTCTACAACATGCTTCAGTATGCCGTCGAACTGCGTAACCAACCCTTCCTCGGCTGGGTCAATGACCTCTCACAACCCGATACCGTCGCCCATGTGATGGGCCTCCCCATTAATATTCTCCCCATTCTCATGGCCGTGACCATGGTCATCCAAATGCAGATCACCCCGAAGACCGGTGACAAAATGCAGCAGCGCATCTTCATGCTCATGCCGCTCATTTTCTTCTTCTTCTGCTACAATTTCGCCTCCGCTCTTGCTCTCTACTGGACCACTCAAAATATCTTCTCCATCGGCCAAACATGGCTCATGCAAAAGCTTCCCGAGCCTGAACTCAAGACCTCCAACAAGGCGGACAAGAAAAGCTGGATGCAAAAAATGGCCGATCGCGCCGAAGAAGCCAAAAAACATCGCGCTGCCCAACAAAAAGGAGGCGGTGCCCGCTCCGGCCAAAAACAAGCCAAGCCCAAAAAGCCCCGCGGCCCTAAACCCGGAGGTTAAATTTCTTGCCGATACAGCATCTGCCAATTTGAGTCAGCCAGGGATTCTCTGGTTCCCACTCTTTTTCGAGTGAACGATGCCCAATGGACGACCACATGATCTTCCACGGGCAGACATCTTGAATCACGGGCTCACCGTTTATGGCCTTAAGACCGGCCCGTTAATTCGAGAAATTCGTACGCTGACCACACATCAAGAAACCTGCGATTGGTGGAGACAGATATTCAGCGAACACGAAAACGTTCCAGAACGTCGACACCCCGCGACCGCCCCGCAGTGCTTCAGTGCTTTAAAGTCCGGCCCTCCAGCAACCGCCACAGAAAGTATGACTTCGACAAAGCGAACAAGACCGTCTATTTAAATCCAAGTTCTCGTCTCAAGCCCCTTGGACGTCACCCGGTAGATCCCACCCCCATGAAACGCCTCGCCGCTCTTGCCCTCATCATTGCCAATCCCATCTTCGCGGAAGAAAAACCGCTGAGTGACATCGATCGCGAGCTCCTGCTCGAAAAACTTAAGGGAATCCAATCGACCTCCGACAGCACGGTCAAAGGGCGCTTTGGGGTCGCCCTCTCTGCCTTCAAGAAAGCGCGCGAAAGTGACACCGCTGCTCACGAGCTCTACCTCAATTGCATCGAAAAAATTCGCTTTGAGGACGAAGCACGCAAGGCCAGTGAATTCCGCGAATGGAAAAAACGCCACAAGGATCGTACCGACAGCGCTGGCTTCCGACTCGCCCTCCGGCACCAACTCAACTGGCTCGTCCTATCGCTTGAGGCCGCTCAAATGGAAGACGTCACAAGCCTCTCAGGCCAGGGGATCAGCGTATTGGAGGCCATCCTTCGCGATGCTGACAAACTCAAGGGACAGGAGAAACTCCTGTCCAGTCCGGCGCTTAGCAGCATCTTTGCCGATGCCTACGGAGTCAATAATGCCACGGCGCCAGATTGGCCAGAATCGCCTCTCAGGATCGACGAAATCTACGAAAATGTCGTCCTTCCTCCACTCCGAACCGCCGATTCCCTCGAGTCACTTCGCAAGGGCTGGCTCAAGCGCATTGAACACGAGGGGCTCCTCCTCGAAAAATGGACTAACGAGGGAACCGCTGGCAAGGACCGCAAACCCGCCTTCGACAAGTGGCTTGTGGAAGGACGAAAAGACCTCATGTGGGCCATGGAAATCGACCTTTTCCAAAGCGGCGATCAACAAGGCTCCGCCCTCCGTATGCTTGAGCATCTCAAAAAGAACCTCACCCACAAATCCGCACCCAAGTGGATCTCACAGTTCACCCGCCTCGTCGAAGGAGGCCCAACTGAATCAGAAGAAAACGAAGAGACCAAGTGATGAAATTTGCCCTCGCTCTATTCGCGGTAGGTTCGCTGAGCGCCCAGGATCTGCTCCGCAGCGGGAGGGACAACTGGACCCGCTCCGCAGCCACCAAGAACGACGAAAACATCGTGGTCACCAACAATCCCAAAATCGTGAAGCCTTTTACCGGAAAGTTTAATGAACTGTGGCGGCAGCGCGCAAAGCCACGAACCACCAATCGTTGAATTGCCGATTTGCCGCCAAATCGAAAACTGTCGAACAAGTCTGCTTGCGCAACGGAGCTGGGGAGGTTTTCTTATCAATCAATGAAGCACGGTATTCTCTCCGCTTTCCTCTTCTCCACGGCGATCGCAACAGCCGCTCCCCTCCAGGTTAATGATCTGCGGGTCGAGCTCCAAAGCAATCCCGTCGGCATAGAAAAACTCCCGAGCTTGAGTTGGAAACTCGTCTCCGATGAACGTGGGGCTCGACAGTCCGCTTATCAAATTCTGGCAGCAACGACTGCCGAGAAACTCATCAAAGAGGCTAGCTCCGATGTTTGGAACTCGGGGAAGAAAAAAGGCACAAGGACCCACCTTGTCCCATGGGTCGGAAAAGGCCTGGCCGAGGGACAAAAAGTATTCTGGAAGGTTAAAGTCTGGAACAGCAAAGGAGAAGAAAGCGCCTGGAGCCACCCTGCTCATTTCATTGCCGGAGGAAAGAAAGTCTTCACCCGTCCAAAACGCATCTCCGGATTTGAGTCTAGCTCAAACGAACTAAACACGCTTTTCGAAGAAAGTCTCACCCGTCTTGAAAAGCGCCTCACCCAATTCTCCGAAGGTGGTTCCCGTGACCTTGGCACCGGAGCAGAAGTTCAGCGATCCGCCCGCGCCATGCTCTACCACTTCGACGCCCTGCCCCACCTGACTGAATGGATCAGGTTGATGGACGAGAGTCTCACCAAGGAAAACTTTTTTCCGATCCAACCTGGCTCCAAGGAAGTCGGTTCGATCTCCTCGGATGCTGGGATCATTGTCAACCACCCCCTTTGGTGGATGGGGGGAGACTCCAAGCTTGTTGCGAACCGCTGGGAGAACTTCGAAAAGCACATGATGGCCCGCGAGGCGCTTGATAAAAAATTTAAAGGAACCAAGTGGGGAACCATTCCCAGGAACGAAGGCGTGCCTGCCGAGTATCTCGATCTTTGCTCTCTGGGTTTTGCAACCCGATTGACCCGGGAACTCGCCAGACCCGCCCAACAACCTCTCAATGCCCTTCGCTTTGAGGACTATGCCGCCAGGATTCGGGTGAGCTTTGGAAATCAGTACCTGCAAGACGATGGCTCCCTCAAGGTGAAATCGCAAACCGCCCACCTCCTTGCCCTTCGTTGCGGCGTTCTCACCCCAGAACAGCAAAAACCGGTCATCACCTCACTTATCACCTCGCTTAAGAAAGAAGGGCCAAAGGTCGGCCCTATCGGCGCCTATTTTCTCCCTCCCGTTCTCACCCTCACAAAGAATCAAGACCTGGCGGTCAAAACCCTCATTGCCCTCGATGAAGAACAACGAAAGACCTTCGCCGGCAATGGGGTCAGCGAATGGATGATGAGCTATCTGGCTGGTATTGATGCGGCGTCCCATGGCTTCGGCCAGGCTCTCATTGTCCCCAGGATCCCGTCAGACGGATCGGTGAATTGGGTAAAGGCTTTCCACGTCACTCCGCGTGGCAAACTCGCTGTGGAATGGAAAATACAGGCTGATCAATCTCTCAAGATCGATGTCACCATTCCACCCGGGGTCTTCGCGCGCATTATTCTGCCAGCAAAGGCAGGACAAGATATCACCGAAGGCGGCCATTCTGTCAAAGAGGCCCCCGGAGTTGAACTGGCTGCCAAAACCGGCTCCATGATCAGCATGATCGGCCAACCCGGAACCTACTCCTTCCTCATCAAATAACGATTGTTGGTTCCTCGTGGCGATGACTTCTTATCGCCTAGGCTCGCCTGTTTGGGATTTTCTTACCGCGATTAATATTACCACTTCAACGGATCCAATAATCCGGTTCTGGGAGATCCCCATCGGATATCCACCCCAGGAGAGCCAGGGACCGTGGTGTTAGTTGTCCTCCGCAGGCCCCAACGCGGATCAACGCCACACCCCGTGAGTAGAATGGCTAAAAATCCAATCGATAGCAGTCGTTTCATGACTGATTCAAGAGACCGAAGAGAACCACGTAACCACTCCCTCCAACGCACGAGCCCGATGACTCATGCCATTTTTGATCTTCTCTCCCAACTCTGCAAATGACTCGTCATAGCCCAAGGGCGCAAAAAGGGGATCATACCCGAATCCGCCTTCTCCTCTTCGAGCTTCAAGAATTCTTCCCTCAACTGCTCCTGAAAAGTTTGCCAACCCCTCACCGCCACGTGCAATAACAATCACACAGCGGAAGCGGGCCAAGCGATCATCCATTCCCTTCAATTCGCGCAAAAGTTTCGCATTGTTGAGTTCGTCGTTCCCATCTTCCCCAGCATACCGGGAGGAATACACTCCGGGTTCTCCATTGAGAGCATCGACTTCCAGGCCAGAATCATCGGACAGCACCAAGGCGTCAGTCAACTTACTGATTGCAACGGCTTTCAAGGTGGCGTTTTCGACAAACGTCACCCCCGTTTCTTCAACCTCTGGGGGATCGTCCACGGACGACAAATCACAGACTTCGTAGTCACTCAGAATAGCTTGAATTTCTTCCACTTTATGGGCATTGCGAGTGGCTATAATAATACGCTCTTTCATTCCCCTCGCATAACAGCTTCAGATTTTTTTTCGACAAATATGGAATAAATCAGCCCTCTGGAACGCCTAATAACATATGAAACCATTGAAAGCGTCGTTCTTCGCCCTTATCGCAGCCGCTGCCGTTGGCATCGCCAACGCCGGCGATTACCTCACAGATTTTGAAGCCGCCAAAAAGAAGGCGGAGGCTGATAAGAAACCCCTACTGGTAAAATTTACAGGTTCAGACTGGTGCCCGCCATGCATCAAGCTGAACGACGAGGTTTTTTCCAAAAGCTCCTTTAAAAAGGCGGTTGAAAAAGACTTTGTCGTTGTCGTCCTCGACTTCCCCCGAAAAAAGAAGCTTCCGGAAGAGGAGTCCGCCGCAAACAAGAAAGTCGCCAAGGAATATGACCTGAAGAGCTACCCAACTGTGATGCTCATGGATTCCAAAGGTAAGGTATTTAAGTCCATGTCCGGCTACGCCGGAGGAGGTGTCGAAGCTTACCTCAAGGGACTCAAAAAATCCCTCCGGGCCAGAAAATTCAAGTAAGACACTCTCTCTCGACCCATTCACTTGAGTCCTGAGAACCTAACCTCGCTGTGGTTTATCGGTGCTCCCACAGCGGGGTTCTTTTGTATCCTAACCCAACGGTCTGAGACCGATCACGGTTTCCAGAGTGTGTGAGCCATCGGGTCGTAAGGTTGGCTTGTCAGTCCCGGCATTGGCGCACTCCACACAGACAAATTCCTTGTACGCTTTGTCGGGAAGATCCGCGAGAGCCTTCGATTTTTCTTTCCAAGGGTTCCAAATCACCGTTGAGCGGGAACCCGCCTTGTCGATAAAGACCGAACGAAAACGATCAAGGTCACGAATCAAAACCGATGCCATCGATTGGTAGATTCGATCAACCTCCCCTTTGATTTGCAGATTTTTCTCCTGATAGATCGGGACATCGCAATCCGAAAGCCTATCCACATAATGTGACCCTTTCACTCCTTCGAGTTGGATCCGCTCGATGTCTCCCAGTGAAAGATAGGTATGCAAGGCACAGCTCACCTTAAATGGATCCTCTCCCGTATTCTTCATTTTAAGCTTCACGCGGAGCTTATCAGCCATCCGAATCGTTGCCGTCAGCTCAAAGTCATGCGGGAAAATTTTCTTCGTCTCGTCGTCGGGGACCAACTTGAAAACCAACGTCGCCACCTTTCCTTCCAACCCACCCGATACCAATTCCCAAAACCGGGTCCGGGCAAAGCCATGCGAAGGGTTGGATGGCTCTTCCGCATGATCACCAAACCATGGCCAGCAAATGGGAATGCCACCGCGCAATGGCGTTCCGGAAATCATTTTGGCCTTGGGGCTCACATAGAGCACCGGAGGGTGATCTGTGGGTGCCCACGTCAAAACCTGGGCCCCATGCAAGGCAATCGTAGCAGAGGAAACAGGCGATTGAACGTCAATGACCGGGAAGCCAGGCTCGGGTTCGGTTACGGTCAATTCTGGGGTATCACTCAGAATCGCGGTTAGTTCGGCAATCGTTTGGGACATGTGATGGATGAAAGGTCGCTTCGATATTTGCCACAGCCTTTCAAAAATGGGAACAAAAGAATCAAAGAAATTTCACAAACGCCCATTTCTCCTATTCGGCGGATTTCGCCCAAACCTGTTCAACAATCTTTTTCTTCAACTCCATCGGGACAATCACACCGGAATGACGAAAAAGAATCTTACCCTCTTTCCCCACTAATATGGTGTAAGGCAGTGCCCCGTTCCACTCTGGATCGATCGCCTTCGCCAAATCCTCGGTGTCTCCGTCGAAGAGGTAATTATTGGTGGTTCGCTTCTCTTCATCAAGGAGCGGCTTAGTTCGAGGGGAAAGCCCGCACTCGTTCTGCTTCAAGAACTTGGTCACCTTGTCGATATCTGTAGCGGGATCCAGGCTGATGGGAATAAATTCAAATTCCTGCCAGGAATACTGACGATAAATCTTTGCCAGCTCGGGAAACTCCGCCACGCAGGGGCCACAGCTCGTCGACCAGAGATTGAGGAGCCTCATTCCGTTCCTCCCCTTGTTAGCGGCCAACCTCCCCAGCGTCGCCGCATCAGCGATCTCCACCGTCACCGGTTGTGCCTTCCACTTACGATCCTGACCGGCAACCATTGCTGATTTTTCCATCCACTTGGTCGAGCACCCCACCGGACGGGTCTTGACCGGATCGACTTTCTGTCCAGCGAGAATCGCCTCAATGGCCTCTCGCGCTTCGTTCTTCTCCACCGGACCCAGCCTCCGCTTTCCATTGTCCATCCGACCGTTGTAGCGAAGCTTAAGTCCTCCATCAAAAATGAAGACATGCGGTGTTGCTACCGCTCCAAATGCCTTCGCTACCTCCTGGGTCTTGCCGTCATAAAGATAGGGCAGATTGAATTTACTGTCTTTCGCAATGAGCCTCATGTCCTCAAAACTGTCATCGTAGACAGTCCAGCCGAGTTCAGGAGGGTGCAGCCCCTCGGGTGAATTACTGTTGATCGCCACGAATTTTACGGATTCCCCTTCAAAGTGATCGACCAAGGCCACCATTCGGCCATGGGAAGCAATTGCATCAGGACAGTGATTCGTCGTGAAAATTACCGCCAGTGCTTTCCCTCCCGAAAAATCCTTCAACGAATAGTTCCTCCCATCGACGCCCGGTAATTTGAACTCCGGCGCCTTGGCTCCTTCGGTAAGCGGAGTCGGCGTGTAAGCAAAAAGTGATGAGGTTGCGAGCAAGGAAATCAGCAAAATACGCATCCCCTTGATACGGACTTACGTGACCTTTCTAGCAAGAAGATGAGCAACCGGCAGACCTAGCAGGATTCCAAAAAACATTCCGGTAATGTGAGCCAGGGTATCGATTCCCGGACCTCCAATGCCATTCATCGTAAAGATCATAATCCCCGCAAGCAAAGGCGCGAAAGCCTGTAACCCTTTCCGGTAAGACTTCGCCCGCCACGCCGCATCCAGCCCCGATCCTACGAGGAGACCCAGCGCACCAAACACTGCCGTCGACGCTCCAAGCGACCGGTAGGGGTCTGGAAAGTGAATCCACGTATTGAGAAGGTTCCCTAAAAAACCACTCAGTAAAATCAACCCCCATCCTCGCAGCGGGCCAAAGGAATTGGCGACAAAGATCCCGAAGATCAATCCGAACACCGCATTTCCCATCAAATGCTCCATATCGGCATGAAGAAACAAGGCCGTGAAAGGACGGTAAACCTCGCCATGCTCAACGACCCTCACCGCCGAATCCAAATACCGCTCCTTGAACGAGTCATCTTGCAGCTGCTGGGTAAAACAAAACAACAACACCCCAATCCACACCAAGGCCAAGTCCACTCCTGAACCAAAAATGGGCACCGTCGCCGGAGTGGGCTTCATCTTTTGCTCCTCGGCATACAGCGAAAACTCTTCCCGGATTGCTTCCACAAAAGCTTCCTCTCCATGGATCACATACCCGCCTTCTACCACAGTGATCAGGCAGTCCAAATTCATTGCCAAAACCACAAGGGCATTTTCCTGCGCTTCCCGCAATCCTTCGAACCGGGCCACCGGAACAAGTTCCTGGGTCATTTCGTATTCAGAAGGAGCTTCAACCATTTCTGTCTAACTTGCCCCGACATCTCAAAGCCGCAATACTTGGAATCAAAATTCCCGATCCTCTGTTGCAATCTCCAATGCCTGATCAAGCAGCGTGAGCGTGAGATTCTTGGAATCATAGCCCCGCCCATGCGCAGTATTGGTCAAATACCAATCCTCGTTTCGCGCCTCCACCCACTGCCAATCCTCGCGGGGGTCCCAGCAGTGCCCCTCGAATGCATTAAGAGTGCACGTCATTCCAGCCTGCCGGCTCGGACCCTTTCGCTACCGACGAGTAAATCAGCACACTGTCATCCTTGAGGAACCTAGATCTTCGGCGCCCAACCCTCCCGGTAATTACGCTTCACCAGGCTCGTTGCAAGAGCGCTGTTGGTGGACTTCATATTCGGACCATCCCAATCAATTGGATGTCCCTCGCCCACCTGCTGCGCAATACAACCTAGGAGAATAACCTCGTTCAAATAAGCCGCGATTTCAAAATTCGAATAAGCCGGCGCTCCGCCCTTCATCATATCGAACCACTCTTGTTCATGACCCGGCGACCGGGCAATGGTTTTCTCAACGCCCTGACAAGCTTCGTGCTTGCTCGCATGAGTGTAGCCCTTTTCATCGTTGAGTTTCACATAGAATTCGCGCCCGTAGTCATCCTGTGAGAAAAGCTTTCCCTTATCTCCCACGATCACCGCGCCGCTCCCCGGCAACTTGCCCCCGCGAAGCGTAATGACCTCGGATACCACCTCGGCTTTCGGGCGAATCGGATCAAAATTTTGCCCCGGATTTCCGTCATACCACCAGAACTTCATCGGCGGAAGACCATCACGCTCAGGGAACTCAAAGCGAACCCGTGAGGTCAGCGGATAAGTCTCATCATAAATGCGCGATGCCATTTCACACTCGATCTTCGTAGGATAACCCAACTTCAAAGCCCGGAACGGCATATTGACCGTGTGACAGGCCATATCGCCAAGGGCTCCAGTCCCAAAGTCACTCCAGCCACGCCATTTGAAAGAATGGTAGACATTTTTTTTGTAGGGGCGCATCTGCGCCGGCCCGATGAAGCAATCCCAGTTGAGATTGTCTGGGATCGGATCCGATCCCTCAGGACGTTCCAGCCCCTGCGGCCACACCGGCCGATTGGTCCACACGTGCAATTCCTTCGGATTGCCAATCACACCCGATTGAATGATCTCCACTGATCGACGAAGGCCATCCGCCGCACTTCCCTGGTTCCCCATTTGCGTCGCCAGCTTATTGTCCCGGGTCAAATTCCGCATCATCCGCGATTCCCAAACTGTCTGCGTCAGAGGTTTCTGACAGTAGATATGCTTGCCCATCTGCATCGCCATGATGCTCGCCACTCCGTGGAGGTGGTCCGGAGTTGAAACCGTCACCGCATCCACCTTGTCTCCCATCTTGGTCAACATTTCTCGGAAATCTGAATACTTCGCCGCCTTCGGGAAATTCTTCGCCATCTTATCGAGGCTCCCCCCGTCGATATCACAAAGCCCGACGATCTCACCGCCACACCTCGCGGCATTCTGGGTATCACTACTGCCCTTGCCCCCAACCCCGATGCAAGCGACTTGAATCTTCGAGTTTAAATTCTGCCCGCTCACAAAAGCAGGCATTCCAAAGGTTCCTCCGGCGATCAAACCGGACTTTTTGAGAAACTGACGTCGATTGGTCGATGAGTGGGCCATGGGTATGAAACGAAGCCCTTCCCTTTTGGCTTTCACCTCCCCGAAAAAAAAACTTCTAATTTCTTCACTTCGGAGTCTTTTTTTTCTTCCTCTGTTTCCCCTTGCCCCGCTCCGGGTCGTGGTTCGGATTCGGCGTCATCATCTGGGCACCCACCAATTTGCGCCACCTTTCCAGCTCCTTCAACATCTCCTCGGCCTTCTCCGGCATCTCCTCCGATAGATTCTTCTTCTCAAGAGGATCCTTCTTTAGGTCAAAAAGCTCCAAATTCCCTTCTTCGAAAAACTCAATCAACTTCCAGTCTCCGTCACGAATCGCCCCATACGGCTTGGTCCGATGATAGTGCGGATAATGCCAATACAGCTTCTTCCGGCTCAACTGCTTCGCCTGCCCTTTCAAGAGCGGCAAAATGCTCACCCCGTCGATATGCTCGTCCTTCCGGGCCGGAAGTCCCGCCATCTCGAGGAAAGTCGGATAAAAATCCATCCCGATCACCGGCTCATCGCAGGTCGTTCCTCCTTGGATCCTCCTCGGCCACTTGGCGATCAAGGGCTCCCGCACCGCGCCCTCGTGTGAGAACCCTTTAAAATCACGAAGCCCCGACGTCGTATTGTCGCTGTCCCCGCCATTATCTCCCGTCAAAACAATCACGGTATTTTCGGCCACTCCCATCTCTTCAAGCTTCGCCAAAATCCGGCCCACACTGTTGTCCAGGGCCTCAATCATCCCGGCCCGCTTTGGGTTCACATTTTCATTCCTCCTATTTTCGAACCCCTCTGCTTTCTCCTGATACTTTTTCACCAAATCCGACGGAGCCATGATCGGCCCGTGCACCGTGTAGTATGAAAAATACAGGAGAAAAGGCTCATCCTTTTTCTCCTCCAGGAATCCCACTGCAGCATCCGTCAACTTATCGGTCAAAAAGTCACCTTTCCTGCCATCATCAAGCCCGGGCATCCCGAACGGCGAAAAATACTTCCCCCGCCCCTTCGGCTGCCCCCACTCGCGACCGCCGACATTCACATCGAAGCCATGGGCGGTTGGATAGTGCTCCTTAAAATCCGGCTTCCCAATCGGCATCAGATGCCACTTCCCAAAAAACGCCGTGGCATAACCCGCCTCCTTCAAAGCCTCCGGCATCAAAACCCGCTCATGGTCGATCTTTGTCTTCCAATCCGGCACCGCCAGCTTTGCAAACGGCCTCTTGTGTCCGGTAATCCAATCCGTCAGATGCAAGCGCGCCGGATATCGCCCCGATAGAATCGCGGCCCGGCTCGGCGAACACACCGTGCAGGCCGAATAAGCATTTGTGAAAAGCATCCCATCCTTGGCCAGTTTGTCGATATGCGGCGTCTCGTAAAAGGTCGCCCCATAGCACCCAAAATCCCCCCAACCCAAATCATCAACGAGAAGAAAAACAAAATTCGGCTTCTTCTCTCCAGCAACGAGAGCGCATTGAAAAAGTGCGGTAACAAAGAACAGGAACGACTTCATGGTA
>Ga0308008_1000407_pt1 | contig 17947 bp, 12 predicted proteins | sample Neamet125_FD_203140 | JGI IMG/M metagenome (GOLD analysis project Ga0308008, IMG submission 203140) | Marine microbial communities from water near the shore, Antarctic Ocean - #125 | ecosystem: Environmental > Aquatic > Marine > Unclassified | place: Southern Ocean | collected 2014-07-24
TGCTAAAAACAATGGTATCGTTGCACAAGTTACAAAGAAAGCTGAGAATCAAGAAATAAAAAGACACGGATACGCAGTGGATAACTTTAATAAGATTGAAGATGATTATAATACTGCAAAAAATAACGCACTTAGTGTTGGTGTAACTTCATTTCCTACAATGACAGAGTGGATGAAGAAACAAGGGCTAGATAATAAAGATGTAAATACTACTCTTAGTATTACTAATACTTTAGATAGAGTTAATACAGATGAGTTATTTCAAAATAAAGGTTTACCTAATATTAAGGAGCTTAATAAAAAAGCTCAAAATGAAGTAGTTAAAAATGAGAAAGCCTTAACACTGCTACAAACTATTGCTGCTAAAACTGCAGCTGCTGCTAAAGCTGAGACAAGTACACACAGTGAAACTAATACTACAACAGCAGTTGAAAATTCTGGAGAAACTGGTAAAGGTAACCTTAAGAAAGCTGAGTCAATGTTCGAAAGTTTATTTGGTGATTTGTTTGATATGAAAGAGTTAGCTCGTATGGCAGTGATGTATACTGGTTCTAGATTATTAGGTAGCTCACACAACGGAGCTCTTGGTTTCTCAGCGGTTAATTATCTAAAGAGAATAGATAGTAAAGCTGCTGGCAGAAAGAAAACTGCGGATACGCTGCTTGCTAAAGGTAAACATACATCAGCATCTATTGCAGCTTATAGTAAGAGTGGTGATATGAATGATCTTATTTTAATAGGGGTTCCTATTAATGCTACAGGAAACGACAAGTATTATTATCATCCTACAATTAAAAAGAAAAGATTAGCTAGAGAATACAAACAAGGTGATTCAACTTACTGGTCTTTTGATGGCGGCAAAAGTAGAATACATAATACATGGACATCCGATGGTTCTAATGTAAGAAACTCAGATGAGTATCAGGCTAAGGTTATGAAGTCGACAAAAGATATAACTGAGGTACTTAAAGAATTTCAAGTGAGAGAAGATGCTGGTAAGGTCGAAACATCATCGACTGGAACTATAACTAAAAGAAATTATCATACAGATATAAAGATCGCCGCGGCAGCAAGAGCGGCAGCTAAGTGGGGTGCTGATCGTAATTTACCAGCATCTGAAATGGGTCCTATTGTTGCTAGAGCTTATCAGTTAGCAATAAACGAAAGTAAAGGTAGTGAGGATATAAGAGCTTCCAAAATAGAACCTTACTTAAATGCCTTAATAATTAGGGATAAGACTAAGGTGCCTAATTTATTTACTATAGGTACTGGCAAGGATGAAACTATGATGGATATATCTAAGATCACTAAACTTTCACATCAGTTTTTAAGAAACGCTAATGCAGATCCAACATTAGATACTAAAGCTAATAGAGATAAGGTTAGTATTTTCTGGGAATCAGCTGGAAAAATATGGTCAAATCAATTGAGTACAAATCCTGGCCTGCTTAAATATTGGACAGACATGGGTGCTGCTGATGAAACACCTTTCTATAAGTTTGCTGAAAATGAATTAAGTAAGATAAATAAATAATATTATAAAGCAAGGAGAACACAATGGCTGAAGTTGAAACTAAAAGTTTATTTGCTGATCTATATAATAGAGAAGTAGGATTAGTAAATAGTGGTGGTCATACTTTTGCAGATGGAGATACTCTTAGAAATTCAGAAGGTGAGTTGATAAGGATAGAAGGATTAGAGGCTGCTGAAGTTGCACACTTAACAAAGCTTGGGTTACAACCTGGAACTGCTGGTGGGCAGCAGGCTGCTTCGGTTATTCAAAACCTAGCTAATGAATTTGGTTTTAATAATGTACACTACCAGACTAACGCTGATGGTTCACCTAAGATGGATGCCACAGGTACTCGTAGAATTGGTCGAATGACTGATGAATCTGGTAGAGACTTTACTCAAATGCTAACTCAGCATGGTATCAACCAAGTAGGTAAGTACTCTACTAATGATGATATCATTGCTGCTGAGTTTGGTGTTGCTGAAAGAGCAGGTAATATTGAGCAGCCTTTAACGGCATGGGAGTTGGCTAAGGTTCAACTTGATCATGCAACTAATGTTGAAAATAATTATTCACTTGCTTTTAAGAAGGTTGCATTAGACGAACAAACATTAGCAAACTATAAGGCACCTCAACAACCAGGAGAAACCCTAGTTGCTTACCAAAAAAGATTAGCTAAGGCTGATGAGTTTGTACCAGGTTCAGTGCAGATAAGGCATACTGATAGGGATATAAACAATAAAGCATTAAGCCCTTTTAGTGAAGGTCTTGACGTAGGTTTAACTGGTGCGCTTGAAGGAATGTATGGTTCAATTCAAATGGTTGGTGAGAAAACTGATTTTGATTGGCTAAAGAATATAGGAACTCAAGGTATCTCTAGACAACATGCTTACTTAAAAGATAAGCCTGAGTTAAAGCTAAGTGCTTTTAAACCTGTTGTTGATAAGAATGGGGTAGTAACTGGAAATGAATGGGACATCGATGGTGTTGGAAACTTTTTTGAATACCTTGGTACTAATGCAGGTGTGTCTATACCTTACATGGCTAATACAATTGTATCAATGGCACTTGCAAAACCAACTTTAGGTTTAAGTTTATTATCACCGGTATCTGTTTATACTGGTCAGACTTGGAATGAAATGGAAGGCACTGATAAGAGTGCATCTCTTGCTATAGCATCAGGTGTTACTCAAGCTATCCTAGATCAAGTAGGTATCAAAGGAGTATTTGGTGGAAGTATACTTAAGGCTTCAACAAGAAAGTTGATCATAAATAAAATTATGGCTGGAGGTGTTACAAAATCTGTAGCTCAACAAACTTTAGCGAAGATGACTAAGTTAAAGATTGCACAATTTGTAGGGGATGCGGCTACGATTGCAACTCAGCAGTTAGCTTCTCGTAATGTACTTAGAGCATTTACTACGCAAGCAGCTAAAGGATTTATTAGTGAGAGTACCACAGAGATGGCACAGGAACTGACAGGTTACTTAGCAGCTGTAGCAGGTAGTGATAAAGTATTTGATGCTACCCAATTAGAAAGTAGATTACTAAATGCAGGAATTGCAGGTGGAACTATGGGTGCTAGCTTTGCTGCACCTGGAGTAGCTTTTGATGTTGGCTCATGGAAGAATGTGCAAGTGAGTGAGGGTAAAGCTGAGGCTAGCCGTCTATCCTTTGCAGGTAAGTATGCAGCCGATGAAAAACAAAAGTATGGAAGTGTAAACTCTATACAACAAAATAATAATGAGACTAAAGTAGATATACTAAAACGAACTTTACCTAGTTCTAGCTTTGCAGATAAAGTAGATGCAGGTGTAGTGGCTAAGAAAAGTAGATCGACTGCTGATACAATGAAAGAGGCACTGAATGAAACTCCAGTTCTATGGAGGGGATCTACAAGAATGATCTTCACTGAAAAGTTACAGAGTGCTTCAAGAGCTTTACGTAAAGCTGCTGATATGTTTGGTGGTAACTTACAACGTATTTATTCAGGATCAAACTTTGAGAATAGAAAGAAGCATATACTAACACAGTATAGAAATAGTGTTTCATCACCTGCTGAGTATGCAAAGGCTGCTGGCTTTACAAGCTTAAGCCAACCAGAACTTTCTAGAATTATATATGCTTTTGCTAATCATTTAAAAAGTAAGAATAGACTTGATAAAAAACTAACAGCTAACGATTGGAGTAGTCTACCTGCTGGATTAAAAGAACACCGTACTTGGCTAGCTAAATACTTTAGTGAAACATCTATCTTAGCTGATCAGTTATATGCAGATCAAGTAAATGCTGGTGCTACAAAACTAAATAGATTAGAAAATTATATGCTTAGATATAAAGCATTTAATAAAGCTGCTATTGAAAAAGATAGGAATGGTTTTGAAAAAGCTTTAGTAGATTATAAAAATTTTACCGCTGTAGATGCCGCTACCTTAACTTCTAATATTCTTAATCAAGAATTACTAATCGGTGAGATTGATGCATTTAATGTAGGTAAAGGTAAGTTTGTACCTGCTGCACATAAGAACCGTACATTAAATTTAGCAGAGGATATAAATTTTAATGCTTATATGGAATCAGATGCATTTACTAATATATCTAATGCGTCTAAGTCAGCTGCTAGATACATTACTTATCAAGAATTTCTTGGTAATAATAATGAAGTACTAAATGAATTACTTAATCAAGCTTTAGAAGAAGGGGTATCTGCTGCAGAAGTTAATAAGATTGCAGCTCGTATGCAAGATTATTTAGATGCTGAGTCAGGTAACTATAAGAGATTAGATAATCAAACTGCCGCAAAGATCCAAAAGAATCTTGGACTATGGACTACGATTGCATCTCTACCTCTTGCAACTATATCTTCTTTTGTAGAGATAGCTATTACTATGCAAGCACTAACTCCTAAACAAATATCTTCAACCATTATGTCTGCCTCTAAAGAAATGGCGCTAGCTATGTGGTCTACAATAAAAAATCCTACATTATCTTCTACTGAAAAACAATTAGATAAAGAAACTAGACAGTCTAAGATTAAAGATCTAGGCTTCTTTGATTGGGATGTTGGAGCAGCACAAACTACAGGTGCTACCGAGAACACACATGCCTCTAGACATTTGTTAGATAAGTACTTTAAGATAATTGGATTACAACAGTGGACAGATTATACACGTAGTATAAGAGCATCCATTGCAAATGATTTTATAATGGATAAAGTATTTGCTATAGCTGCTCAAAGAAAAGCAGGGGCTTTATATAGTAACGCAATACAAGAAGCCGAAGAAAGCTTAAGAAATCTAGGTATAAATGTAGATCGTATTATCGAGCTTGATAATAATCCAATTGTTGAAGGTTCACCAGAGGCTGCAGAGTTTGATGCTATGATGCTTGAAGCACAATTCAATTTTGTTAATCAGGCAATCGCATTACCTGGTACAGCTAACAGACCGTTGTTCTATCAGAACCAACACTTAGCATTGTTCACACAGTTCCAAGGTTTCATCGCCACATTTACTGCTAACCAGATACCACGATTGTGGGGTGAGTATGTAGCACGTGGTACACCTGCAATGAAGTACAATGCATTTGCTGTTATGACTACAATGATTATGCTAGGATTTGTTTCACAGTATCTTAAAGACTTAATAAAATATGGTAAGCCATCTCCTTATTTAGATGATGTTGAAAAGTTTCAAAGAGCTTTAGGTTCATCTGGATTAATGGGAACTGGAGAACGAGTAACAAACTTTTTCTTTCCAATATATGAATCCTCTTCTGATAATCCAGCTGAGTGGTTCTTTAATACATTGTCAGGAGAAGCAGCTGCTCTGTCTAACGTATCACGTGTGGCAGGTGGAGTTGGTAAAATAGCAACAGGTAAAACAGATAAAGGTGTATATGACATACTTAAAACGGCACCATTCATTGGTCCATTCAATTCATTCAACAGATATATTTCTGAATTTTTTAAATAAAAAGGAGTTAACCTATGTCAAAATTTAGTGCCTCAACCATAAAAGGTGGAAAAGTAGATTTAACTACACCAGCAAATGAGCTATTAGTTGAAGCAACAACAAGTCCTGTAGAGACCGAAGAAAAAAATTTATTTACAGATCTATATAATGTTAACGACTCAGTTACCCTAGATGAGTTTAATGCTAGTGCTCCTCCTACTGCAGAAGAAGAAGTTGTAGGAGAAGTCATTAAAGAAGAAGTCACTGGAGAAGAAGCTGCTGTAGAAGAAGTCATAGCAGGGATAGATGCAAAGCCTGTGTTTGAAGTTAAAACAGAAGATGCTTTAGATAACTTTGGTCAAAATATAGATCAACGAGAACGAGAACTTGTTGATGATTTACAAACAAGAATAGGTAAAGATAGCTTCTCGCCAGAACAATACGTAAAGAATGTTCCTTTAGGCGCGGCGGTAGGCAGAGGAACTCAACTTAGCGTAGTATTAAACAACCAATTAAATGCAAAGATAACTGGGGATAAGAGAGCTAAGTTATTAGAACTTGAATCGGCAGATGCATTTATTAGTACAGATAAAGAAGGTAATACTATAGCACCTAAAACTCCATTGCTTAAAGGGTCTGATACTAACACTAATATAACAGCTATTATATATAGTCCTGAAGTACTAGGAGCAGGTGTTATTGATACTGACATGGAAACTAATCCTAATCAGTTCATGACTATTGATCCTGACTTAGGAATGATAATGTCTTTAGCTACTGAAGCTTTTCTACATCAATCATTAGTAGAGTTAGCACCCGATAATAAAAGTAATCTAAAGGACATTGATGATATTGGTACAGATGATTCTTTAGGTGGTAGTGTTTCTGCTGGAAGCGGAAATGTTGAGCTAACTAAATCAAAAGGTAATGAGCAGTTAGGCCGTGAGATCTATAAAGATTATCAAAGACACAAAGCAAAGAAACAAGGTCAGCCTACTGATAGTTACGTAGAAGATATGGGTCAAATAACATCAGCTACTTTTACAGCGATAGGTGATTTAGCTAAGGAGTCTTATGCTCGTGCTAATCCTGATATGTTATATAGAGATAAGCGTGATGTGCTCGATAAAGAAAAAGATAAAGGCCAAGTTTATTTTCAGCTAACACCTTTAGGAGCTGAGAGATTAAATCAACTTAACCAGTTTACTAATGGTTTATTAGCGCAAGTTGAAGTACCACCTTCATTAAATCCTACTGCGACTGGCCAGCTTATGTATGAGGGTACTACCTATACTAGAGATAGAACTACTGTCATTGGGGATCTAAAAAATATTGATGTCATCTTAGGAGCTATGAAAAATTATAATAGTGTAGCATTTATTAATGATATTAATCGTGAGAAGACTGCAAACTTAATGGGTATACTTGCATTAGTTAATAACAAGAACCCAGCTAACCAATCTTATAGTGATATGTTTGATATTGGATTTAAAAAATTAGCTGAGCTAAAGAATGAAAAGAAAAGACTTCAATACATGGCTAGTAAAGTTATGGATCCTGAGGGAAGAAAGAAAGCATTAGCAGTTGTTGAGAATTATAATCCTGCAATGATACTGAGAGACGGACAAGAATCATTTTTAAATACAATGAATGGTCTTGCAAAGTATTCAGGTCAAAAGAATTACTTAACTTATTACTTCCAAGCTTTAACAGGAAGGATGGCACCACAACAAACACTATACAATCCGAGTGCTAATAAAACTGTAAGACAAGTAACAGGTAGTGGTAATATTTATTCATGGCAAGCTGGTAGTAATAGCGAAATTGAGTTAGCTTGGAAAGAAATTTTAGGTGCTTTATTATTTGATATAAAAAAAGATGATGGTAGTACTCAGTATAAAGGAACTGATCTAAGTCCTAATGAAAGGATTAAGTTGTTTAATAAGAAAGCATCTGAACCTAATGGTGACTATGCTATGTATGTTAGCTGGGGTAAGCAGCTTATAGATGCAACTAATAACTTTGATAATGATACTGCTAAGGCAACTTTTATGGCCATAGCAAATGCTAAATCTATAGAAGAAGTTAATGCTGCTAAGAAATTATTAGTAGATAAGTTTAGTGTGGATCCTTTAGAAAGTAGCTTAAAGAAAAACTTAGCTAAACTAAAACCAGGTGAAGCTATTCATTATGCAGATTACTATATGGATCTTGCAAAGTATGAGGCTGCAAGGAAGGGTAACAGCAGTGAGAGTAAACAATTTACAAGTACAATAACTGTAGAGCTTGATGGAACTACACATGGTCCTGCAACTAACGCTATCTTATTAGGCGTTATTACTATGGCAAAGCGTTCAGGTCTTATACGTGATCAAGATTTGACAGCTCTTGAGTTAGAAGATATGCGTATAGCTATGAAAGATTATATGTTAGAAAATGTTGGAAGCTTAGCAGATGCATATCCTAAGGATAAAATTGCAGGTTATACTCAAGTTGTACAATTAGCAGTATTAGATAGAGAAAACTTTCTTAAGCAGTCACCAATGACTATGGGTTATGGTCAAGAATTACCATCTCTAAAGGAGCATGTTCGAACAACTGTATTTACTGGTCCGCAAGGAAATGCTATACGACAGACTGCCGATAGTATGAATGTTAAGGTTGATGATGTAGTAGACTTCTTACATTCTATATTAGTTAATTCTATACTTGAAGTATTAGATCCTAAAGTTATTGCTATGGGTAGACTAATGAAAGCTAATGCTTTATTTTCTACAATAACAAATGAAGTTCTTTACTTTGAAAATGCGTCAGGCTTTAGAAGTTATTCAGCTGGTAAACAAACAGATCCTGATAAAACTAAAGCTATCTCATATGGTTTTACAGAAGAAGATGGTACGATTAGTAAGAGTGAAGTACAAATTTATGCAAGGAAAGCAGAAGGCTCAGCGGTTAGAGAAGGAAGAGGACCAGGTGGATATTCATCAGGTCGTATTCAACCTGTTGCTGTGCAGAGTTATGATGGTAACATGGTTGCTCGTACTGGTACAGCTAGTTCTTGGAATAATATTAATGAAGCAACTAAAAAGCTTGGAGGTACTGAAGCTTTTACATTACCTATTATGGATGCGTTTTTAACTGACTTAGGTTCTTTTGCTCAAGTAAGAAAGGAAGCTAATAAAAATTGGATGAACTCTCTTAGAGATCATAGCTATGTTGAAAAGGTTTTAATTGATTGGTATAAGGATGCATCAGATAATTTTAATAAAGCTATTGCAGAAAATCCTATGGCTGGTATAAATTGGGCAGCCGCTAAGAATGGAGTAGGACCTTTCAGAGGATTAGCTTATCAGTTTGAGTGGTCAGACTTTACTATGATTCCTAAGACAAAGTTAAATCACCTAAAGAAACTACACAGCAATACCAAGATGGTATTAATGATGCTTCAAAAAAATTAGTAAAAGAAGTACTAGCTGAAGTTAAATCAAAAGGTATTGATATAAATGCAAAGTTTATTTATGCAAAAGATGCAAAGGTATTAGTTGAGATAATTGTTAAACACCTTAAACTTGCTGAAAGAAATCAAGCAGGTGCAGCAATTATTAAAAAAGATAAGGCTGAACTAATGAAGTTAGTTAATAAAGAAGTACTGAACATCGATCTCTAACTGCATAAAAGTTTCAAGGTGTTAAAAAAAATTCCCCTAAGAGTACCATTACGGTATTCTTAGGGGATATTTTATTTCTTCTTTTTGTACTTACCTCTAAACCTATGCTTAAAGAATACAATAATATTTATACTTGTGTTGATAGTTATTGCTGCTACCAACCATGCCTGCCACCAGTTGGGTATGTCGTTAATCATTACGTATTATTTTTAGTGCCTCCTGTTTGTATTCATTAGCTTTAATAGAACCATCAGGTCCATTAGGATCCTGACTCTTATAGTACTCTCTTATTCTAGTTGCTTCATTTTCAATAATCAGTTCATCTAATTGTCTATCAGTCATTGAATCAGCTAAGGATTCATCCATCCCTAGCTGTCTTAATGCTGTCTTAGTATCAGGCTGTATGCCTAGTCTTACTGGTAGTATACCTTTCTTACGCGAAGAAGTAGTCACTATCTTTCACCTCTCTTATATCCAAAGCTCCGAGCTTCGGTTGATTGTAGTTAAAATTATCAGGGTTAGTTATAATCATTCGTTCAATTATTTCAAAGAAATTATTATGATGATACATTCTTATAAAATTATCTTTGATAAGCTTTAATAAATCATCAACGTCACATGCATGAACACTGAATGAATCATGGACTGCACCAAAATCATTATTCCACGACATGATTACGCTTGCCATATGAGCAGCGTCCATTGAGTGTACAAAGTTTGGTGAGATACCAGACATAAAAGATCTTATCTTTGGTTTATCAGTAGGTTCTTTACCTACATGTTGTATCCTAATTGTATCCGTAATTTCTTCAGTACCATCTTCCTTACGTATAGTGGGTTTAATTTTTCTTTCACTACAACTGATGATTGCTTTCTCTTTGAATTCATTGTCTATAAATGCTTCGTATATAACAGGAAATCCTGAAGGAGTAGTCCATCTTATAGATTTTTGTTTGGTTTCTTTAGCATAGTCTGATGCTATCTCTGCCTCTGCAATCTTCTGTAAGAACTTCATGGTTTGTAATGGACCAGCACAAACTGTATCAATTGATTTAACTAAATGCTTTGCAAGTAATTTACAATCTTCTTCCGTAATATTATACTTTTCTAGGTACCCTTCAACATGACAATCAAGGTACATGTTCTCTGCAATCTTTAATGCACCTGCACTATATGCTCGAGTCATTGAACCTCTCTTAGCTATACCTTTACGTATATGTTTCATGGGCATCTGACGTTCACTGAACCACTCAGGTAATCTTGATATAAGATTCTTAGCACACTGAACATAGAAGTCTTTCTGGATCTCTTGAGGAACAACCCCTACAAGTTCACCAGCTTCTTTATCTTTTGACATAGCACATAGATGTTGCCATCCATTGTTACTACCATCAACAGGTATTGGTAGGTAAGTATAATAGTCTTCCTCACTACTCAATGCATTATATAATTCTAATACACAAGCAAGTAAGGTTATAGGTTTTTCTGCTACAGGATTAATCTCTTCATCCTTTGCAATATTTAAAAGCATATCTAGATTATTATCGGTCCATGCTTCACGATCTTTTAGCGTCATCTTATCTACAGATATATCTTCTAACTGTTCTTCTTCTAAGAAAGTTTTGTAATCTGTAGCCAGCCAATTAGGTAACTGATTCTTATTAAAGGTTTCATTATAGGCACATGCAATATGTATCTTTAATCTTTTTAATCCATCATCAGTCATCAACTTCCCCTTAGAAAATAACATTTGCCCTCGAGCTATATCATTACTTTGAAAGTTTAAGAATGGTGTAGTATAATATAATCGTCCACGATAGTCAGCTTCAGTATACTGGTAGAAAGTATTACTACCAATTAATTCTGAGCGTGCCATAGTCAAATCGAATTCTATTACTTTTGATTTATATTTCTTTGGAAATTTTAAATGCGCATCAAGTATTTTATTTCTATTACGATTTAAAATATCCTTGACTTGTGTATTAATTTTCCAAGCTGTCTGCTGTAGTACATTCATACTGTGTATAAAGTCGCGGTAAAGATACTGATGAAACTCACCACTCCTCTGTTCAGTCCAGCCTTTTATTACTGGTCTTTCAGTTGGCTGCATCAATCCTGAAATAGGTAGAGGCATTTCAAATACAGTACCTCTAAGTAAATCTTTACAGCCCTCAGGTATAATAAGATTCCATGATTCTGGAACTACTACATAGTGAGCACGACTTCTTTTAAGACTACGATCTAAAGATTCCATAGGTACAAAGTTGCTATCTTTATTCTTACCTATATTAATCTGATGTGTTTGATAGAATGCTTCCAAGAATAAGTCACCCATCATTACTCGTAGTTTAAACCATTCCCAAGGCGCAGTATCTTCATGATAATATTTAATATCATCAAGAATATATGCACCAATTGTAGCACTAAGGTGTGTCAAGTTAGCTTCACCTTGGTATGATTTGTTTCCACGAGTACTGTTGCGAGTGAAGTGTTGTTGGATAGTATCCATTGTAAACACCAAGTAGGTTTCAAGGTCTGCTGTATACGTATGCTTCAACAGACTACACGCAATATGAGCTTTAGCTTTACGAATTTTCTTTTCGATATATTGCAGTTGCTCTTGCATTATTAATCCTTTCGTTATATTTTATCTACTTTAATATTACTAAACTGTAGTAGTGTTAGTATCTTCCTATCGTTCTTATGGTTTGCTTGGTATACTACTCTGCTTATACCACATTGTATTATTAGTTTAGCACACTCAACACATGGTGCAAGGGTACAATAAAGAGTTGCACCCTCAGCTGAGCTAGATGTTCTTGCTAATTTACATACAGCATTAGCTTCAGCATGTATTACTTCAGGCTTAGTAGAACCATCAGCATGCTTACATTCGTTAGGCATACCTCTAGGCATGCCATTAAATCCGAATGCAAGTATGTTATTATCTTTCACAACAACTGAGCCTACTTTGGTATCAGTATCATGTGACATCTGAGATATGCATATAGCTACTTCCATATACATAGCATCATATCTATCTAATTTATTCATTATATACTCGTAAATTCTGAGGTAACATAATTTAATCTGCCAGTACTATTATCATACGAAGCAGCACCAGCTGAACCAGTAAGACCTGTGAACCTAGATTTAAGAACTCTAAACTTAATAGTATTTCTTTCATCAGTATTTTCGGATACCAGGTTTCTTGCAAAAGATATAATATCAAATGAGATTTGTTTAATAGAACCACTACCTTTGATATCATCTATTGATGCAAGGTTACCTTCTTCAAAAGACTTACCACCACCTGGTGATTTTCTTAGGTGTGAGATTAAACCTAACCAAACATTATGTTTCTTTACTATCTTTAGTAGGTCACTCATCATCTTATCTATTGCTTCATTCCCACTAAGCCCTTCAGTACCCTCACTAACTGCGATGGTAATGTGGTCAAGAACCAAATACTTACAACCCATAAGAGCCATGTATTCAATCTTGTCAATGAGACTAGAGTCGCCGACCGATCCTTGGTGATCGAGCAATACAAGTCGCTCAGTTCCAAACACAGATTCAAATCCTGTCCGCTCGTCGGCTTCGGAAATATTTTCTCCAGCGACTGCATTCTTTCTAAGAAACATACCAATGAATTTCTCGGCGGTATCTCCGACTGATTCTTCGAGAGATATGAGACCGATCTTATCATCAGTCTTAGCGAGTAAATCAAGAACGATTTCTTTAATAACTGTACTCTTACCGGAACCTGTACCAGAAGTAAATAACGTAATTTCACCATGCCTTAATCCTTTTATCTTTTCATTTAATCCTGCTAAACAATCTGGATAAGGTACAGATTTAGTATCACGTCTTTGCTTATACTGATCCCATATTTTTTCGCCAACAACTAAACCAGCTGGTGACCAGGTTTGTGCATCCCAGTATGCTCTAAGTAAACTACTAGATCCATGCTTAAGCAGTTGATCGCAAGGATCTTTTTCTTTTAGTTTACCAACCTTAACTTTACCAGCTCCTATAATCTTACTGGCTTTCTCTACTGCTGCTTGACCGGCTTCATCATTATCAAATAGTAGTATGATAGATTCAAATGATCTGATCCAATCTCTTTGTTCTAGTAATACTCTTACACCTGTTGCGCTTGGTATAGATACTACAGGAAAGATTCTATTATATTTATCTAAGAATGATTGAGCAACAGCACAAGCATCTAGTTCGCCTTCAGTAATTACTAAAGTCTTACCACCTGATGCAGCGTTCTGTCCGAACAATTCTGTATCAGCAAAGCTTCCATGTATTTGAAAAGACTTAGGTAATATTCTTTCTTTATATGATACGACCTGTCCATTCTTAGTGTAAGGATAGTAGTGTGAACCACCTGATCCATCTGGATTTACAGACATCTTAATACCGAAGTAGTCTATCACTTGCTTTGATATACCTCGAGAGGCAAGAGCAAAGCTATTTAAATCTTGTATCTCAGCTAACGTATTAGATGAGGTATTAGTACTTAAGTCTTTGAATTCATTCATTTCTTTTACTTTCTTATTAGTTGAGTAGCCACAGGCAAAACAGTGAGAGCCATCGTCATACGTTGTAAACGCATCTGATGAGTCACACTTAGGGCACCCCGTTTGTGTGTATCTTTTCTGCATGTTTTTCACTTTCTTTTATATGTTCATCGGTTAACTCACTGATCTTAACATAAAGAAACTCTTTACCCTTAGGCATTATAACTTTATGTAGTTCACTATGATAAACTTTGTTGTCATTAAACTCTTCAAAGATTCCTTGATAGGTATCGAACAAAGGTTTTAAAACATTATCTAAGTCAGCACCTTTATTAGAAAACCCAGCGACAATAAAGAATGTAACTAGGTCAGAGCCGAAGGGCCATTGCTGACCCATCATCTCATCTCTTAATTCATTTTGATATTCCAGATATACTTTCTGTTTTATCGTCTTGTTTCTGTACGTCATTAGGTTTGCGGACAGTGGCTTTACCATGAATGTATGCTTTAATTCTTTCATAATCTTCCCATGAGGTTAGCATTGTTAATAGTTTATAGGATTTTTCTAGCTCATACCTAGGCATGTCTTTATCTTCCCATTCTTTTATTACTCGTTCCCATCTATCAGCTGCTCCTATTACACCTTCCAGTATCTTAGCAGCTTTCTTAGGACCTATACCTTTAAGACCTGTAATGTTATCAGCGTTGTCACCTGTTAAACATTGAATCATTAAGTTATAGTTACCAGTATCATCATCAATAAAAGTCCAGGTATTCTTACCATAGTTATAATGGTTACCTGGAATTTGTAGTAAGTCTTTATCTATACCACATATAACATACTGCTCATCCTTACCTCGAGCTTCATAACCCCATATAGAAACAAGATCATCAGCTTCCATACCATCTGAAGCAACAGCACCTTTGCTAAGTGCATAGGTATGTAGGAAATTTAGTTTATCTTTTATATCTTGATCTAAGTCTGGACGAGTTGCTTTATAATCAGAGCTTAATTCTTTTCTATAATTATTCTTACCCTTAACTGCGTATAAAGGTGCAAGAACTTCTTCATCTTTAAATGGATTGATTAGCTTATTAGTTACTTCAAGCTCCATCTTTCTACAAAAAGTATCATAGCCAACTCTTAAATCTTTATTATCGCTTGCACCGTAAGCAACCTTAAAGAATATCGAGTCAGCATCTACTAGCATATTTATTTTTGACATATCATTTCCTTTCATTTAATGTACATCTGCATAGTTATTACCTATTGATCCTTCACCATCCATGATAGTAACACCAACAGATTTAGGACCTTCAGCAAAAGATTCTATTAATATTTCTAGAACTCTGTCAGCATCTTTCTCTGCTACAGACCAGGCAACTTCATCATGATAATACAAACGAGGTTGAGCATCTAGGTTTTCTTTTCTAATCTTATCTATCTGATAAGCTACTGCTGATTTAGTTGTGATAGCTTCACAGCTTTGCAATAGATAGTTAAGAGTTTGATAGGGTTGAGGAGTGTAAACTTTTCTACCGTCTAGACCAGGCACGTAACCTTCTGGTCCTTGATTAGAGGTAGCACTCCATATACTTTCTATCTTTTCTTTTAGTATCTTTAAACCTGGTATAGCATTGCCATATCTTTCCATGGATTCTTTACCAGCTTTTAAAGAACTTACACCAGTTAATACTTGACCTAGCTTAGTAGCACCAGCACCAAATAGAAACGCATAAATCCAGGTCTTAGCTGTACGTCTATCAGTCTTAATAATGTCTGCATTATACTGATGAATATCTCCAGATAATATCTGTGTTGTGAGTTCATCTGAGTTAACATAATGTGCAAGAGATCTGAATTGGTTACCACTAGAGTCAGCTCCAACTATCTTACGGCCTTCTTCTGCTTTCAATAAGCTACGTAATTCTTTACCATACACAGCAGTAGCAGCAGGTAAGTTAGCTATTACTTCATGACGTGCTCTGAATGTAGGAGTACCAACTACCCATAGTCTACCATGTAATCTACCATCTACCAGTTCACGGAACCAACCTTCAAGTATACCTTTACGTGATCTAAGTGTAGTCCATTCATCTATTAGTTTACCATGTTCACCAACCTTTTCTAAAGAAGTTGAGGTAAGTTTAGGTGATTTCTTTACCCAGCCATGACCACTACGTTCCATTTTCCAGTCATCAGGTTTCCAACCAATAGAATATAAGTATTCTTTTACTTGTTCCATGTTACCTAGATTAGCTTTAACTGTTACCTTTCTTTGGTACTCTTTGTTAGCTGCCCATAGATGTGTATCAGTTGGCTTAAGTTCTATCTTAAGAAATTCACTTAGCATACGTGTAGTTGTAGCAGTGAACTCACCTTTCTTTGTAAACTTAGGTAGCTTAGCAACCTTATCTATATACCTTGTTACAGGTGGTAGATTAGGTTCAACAGTCTTTTCTATTAATGACATCTTAGATATGATATCGCTGAGTACTTCTTTACCTTTGGCTTCATCAAATTCCCAGCCATAATATCTGCAGTAAGCATCAAACTTTGCTGCTTCCATTTCAGATTTTAAACCTTCACTTATTAAAGGTTGCTTAGCTTTAAGTTGATCCATCTCTTTCATTAGATGTGTAAAGACAGTTGCATTAAGTTGTACATCTCTTACACAATAAGTCATCATCTCATCTGAGAATCCTGACCAGTCATTGAAATCAAACTTAGGATAATTAAGTGCACCACCCCAACCTGAAAGTCCATGTTTGTGTGGTCTTCTATAGTTTAATACTTGAGATGCAATCCAGGTATCAAAGAATTTCTTATGAAATAAATCTATACCATATATTTTTAAGATCATTAGTGCATCAAAGCCTATACCGTTATGCGCAATTAGTAGTTCTGAATTCTTTAAGACAGCTAAGCCTACTTCAATACCACCATCATACTTGTCGGAGTAGTCTGTGTACTTCATGATACGACCTGTATCTATATCTTTCATTACTAAACACCAAACTTTGGTTGCGTCTAGTCCGTCTGTTTCTATATCAAACGTTAATCTCATTAGGTTCCTTTCCATTTGAGCATGGTGGGCAGAGGTTTAACTCTGAATCAATACACATTCTCAAATAATATTTGTTACATTTTTTACATTTAAATTTTGCAAAAGGTTTGTCAGTTATGTGATCAACCTTGCTGCGATATAAGTTTTTTGACATCAACGTAGTATCCATTAAATTGTGAGGTCCTTAGTGAATCCATTAGATTCCAGTAATCTACAGTCCCTAATACATTTACTTTAACTACATCGCCTTCTATTAGTAAACGTTCTGGTCTTTCATGCCATTCACAGAACATAAAGTTTTCTACAATATCTCTTTGTCTTAATACGTAGATTAGTTTTTGGCATGTTAAGTTATACCATTTCTTTACAAACTTAACATCAACATTTCCGTAGGTAGAACAAACACCATCTATCTGCCAACGATCATCGTCATCCCATTGACCTGAGCTAATCATAAACCATTCATATACTTCGCATTCTATATCTAATCTTAGTTGTACTTCAGATCTACCTCGAGCATTATACTTCTTTGCTCTTTCTTCTCTTTGATCTACGAAGTCTTGTGTTATAGTTATCTCTATTGGATTAGTCATTAAGTTTCCTTTCATTAAAAACTCTTGTTAGTATACCAGTATTTTCAGAATGATTAGGTTCAATCCAATTCTTAGGTTTGATTAAATCAGGTAAGCCTAATGGATTAGGTCTGCTAGGTTTTACACCTACTTCTTTATTCATATTAGCTTTCATTACTTCTTCCCAAGCCCAGTCAGTATCAACATTAAATAAATCGAGTGTACCAATTGCGATTACGATTATATCAATTAAACCATCAACGATTTCTTTAGCATCACCATCAGCAAAAGCTTTAAGAGTTTCGTCGAATTCTTCTTCAATAAAATCTAATCTAAATGCTAGTAATTGTCTTAACTTTGCATGATCTCCTGACTCTAATTGTTTAGTAACCCAGTCATTAACTTTGTATTTGTAGTGCATGACTTCAATATCTTGTACCATTTTACTTCTTAAGTTCATATTTAATCCCTTCATTATGCTCATAGTTACTTATATTTAAATCACTTGGCTTAAAACTATACAAATCTTCTTGAGGTTTCAATGTATATGTAGCAGCAGTATGCTGATAAAATGTAGAATTGATTTGTTTTAATGCGTCTTGCTGGTGCTCTTCATATATATGAGCATCACCTATGACCATCTTA
>Ga0308008_1000409_pt1 | contig 17942 bp, 22 predicted proteins | sample Neamet125_FD_203140 | JGI IMG/M metagenome (GOLD analysis project Ga0308008, IMG submission 203140) | Marine microbial communities from water near the shore, Antarctic Ocean - #125 | ecosystem: Environmental > Aquatic > Marine > Unclassified | place: Southern Ocean | collected 2014-07-24
GGTGCGTGCTGATGTGAGTAATGAGACGTTGAAGACTGGTATTCGTTTTAATCCGTACTGGAATACTGTTATGGCTGCTCATCTTTTTTATGAGACGCCTCAGGGTGTTGGGCATTGGGATGAGTCGCGTTCGTGTTGGGGAGATTACAAGTGAAAACCAAAACATGCACAAAGTGCGGAGAAGAAAAAAAACTCACAGAGTATTACATTCGAACTGGCAACGTAGATGCTCAGTGTAAAGTTTGCATACGAGCTAAAAATTTAGAATGGACCAATGCTAATCGAGAGTTTAAACAAAAACAAAACCGTAAGTGGTGGGCTGAGAACCGTGAGGAACTTGGAGAAAGACGCAGGAAAGCTTACCACGCTAATCCAGAGCATCACCGCAGGGTAAAGAGAGAACACCGAGCAAATAATCTTGAAAAATACGCAGAGTACAATCGTCAATACCGTTTGAAGTACACTGAAAAACTGAATGCTAAGGACAGAGCTTATTACCAAGCTAATAAAGCTCGTCACGCTGAGCGTAATCGTGAGTACCTCAGAAACAATCCAGAACAGCTTAGGGCGATAAATAATCGTGCAAAAGCTAAACGTAGAGCCGCAGAGACAGACAACCACACCTTGAAGGAGTTGCACGTTTACTGGAGAGCTAACGGGATAGACCCCAAGCGATGCACTTACTGTGATGCTTGGCATACCAAGTGGAAGAACAACTGGAAAATAGCAACAGGCGATCATGTAGTTCCTTTAGCAAAGGGAGGTAAAGATTTTTTAGAGAATCTCGTGCCATGTTGTCGCTCTTGTAATTCATCTAAGGGAGCCAGGATTCTTTACGAAGAATGGACACCATTTAAAGAACGGTCAGCGTAGACCCTATTTGCACTTCACCATATGTAAAGGTATCCTTGACAAGGGTCAGTACCTGTGCTATACTTGTTACAAGAGAGGGGACGTAAGATTCCTTCCCTCCTCTCTCACACTATTTAAAATAGTGCGAAAAAAAATCGCCCCGCATAGCGGGATTAGCTAGGGAGAAAATACAGTGCATGTACAAACACAACCAACCTCATCTGACGACTACGCAATGGTCAACGATGAGCACAAAACAGAAACAACCAACGGTTTAGATGCAGGCATAGACGCCAACGCATTCTTTACCATCTACACCGAACCTGTATCCATCGATGGTGGGCGCATACCGCTCATCAGTTCAGGCATGTACAAAGACAAGCCAGAACGAGTAGCTCAGTACAGGATGCTAAACGGTGAGCCAGTGCTACTAAACGTAGTACATCCCTCACACCCAACGTCAGGCTACGAGCAGCTAGTAGACCACGTAGAAGGGCTGTTCCCTAACCGTTGCACCCACTTCAGAGTCCTAGACCAAGGCAAACGTTTCATGGCTACCTACGACCTAGGCGAGTCATACAACGTAGGCACAGACTCAGACCCAGACATCATCAAGAGACACATCATGATCGGCGGGTCACACAACTCAACATGGCCTAGCTTTCTAATAGCTCTAGACCACCGTCTCTTCTGCGCCAACCAAGCAAGCTCGGCAGACTCAGTGATCAAGATCAAACGCTCAACCAACCACGACGTGATACTGCTCGAACGCTCAACAGTTCTCGCCGCATCTCTAAACCGTAAGGACGAGTTCTTCCGTCTAGCTCAGACACTCAGAGGTATCAAGGTAACAATGCGTGACTACGTAAGAATCCTTGACCTCATCGTGCCTAGGCCAGAAGAAGACAAGGACGGCAAGATCCACGGCAAGACTCTCAACCTGTGGGAGTTTAAGCGTTCCGCCATAAGGTACTACTTCGCTGAAGAAAGCAACGGCCCAGCTTCAGGCACAGCGTGGGCCTTATGGAATGCCGTCCAATCTGCAGAGACCCAAGAGCTAATCAAGAGTCTCAATGTGGATACAACTGTCGCACGGCAGGTAGATCAGTTACGTGGCGGAACACCACCACTTACCAAAAAAATCGAGCAAGCTTTACTAGAGCTTGTTTAACCAACAAACAAACAAACATAGGGAGATAGTTATGTCAGGTTACGTAAATGCAAGAGTCGACATCGAAATCGACGGCGAAGATGTCATGCGAGGAATCGTTGACGATATCGCCGACGTGGTACGAACAGTTATGAACGAAGAACTCGATGTAGAAGATCAAGTTAAAGATGTTTTAAATGACTTTGACTTCACTGATGAAATCATCGCCACCATAGAATCCTTTGACTTCAACGACATCGTTCTTTCACATGTCATGAGCTATGACTACGGCGACGAGATTGAGAATTGGGTAGTGTCACAGCTAGAATCCTTAGTTGGTCGAACAGATCTATGCAGGCTAGGTAAAGCTTTCACGGCAGCAGTCAACCAGATTGTTGACGATCGCATAGAGTCTCGCCGTAAAACTGGGGTAGACGAACTGTCCTCACTGTTAGACAGTCACGCCAACTTACAGAGACAAGTCATGGCGCTAACCAAGGGCATGAATGCTATGCACACGTTCCTAGTTGGAACGTCTGCAGCTAGCAACACAGCAGTTAGCACATGGAAAGGAGCGCAAGCAAACGTCATGGGGTATCACAGTGACTGACCCTCTCCGCATAGTCACGGAGCCACGCCTCAGTGGTGACCGTAAAGTCAGCCCTAGCATCAGGAAGAAAGGCAAGACTCTTAACGGTGGCACGGTCAGAGTCAAAAACTCTTTCGGTCTGCCAGCAATCAAGTCATGCGCTGGAGCAACGGACTGGTGCAAAGACATCTGCTATGCGTTGGCATTACAGAAAGGATTCCCGAACGTCAAGAATCTCGTGGATCAAAACTGGGATGCCATCGAGCCGTACCTAAACGACTCAGACACGTTGACAATTCTGCTTCACGGACTTGTATCCCAAGTCAAGGTGCAGCTAATCAAAGATGAGGTGCCTGCAGACGACTGGGTGTTCCGTCACTTCTGGGATGGTGACATTCCGTCAGCGTCGTTCGCTACTGCGATACGTCGCGTAGCTGTTTCGTTTCCTGACATACAGTTCTGGCTATACACCAGAACCTTCAACGTCACGCATAGGTTGACGGGTTTAAGTAACTTGATGGTATACTTGTCAGTAGACAAGGATAATGTTACTTCAGCCATCAAGACTGAGCTTGCTCACGGAGAGAAAGTAATGCTGGCTTTTTGTGCAGACACATGGGATCAGACAGAACAGATAGCAGCCAAGTTCCCACACAGACGCAAAGGTCCTAAGTGCCCTGAGTTGACAGGCAAGATTCCTCTTGTCGTGTGGGATGGCAAGCAAGGCAAGGGTGCATGTGTCGAGTGTGGCATGTGCATATACGGGAGAAACAACGTTCGTTTTGCGAGCAGTAGATAGGGCTATGGCTAAATCCAAATACACAGACCTAGAGCGTAAGGCTTACGCCTTTGCTCTTTACACAGTGCTTGTGCTAGATCAACTCAAGCTAGAAGTTCAATGGGAGGAGCGTGGTAGCTATCAGGAGTTCATAGCTGACTTAGACAGAGTTATAGATCAGGCTTTCCGTTTCCAGCTAGCCATGCTGGTCGAAGATCCTGAACTTAGCTTCGATGAGATCATTGAGGGGACATGACACAAACGAATGCGCGCAGCAACAACAGTGGAAAAACGTTTGAAGAGAGAATGGATTGGTACCTAGACCCAGCCAACGGATATATAAAAATCAACAAAAAAACAGGCTGTTGGATATGGCAACGCTTCTGCTTACCAAGGGGCTACGGCCTCCTCAATGCAAAAGTAGTAGCCAAAAAATTGGGCACCAAAAATAACTGTTTGGTACATAGGGCTTCATACTTTTATGCCACTGGGTCTCTGGATAGACACAAACATTTAGACCACCTATGCAAGAACGTTGCTTGCTGCAATCCAACTCATTTAGAAGAGGTGGACGCAAGCGTCAACAATGCCCGCAAGTCTCTGATCAAAGAACAAGAGCAAGAAATAAAGAAACTAAAAAACAAAATTAGACGATTGGAAAAAAAATTAAATGAACATATACGTCCTTCTAGATGAGGTTCACGACGCTATCCAGTTGTCAAGAACCGTGGCTATACGCTTGATAGAACAGTCAGCAAAGCTGGAAGAAAAAATAGGTTCTTACCTGGAAGAACAAGAAGAGTACTTGCAGGAAGACGCAGAAATAATTCCATTAAAGACTGTTGATACAGAGACTACAGAATGACATGCACATCCACAGAAGCCAGCTACCAGAGAGGGTGTCGCTGCAAGGATTGCACTGGAGCCCACCGTAGCTACGCCCAAAGCCGTAGGTACAGAGGTTTGCCTTCACAGTCAAACCCTGTGGGACGACCCAAGAGTTCAGAAGCAGACAAGAGAAAGAACAAAGGTTCCGCTAGTCGAGGACCAAGATATGCAGAAGGATTCACCAAGCAAGACATAATGAAAGCGAGAGGATATGAATAAGTATGAAGTGAGAGATCACGTAGTTAGACTAGGCGCAGGTCTAAACACCAGCGGCTACGTAGTATTACAAGATGGAAAGTTCAAAGAATTTTTTAAAGACAAACAAGAAGCAGAAGATTGTGCTTCTTCCTTAATGAAAGACTCCGAAGGGGAGGATGGCTAGTGGATACAAAGTTGAAGAACAAGGTGACGTTACATGAATTCATACGTTTGGAATCAGAAACTTTTTGCAAGACAGTAGAGGACTACGCTAAAAATTTAGAACTCAGCGATCCGTTGACTTACTTACTGATCGTTGACGAGATCGAGAAACGTTTAAGATTGTTCATGAAGTCATGCAGTTACATGCGTCGTCACGCTATGCTTGACGCCGTTCAGTCAGGGATGAGTCAATCAAGCCTTGCGCGTTCTCTCGAGTTGTCGCGTCAACGTGCAAGCGACATGGTGTTGAAGGCAACTGACGAACGTGTATACAATGTGGCTCTGCCTTTCGACAAGATGGAAGAGCTAAAGGACAACGACAAGTTGCATTCGATAATAGTTTCACTCTAAGCTAGGATCACACCCCCTTTAGGGGGGGTGTGATCCAATTGGATACAAGATGGATCTGGGTGGGCTGCCTCGTTCTTCTCCCTTTGCGGGGTAGCCCATCTCCTAGGGAGAAAAATGATTGAAATAAAATTACGTCAGAGTTGGATCAACACCTTTCTCAGATGTCCCGAGCAAGCCAGGCAAGAACGGTTTGGTCTAGTGACACAGAGAGAAACCTCAGATTTACTGAGGGGCAACGCAGTCCACGCAGCCATCGAGTACGCAGGGTTAGCTCTCGTACAGCGAGGCGAACGTGTTGAACTGGAAGAGTTGTTGGATGTATCCGATGCTTTCCTTGCCTCCTACGCTTCTGATGTTGAAGTGTGGAGGCAGGGATATGAACCAACAGTAGACGTGTGCCGCAAAAACCTTGAGTGCTGGCACGAAGAACTGTTTCCAATCCTTGACCCCAAAGCAGTCGAAGAACAATTCACAAAAGAAATAGGCGTGCGAGGCAACATCCGTCTGATGATGACAGGAACCGTTGACTGGATAGACAAGTCAGGTGTGCTATGGGACTGGAAAAATCCAGGCCGTCACTACCAGCCTTGGGAGAAGAAACGCTGGGACATCCAATCCCACGCATACACTTGGGCCTTCGATGCAGACCAATTCAACCTAGGCGTACTGTCCGCAGGGAAACTCCAAGTAATCGAGATCGAAAGAACACCCGAACATAAAGAAGCATTCTTAGAATTGTGTTGGTCACTCGTCCCTACGATTATGTCGAAGGATGAGACATGGCCTCAGAATTGGAGCGGTTGGCACTGCTCCCCACAATGGTGTCCAGTCTGGCAAGCTGGCAAATGTCGAGGGAAACACCTCGGGGATAATCCCTGGTAAGGGAGAAGGAAAATATGACAGATACAGCAAAAATAACAATCAGCTTCACACAGAAAGTAAGTGAAGCAGCATATGAAACAGCGGACTACTCGCTCACCATTGAGCGCACAGTTCCTGAGTCATTGGGAGATGAAGGGATACTCATTGAGGCAACATCGCTCTTCGAGCAAGTTAAATCAGAGGTACTGAAACAAGCAGGTCAGGAGTGGGACTTAACTCCTGATGGAGTTGTGATGCGTCGCCTCAAAAGCGGCGTTTCCAGGGCTGGAAGTAATAATGCCAGCCCCGTTCAGGCAGCCCCTACCAGTGACCAAGCAGGTCCAACGGCGGCATCCGTAGCTGCTCCCGCAGGAGTACCAACACAAAGCGGAGCCAAAATGTCAGGACGCACATACAAGCGCACTGATTTTTGTGTAGGCGGAGACGCAGACACACGCCAAGCAGCCTGGAACCTACTTGCTTTCCAACCACCAGAATGGGATGACAACGGCAACCCACTCAAAGTTTATGAAGTTAAAGAAAAAGCTGACGGAACTACAGACGTAACCAAAGCAGGCAAAAACTTTCCTAACTTCTCTGTATCCAAAGACGCCCTCATTCGTTTAGGTTTCCAACCTCAACGCGACGTAGGCATATGGATAAACGACGGTGATAGCAACATCCCTATCCGTGTATGGGACCAAGCATCAGGCCAGAACAAACAACAAGCAGTTGAATTCGACTGGACTGAACGCCGTAGGGAACTACAGCAGTTTGCATACAAAGGTAAGTGATGGGTGTGGGCGAAGCTACCGAAGCTGTCGCCCTCACCACTGAGGAGATTGATGCTCGCATGGCGAGCATTGATCTCCCAGAGGGAGAGCCGCAGTACAAATTTTTTAAACCAACAGCAGACGCTGTAGACAGATGGGTTCAGTACGCTAAAGGAAGCCACGACTGCTTCTTCTTAGGGTTACCTGAAATCGACACAAGGATGCGAGGCGTATGGCCTAGCGACGTACTCGTCGTAACGGGCAGAGCACACAGCGGAAAATCTGCTGTGCTTCTATCCTCTATGGCACGCAACCTTCTCGAAGACCCAGACTTCTACGGTGTGATCTACACACCAGACGAACCAGAAGTATTGGTCGTCGCGAAACTCTATGCGCTTCTATACCAACGCAACCTAGCTGACGTAGAAGAAGCACTTAAAGAACAAGACTCAGCAGTCATGAACGAAATCCAAGAAGCCAAACACGGCTTCCTGGACAGAATCAAAATCTTTCCCAACGCTCTGTCATTCCGTGACATGTCAGAAGCAATGAGAGAGTGCGAAGATTACTGGCAACACAAACCCAAATTCGTTATGGTCGATTTCCTTGAGCAACTACCAGGAGCAGCAGGATACGAAGGAGTATCCACTGTCCTCAAAGGGCTCAAAGAATGGGCTGAGCAAGAGAACCTACCAGTCGGACTGATCCACCAATCAGGAAAAGCCTCAACCAGAGGCACATCCAGAGGAATGGACGACGGCAAGTTCAACGCAGACGAATATGCAATCCTTCAACTCAACGTGTTTCGACGCAGAGACGACCCGAAACTAACAGAAGTTGAAAGAAAAATTCATTCCGTTTCTGTGTCTCTTGACCTATGCAAAAACAAAAGACCACCCTGCGAAATAACAGATCCACCAATCGACTATTTCATGGACCCCAACTGTGGCTTTGTCAGAACCTACTATGAAACAGACATACCAGGAGACGACAAATGGAAGGGATAAAGCAAAGCACAATAGACCGCTTCGCTGCCCTTCACTACGGAGGGTTCCTAGCAGACGTAACTGACTGGGTTCACCCGCTAGAGGAAGACAAAGAAATTGTCATAGCCTCAGGCCAAAAGTATTTGAGCCACATCAAAACACACCTCGAAAGCAAAACGTCCTTAGGGGTATACCCCCTCTGGTCTCGCAACGGAGTGTGGATGGTTAGCTGGTGCGCTGTAGACCTTGACGAAGGAGAGAAATCCTCTATCCACGCAGACAACCTCGTAGCTTTACTAGAAAAAAGCGGAGTTAAAAGCTGGAAAGAGACATCCAAAAGCAAGGGCTACCATGTATGGGTATACCTACAAGAACCCATCGCCGCGACGGTAGCACGCAAAGCCTTAACAGGAGCCTGCAGAATTGTGGATGTTCCAACCAAGGAAGTGTATCCCAAGCAAACAATGCTGAAAGAAGGGGCACTAGGGAACTGCTTAAGACTTCCTTATCCAAACACTAGGAAGAAAGGCAGACATGAAGTCTTCGCACCAGACGGAGACATGCTGGACTTAGATACCTTTGTTCAAGAAGCATGGGAAAACAAAACAGCTACTGGTTTGATACGGGGCCTGCTTCGTTTCTACGAAGCAACAGAACCTAAAGCTCCTCAATACAAACCAGGACACAGAGCAGACGAAGGATTCAAAGGAAACGCTAGATCCATTTGGGATCAAACAAGTTTCCCTGATCGTTCCGAAGCGATGTACATGTTTGCGAGCAGTCTGCTATGGCAAGACTACTCAGAAGCAGCGACGTTGGAATGGTTACGTAAGCTAGACGAAAGACTCGAGAAGTTTGTTGGTCGCATAGACAGAGAGAAACAACTCGAGAACATTATCAACAAAGCTACAACTACAACGAGGTACCGTGACTAAACGATCTTATAAGTTCACCATTCCAGGTAAACCTAAAGTAAAAGGAAGACCGCGGTTTGGGAAAGGCTACGCCTACACACCTAAGTCAACGTTGGACCACGAAAAACTTATTCGTGAGTACTACAAAGGACCTAAGTTTGAAGGTCCAGTGTCTGTTAGCTGTGTGTTCACAGCGAAACGAACTCAAGTAACTATCTCTCAACTCGACGAACCAAAGAACGGGCTAAGAGGGGATACAACAAACTACTTGAAGGCAGTAGAGGACGCTTTAAACGGTGTGGCTTATGAAGATGACATACAGGTTTACCGTGTTGTAGGTAAGAAAAAATGAGTGGAGCTTTCCATGAAGGTTCAATGGAAACTCGTTACAAAAGCATGGGGGATGAAGCTGAAAGCCATTTCGAAGCGAACAACACAGGTTTTGTGCGCTTCGGGCTTCAGCGCCCTCCGTTCTACGTTCACAAACTTCCTTACACCTTCAGACACACCCCAGACTATTTGCAAGTAGATCCAACACGTCTAGTTGAAGTCATGGGCATGGGAAGAACTCCTTTAAAACTAAAATTAGATAAACTTACTGCGCTACAATGGTGGGATGGGTCAGAGATGGATGTCTGGCTCTGGGTGTGGTCATCCACACTACAAAATTTTGCCCAGCTAAAGTTTCGAGATCTGATGCACTTAATAAATACTGAAGAAGTGCCAGTAGGTAAATTTCATGAAGGCAAAACGTATCTATCCATAAGGGAAGAACTTTTGCCTTGGAATGAAACATAACAACGAAAACGAAGACGCATTTTTTTCTGAATTAGAAAATTTTAAATTCCCGTCACTCAAACGTCAAAGTCCTTACCTAGAACACAGCTACTTCTACTTAGGTGAGCAAAGATACGTTGGTAAAAGACCTACCCCCCAAAACATATACGAAGCATTGATGTGGGCTAGACCTGGCGAAGAACCTGTCACATCTAAAAATGAGCTAGAAGAAAAAAACGACGAACTATTAATTGCAGTACAAGAAGTGTTCTTTCAACTAACAGAAGAAGAACAATGGCTTTACCAAATGTTCGTCGAGGTAGGACTTTCTTTAAGATTCTTAGGACTCATAATTCATGTGCCTAAAACAAGTTTGGCTAGACGACGCGATCAGCTTCATGAAAAAATAAAGAGTCTTCTGCTTGAACAACCTGCAGTCAGAGAGTATCTACTTAACTCAAACATCATCTCTAGTGGTGATACACCGACTTAAAAACTCAGCGAATCCTTCTAACCAATGCATGAGAGAAGCTAAAGCGACAAGGTTGCCTTCTTGAGCATCGTCCCATGCATTGACTATGTGATATAGCTCTGGTTCTTGAAACATTAACAAGACACCAAGGTCTTCGTTAACCCATTGAGCATGAGTGCCATCAACCATATCTAGCAGCCCGCGAGATTGAACTAAATAATGTTCGATCTCGTCTTCGATCTCCAAGCCTTCTACAGCCATGAAATCTGCCCAAACTTCTTCCAAGTCCTCTTCCACTAGATCAACGACCTAACCTAGCTTTGGCTAATGATTTAACAGCAGCAATAGCAGCCGCGGCAGCGGCAGCACCTGCAGCTTTCAAAGATGACACATCAGTAACAACCATTACAGCTAACCCTGCCTCGATCGCAGTCCAAACGGATCTCTCAACCCAATCGGCCCAATCAAAACTCTTAGCTGCGGAACCTTCAGTCATACAATTATCTTTCTAATAAGCAGGACGTTTCTTAGCTTTCTTAACAGGTGGTCTAACTTTTTTAGATACCTTTGGCTTCTTCACTTACCGAATGGTCTTCCACCTTGGTTCTGATTACCAAGCCCTGTTGAACGCAAATATGCAGCATCAGTTTTAGCTTTCTTGCCCATATCGTACATGTTATCAACCGACGATGAATCGTACGGCTGATCTTCGTCTTTACTGCCAAATGTGTCAGCGTAAGACCCGTAACCTTTTCCTTTAGTCATTTGTATCCTCCTATATGTGGGCCTTTTGGCCCACTATGCGAACAGAACATCCCAAGTATTGACACCAACTACACCGTCAGCCTTAAGAAATGCAGAATATTTTTGTTGGAACTGACGGACAGCAGAGCGGGTTCGACGGCCAAACATGCCGTCTACCCCACCAGGTTCGAACCCTAAGTCCACTAAACGCTCCTGAACGGCTCTAACAGCCTCCCCACGGCTCCTTCTCCTCAAAGAAAGAGGACTATGGGATACAATCTGCTTCAAAGAATCTAAGTGAGCTTTGATTCCATCCCACTCGATAAGATTAGGGTCACCCAAAGGCAAAGGCATACCAGCCCTCAACCAGTCATACAACCAGTTGCCTGGGCAAGTAGAATTACCTAAATCTCTGTGCCCTTTAACCCACAACTTGCTGCTGTAACGGCTTTGAATGTTACCAATAAGCCACTTAATAGAATCTAAAGCCTTCTCTGGGACAACTTCTGCTCCCCAACCCGTATAACAAATCGACTCACTGCGACTATTCCAACCCTTAGTAGCACCAGAAACGACATCAGCACCCCTTCCCGCATAGATAACACCGTCAGTATCAACCAACCAGTTGTAAGCTATCGCGTTCCAGTTCTTAGTATCCATGTGGTAACGCTCATAACTTTTTAAAGCAGTCACACCTGAAGGACCATTCTTAATGCCGCTGTGATGCAACACAACGCCCTTAACTCTCCACGCTTTCAACTTAGTGAACGGTCGCTTAGGAGGTCTAGCTCCCCAACCTTCTCGAGATATAACAGTCTTACTCACAGCCCCTACCTTACGCGTCTTTCTAAATCTTTTAGATCTTTACGCTCCTGAGATCTTTCTATATCTCTTGAAATCTTTTCGTTACGTTTAGAAGAAGCAGTGTTCGCTCTAACGTTCGTACCAAACACAGTAGAAACCCACGTCGTCACTAGTCTCTCTTGCTTGCCCTTCTCATTAGGGATAAGCCGTGCGATCCTACCGAACCAAGGCAACATCTGTTCAACCTTATAGATCTCTCTATCAGTTATCTTCCACTCGCCTTTAGAGTTCTTCTTAGCCCAACCCTTAAGAGACAAAGCTTCCATCAAACCAGGAATCTTTCCCCAAGCAGGAACCTGCTGATACCTACCAGAGAAAGGAATATCAGCGAAAGAACGTTTACCAGCCCACAACTCGACAGGCATTTTCACGAAAGGAACTGCCGATTCAAAAATAGGTCGAGACATTTCCGTAAGACTTCTATCCTGGAAACCTTTACTCCACCTAGCTAAATCTCTGAACGGTAAATCTGGGATAGCGTAAACCTGACCGTCACCAGTACTAAACGGCAAACGGATACCCATATTCTCAGCAAAGAAACTAGGAACCATTCCCTCAGCAGGAGAGTTCAACTCTAGTTCTTTCTTTACTTGAGCTATACGACCCCAAGCCGTAGGGTTCTTTCCAATAGACTCAACCAGCACAGGAATAACATTTTTCTGCCACGTATAGAAAGGAATAACCTGCTTAATTTTTCTCTCTGCGTTAGTCAGATCAGAGTAATCAAAATGATATTTCCTTACAGCAGCAAAAGCATCACCAAGAGAACCACCACTAGTTTTGATATGATGCGCTAAAGCACCCCTCATCATAAACTCAGCGTCCTGGTTAGCACGACGAACAAGAGCAAAAGGTTTGAAATCCGCATTGAATGGATTTGCGCTACCTTCTTTTAAAGCATTCCTCCAAGTGTCGCTACCAGCAGAAGCTATCCTCGATGTAACTTCCTGACTAACCTGACCACTACTAGCAACACCAGTGTTGTACCAAGATCGAAAATCTTCTAGCTCATCAACACCTACCCTTAGCTGTGCTTGAGGCAAACCTAACTTACCTTTAAGTCTCACAGGCTTACCAGCATCAATCAACTGTTGTATCCCGTAAGCAACATCTGAAGGTCGCCCACCCAGTTCCGCTGCTTCCATAGCAGCGCGACGGATACCCATCACTTTTTGATGCACGCCCATAGGAACACCAGCAAGCTGGTTGTTCATCCAGAAGCCACCCATCATGTTTCTTAAAATGAAACCTGGAGTACTGATAGCTTGAGCTTTCCACCAGTTCAAAACTCTGCCGTACTCTTTCATAAACTTACCCATAGCTACAGTGTCTTGAGTCTTTGCTGCAGCCTGAACAGCGGCAGCAAACAGTTCTACGCTCTCATCAGAAGCACCACCAACAAGATTGTAATTTTGTAACAATCTTTTAGTACGGTCACTTACCCCAACAACGTTATCAAACCCTGTCATCGTGACCATATACTCGTTAAGTTTCCCGCCGTAAGCATCAGACAAGGCCGCTTGAGAACGAACATTCTTCAACTCTTGCACAGCAGCTAACTGAGAATCTGCTGCATCTATCCTAGTAGCAGTAACATTATCTGCAAGAAGAGTTTGTCTTTCAAGATTAATATCATCAACTAACTTTTGTTGCTGAACAATAATTAAGTTCTCGTCAGCAAGCTGAGCATCAGTAAGACCTTTCTTGTCTGCATACTTTGCTCTTCTAGCCGCTAACTGTTCCTCCAAACCTCGCATCTTAGAAGTAAACTCTTCTCGCAACGCCTGAGTACGCCCAAGCTTCGCGTCAATAGCTTCTACAAATCTTATATTCGCTATGTCTCTAGCTTGACGAGGGAATACACCACCAGGGCCAACCTTGCTGAAGCCATGAGGCTGACCTGCAACAGTTTTTGTATCCACTCCACGCCTAAGTTGTTCTTGAAGCTGCTTCAAACGAGCCGCTTCAAGAACTTCATCAACTTCTTTCATACCTTTCATTACATCAGCAGCAGCATCACCGTTACGAACCATCGCAATTCCATCTGAATTTTTTAACAGTTCTTTAAGCGCAATCAATTCTCCCATATCTTCTTTCCACTTAGCGTATTGAGGAGACTTATCCCAATCCCTGCCTACTTTTCTAGCAACCTTAGAAAAATCGACATCACTTGGATCAGTCTTAGGAGTACGCCTAGACAACCTCAACTTACCTTTAGCATCAAACTCGTAAAGCTTGCCGAAGGTCTGACCTTTCAACCAGCCATCTATTTCTTTATACGACGTAACAGTAACGTCGTCTAAAACATTCTTTATATAATTTTTGAAAAGTATGTCCTGCTGCTTCTTCAAAAAAGCAAGGCTCTTATCTAACTCCGCAGCGTTCTTCAAGAAAATACTTATACCCTGCGGGCTTGTACCAGGATTAGTTTGTAACAACTTCCGAATATTCATTGAAATATTCTCAAGCTGTCTAATCTGACTAGAGTAAATGTTAAGAACTTCTGCAGCATCTTGTTGCCGTTTAACAAGATCATCTATTTCTTTAGCAGTCCTATCTTGCTTAAACGCAAGATCGGTCTTCTCATTACGAAGCGTTACCTTACGTATCTTCCCTGCATCATCCACAACGCTAAGCTCGCCACGCAAAAGAGCTAAAGCTTCTTGACTTATGTTCTCAATCTTTACATTTTTCCCATACAAGATAGCGTCTGCTGCTTCACGCATTATCGCTATCTCCCCATCCAACTTAGCCATTTGCCCAATCAAACTGTCAGCCTGATCTTTAACTCCTTGCACACCTGGAGCATTAAGCAAATCGCTAACAATCTGTGGCCTAAGATTCTCAGGAAGCTCAGAAAGTTCTTTTATTAAACTTTCTAATCTTTCTTGCTGCGCTAATAAAGCAACTTCTTTCTGACTAGCATTAGTTATTTTCCTGTTAGCTATTTCTGCTGATTTAACAAGACGCTCACCAGCTTTTCTAGTAAGTCTCCCATCAACTCCTTTAGCAATAATTCCACGTTGAGCTAAACCATCAACCACGAACTGAGAACGAATATAACGAGACTGCTGCTCAATGTACTTAGAAAAAGCAGCAGGAAGATCACCAGAAAAAATGTCTATCCAATCATCACCAAAGGCTTCTTTGCCTATAGCTTCCATCTGTGATTGAGTCGAACCAATACCTCGAGCAGCATCAGGCTCTTTAAGAACGCCAACACTAAATCTATTGGATACAGCTTCCCCGCTTCTTAACTGAAGCTTGATACCTTCTTCAAGCGCTTCATCTAACGCTGCTAAAGTATCTGCCTCTGAAGCCTTCGGGTTAATGCCTAGCTGCTTACGCAACTCTGCAGGAGAGATAACTTCTTTATTTATTTTCGTTCCAGTAGGATCAGTAACAGTTTGCCTGATTCCGCTAGGAGTCAAGTACTTACGTTTTGCAAGAGAGTTACCTGTTAAAGCATCATCTCCTGCGTTAGGATTAAACCTCCCTTTAAGACGACCGCTCTTGTTGAGAGTTTCAGCACCTTTTTGTGACAACGTTCTGAACATAAAAAGTTCGCCAAGAAGATCAGGAACATCATCGCTATAAGGCAAAAAACTATTACGAAGATTACTAAGATCCACTATTGCAGTTCTTACTTCAGCGGCTGCTAAAAATTCAGGGCTGCCTACAACACCGTACTTAGAACCTTGAGCAAGTAAAAAATCAGGTTGTTCTCCTGCAGCCCTCATGGCTTCAGCCAAATCAACATCAGGAAATTTTGCTTGTACAGTTTGCATCTTCTGAGCGCCCTGTGCAACAAAACTAGAAGAAGCAACATTAGCTTCCGCTGCTGTGTGTTGTACCCACCTACCATTCATCGCTACATCAGGATCTGCTGAACGAATCATTCGATTTATATCAGAGTTAGGGCTAAAAGCTTTCGCAAAGCTTTGACCCATTTTCGTATCAGCCGCTTGACCAAACACTCTTCCAGGCCCAGCAGCTACAGCAGTAACAAAACCCGTACTCCCAGGAATCTTAGCAAAAAACTTTGCACTCCCAGGAACCTCAACTAGCATTTTCGATGAAGCTTTTATAGCCTTATCAATAGCGCCACCTCTAGCAATACCAGCAGGCAGTTTCTCCCCTGCTCGAAGTGCTCTAAGCCCCTCACGAACCAAAGCAATGTTTTGAGGATCAGTCAAATCTTCAACAATCGCTCCCGCTGGCAAAAATCCTACAGGAGCCTCATCGCCATAACGAAATATGTTAGACGGTCCCCTGTTTTTACCAGTAACCTGCGTGACCCGAAGATCATCAAGCTTATTGCCTATCTTCTTACCTATCCCAGGTATCTTCCTTAAAGGCTTTTCAATAATAGTCCTACCAAGTTTGCCTGTACCAGGCATACTAAACCGCATACCTGAGGAAAGACCAAGCTCATCTAGATACTTACCAGCAGCCAACTTAGAGCCAGTCTTATTGACCTTATTTATCTTGCTAAGAATGTCAGCTTTCCTAGCCCCACTAGAAGCATCTGCAAGTTTCTTCAAACCCATAGCAACATCAGCAGTCTTCGTTCCACGAAGAAGAACGCCAGCACCCAACGCATAAGTCAAAGGATCAAGAGCAATATCCAAACCCAAACCAACAACAAAATCTAACGGACCAGGAAGATCAACATCCCAATCACGCAACACCTCACCCATCATGATGTTGTCTTTAGTCTGGTCGTACCATTCAGTTACAGAAAAGCTGTTGTCGCTATCAAAAATATCGCCAACTTCTTTGACACCTGAAACAATGCCCGCTCGCGCTGTATCCAAAGTATCAATAATTTTCCCTAAAACAGGAATGTCAAATAAGCCATTCCCTTTATCTTCTTTTTTAGGTTCGACAGAACCAAAAAGACCAGTTATGTTTTTATTACTTTGACGAGGCTTATTGCTATTTGATGGATCAGAAAACATAGAAGACTGTTTGATATCATCAAACATACTTTTTCGGTTAGGCCGAGGTGGAGGAGGTAAAGCCATTTTTAAGACTCAGGAGTTATTAGTTTAAGTAAAGCTGCCAAATCTTTAATAGATACGTTTTCTAAATTTAACTCTGCTAATTGTTCTGCTGTAAAAGCAGGGGTACCCCCTTGAGAGCCTGCAGCGTTAGCTAAAAATTCTGATAAACCTTTATCTATATCAAAAGTAAGATCATCTTCGCGTTCCATTTCATCTAATCTTGATTTAAGCAAAGCACCATCATTTCCAGTAGCCCCTGCTGCTATCATTTTATCTTGAGATATCCCAAAGGCTGACCCAAGAGCAGCAAAGTCTGCCATCTTTTGTGCTGCTTCTTTATTAGCTTTATCAATAGCCTGCTGAGCAGTAGCTGCATCAATACGCCTCTCCATCAAAGCTTCATTAATGTCTTGCAACTCGTATGACAAAGTTTGAGAACCTTGAAACGCCATTGAAGCTACAGAAGCATCTAAAGCACGACGCTCTTTAGACATACCAGCAGAAGCTCTGCCAAGAACCATAGAAGCACGCTCAGCGCCAAGCTGAGACATACGATTCATTAGATCATTACCAGACTGCATCTGGGCACCCAGAAGAGTGCCCATCTGCTGCCCAACTGCAGAAGTATACAACTGAGGATTAATCCCTAAATTTTCAAGCCTTTGGTCACCCGCAGATCCATAAATGCTTAACTTGTTTTCTAGATCAGCATATTCTCCAGCACGTCTATCTCTATAAAAATCTTCACCAACTAAACGTTTCTCCTCAGAACCTTGAAGCTGTTTTAAAAGAGATGTCTCATCTGAATCAATTTGAGCATTACGACGAGCACCTTCAGTAGATAAAAAAGAACTCAACTCATCGTAACGACCCTGAGCGCCACCACGCTGACTGTTCGCAAGCTGCTCATACAAAGACTCAATAGAAGGACCAGAAGAACCAGGAAGTTGGAACCTTCCAAGAGAATTACCAAATCTAGCAGACTGCTCTGCAGGGTTAGGACCACCTGCTCTGTTTGTTGTAGGAGAAATCCCACCAAAACGTTCACCAGTCCTAGCGCTGTTCTCAGCAGGATTCATATTTGGAATATTTAGATTTGGTCCTTCATAAAATCTAGAACTAGGATCGTTCCTCAAATCAGGACCACTTCCTTCTCTAGAAGGATCATGACGATACGGACCTACGTTTTTATCTAACGCGTTTTGAATATCCCTGGTCCAGGACCGAAGAGTTCCATCTTTGTCTGTCAGAGCATTGAAATTTCGAGGAATTGTATTTAACGCATTTGAAAGAAAATCGCCTACACCCATAATCAAGAACTCCTTGTATTTCGTATCTGCTGAGCAATCTTCGCCCGCAACGCATTCGGATCTTCAATATCTGCTGACTCACCAGCCACACGCAAAGCATCAGCCAAAGCATCAGAATCAACACCACTATAATAATTCTGCTCCTGAGCAAAATCATTAAGACCCAAATTCTGGGTCTGCAAATCAGAAGCACGCAACATCTGACCA
>Ga0308008_1000412_pt1 | contig 17877 bp, 26 predicted proteins | sample Neamet125_FD_203140 | JGI IMG/M metagenome (GOLD analysis project Ga0308008, IMG submission 203140) | Marine microbial communities from water near the shore, Antarctic Ocean - #125 | ecosystem: Environmental > Aquatic > Marine > Unclassified | place: Southern Ocean | collected 2014-07-24
GTGTTTTTAGTTTAATACCATGAGAGTTCTGTGAGCAATTTAATTGTATGTAACCATCTTGAGAGCTACCATCTCCCTTAGCTATAAAACTTGCTGTGCTACTGGTGGAAATAACGGGTATAGTATCTAACTTAGTACCATCAACTGATACATCTCTACCGTCTACTGTGTTTGTAACCACTACTGTGTCAAAGGTAGTAGTTCCCGAAAATGACCCATTAGAAAGGGCAAAGGTTGTGTAGGCGACTACCTCTAATACATCCCCTGTAGTACAGCCGACAGAAAGTACAACATCAGAACCATTGGTAGCAGCGTAATCAGTACCGTCTACTAAATGGACACCGTTTAGGTAAACATCTAGGTACAATGGCGAATAACCACTTGTTGGAAATGAAGTTTGGCCAGAGGTGGCAACAAACTTATCTCTCGTCTGTGTAGCTTGTGGTACTGGCTGTACGCCTATGTAACCTGACATTCTATGCCTCCTTTAGTATTAATTTGCTATGCTGTGGTGGTGTATGACCCTGTGAAAAACATATAGACCGTGTTGCGGGGGTTATGATTAATACCCACCCAAGCGCCTTGGCTAACTTGAGACATGCCAATTATCTTTGTCGCGCCGGGTTCCATTAAACTGTTTGGATATTGGGTACTTGACCAAGTTCCACCAAGGTAGAGCATTAAATTACCTATAACTCTGGAACCATGATTTGCATAAGGGAAACCATCTACTTGAATTTGCCCGCTGTAACCAGTGGTGTTTACATTCTCAAAACCAAAATGGTAGGAAACAAGTGAGCCTACTTTTACACATTTTGCTGTTGTTGTTATGGTCGAACCATTAGCGCTACCACCTCTTAGTCTCGCTGTGAAGGTTGATTCATCGTAATCGTCCAGCTTATTAGCCGTCCCAGTGCCACCAAGGAAAACACCGCCTGCTAGGTACAGGTTTTTGAAGGCGTTGCCCGACGACCCTAAATCAGTTACGTTATTGTTAATAACGCCTTGGCGTGTTGGTATTAATACATCTGTTCCAAAGGTTACACCTGCGTGATTTGTTGCCTGACCCGAAACATAAAGGTTGTTACCGCCTGATATTCCGATACTCCCCACAGTGCCGCCGTCTTTGCGGAACTGAGCGATGTCGCCGTCACTACTTCCAGTGCGGTTCATGGTAACAACTACATCTGCTTGCCTAGCCATATCGGTGCGGTCATCACCGCCAGCCTTAAAGCCGCCACCTGTCGTATTGTTATAGAGAGAATTATCAGTAGTCCCCACCAGCAAGTTACCATTTAAATCTAGAATAAGTTGAGGCGATGATCTAGCGTTAGCACCGTTGGTTGAAATGTTTAAGTTTCCAGTCGACGAACGGTAATCAAAAGTTGCCCCCCTAGCATTTCCTTCTGAGAGGGTCAGTTGTTCTTGTGAACTCGTAGAATGTATTCTTGTTTGTGGCGTAGCAGTGCCAATTCCAACATTACTATTTGTAGTAAGCACACCTGTGAGCGCGCCACCAGCTAAAGGCAACTTTGTATTATCCGTGGTTGAAGTTGTTGACCACGACAAAACACCAGACCCGTTTGTAGTTAAGACTTGGTTGGCGTTTCCGTCATTAACTGGGAATACAAGAGTGTAGCTTGCGCCAGCGGAATGTGGAGGGCTTTTTAGTTTAATGCCGTGAGAGTTAGCAGAACAGTTTAGCTGTATGTAGCCGTCAGTTGTGCCATCACTAATTGCTATAAAACTTGCTGTGCTACTAGTGGAAATAACAGGTATTGTGTCTAGCTTAGTACCATCAACTGATACATCTCTTCCATCTACATTGCCACTAACAGTGATGTTACCCGCTACGTTAGCCGCAGTTGTGCTAAGTGCGACTGCCTTTGAGCCGATATAACCTGCCATTATGTTTGCTCCAGTACACTCAAAATAACGTCACATGAGCTTGCGGTATCGGAGGTGACAATCACAGTCTCAGATGCCTCTAAAATAATCTTACCGTCTAACGCAGAAAGCGCAGAATTGGCTGGAATTGGAGCGCCTTTGATTAGATATACGCCAGCCATTTGCACGTCCACTCTAATTTGTGATCCCGTGCGGTTAGCCAGATTACACCCAATAACCACCGAGGTCGTAACATTCGGAACAGTGTAATTTGTAGCGGGGCTTGTGCCGACATTGGCAGAAGTATAATTTTTAAACGTATTTGCCATGTTCTATCCTATCATCCCAACGCGATTGCAAAAGCAAGTGCCTCGCCTGCTTGGTCTACATCTAAATTTGTCCGTGTGGTGGCCGCATCTGATACATTGAGGGAACCAGTAATCCCGACGTTGGCTGTGAAGGTTCCGCCGGCGAAAGTGGGCGAGTTAGTGACGGCGACGGCTTGGCCAATTGAAAAAACAGTCCCGGTTAGCGCCACACCCGTCCCGGCGGAGTAAACCGCAGTTGAGGCTACTTGAGTAAATGTGATTGCAGTTGTGCCAAACGTAATGACGCCCGAAGTGTTCATCACATAAAGCTCGCCAGAGGATACATTTCCCTCAAGTACAAAGAAGGCGTCGCCCTCTCCAAAAGCATCAGGGTCACTTGGGCCGTAACTGTCAGCGTCAGTAGCCCGGGTCATTACCCAATTTGCGCTTCCAGATCCAATATTGGAAACTGTGTAAACCCCGTTTTGAGCGCCAGCGGTTTGAGCTGAAACTAAAACACGATTTCCCACTTGCATTGTGACGCTATCAATCACTAAAGCAGCCTGTGTGGCCGAATTAGTCAGGGTAGCGCCAACGCCGCTGGAGCCGTTGTTGTAGGCCGCAGAGAGGGCAGTTTTAGCCTCAACGCGAACTGGGGCATGATAGTGGAGACCGGCGGCGGCTATCGTGTCAACGTATTGCTTTGTCGCCGCTTGTAGATTTGCAGTTGGATCAGCGCCTAAAACTAAACTTCCAGACATTGTTCCGCCAGATTTCTCAAGCTTGTCAGTGTTTAAATTGTTAAAGTTAGCGTCAACCTCATTGTGAGTTAATGACGAACCTTTTCCTGATCTTGTTACAATGGTCGCCATGCTTCACCTTAATCCAAAGTTATGTCAATGTCACCGGCCGGGATGCGAAGCACGTCGCCAGCAGTAATTGTTTTACTTACGCTTAGGCCGGCGTAAGCTATCTGGGTGCCGCTGGCTTGTGAGTCAAACACTGCAATATACGATATAGTTCCCCAAGTTCCCGTCGCCGCTGGAAATTCGATAACATTACTATTAGTCCCAGTATTGCCGCTAACTGTAAATGTTGCAGGCTTTCGGACATATCCATTACCAGATATTTCCGAACCCCCCTGACCTTCGCCCGGGTTGGAGGTGAACAGCCCAATATACCAAGCAGTCGGACGTGTCACTGAAGATGCGTTAAACGCAAAATTCAGAATTATTGTTTCGTATGTATTGGAAAAGCTCACGATAGCCCCCTAATTTTTATGCGGCGGCCAGAGCCACCAGATTTCACTGCGTCACTTTCTATGTTAATAGCATCAATCGCGCTCTGAAACAATGCAGCCCACACGTTAAGCCTAGCGTCGTCAGCTAGGTACGGAGCCGAATGGATTAATGAGCCATAAAGGTATGCGTCTTGGTAGTCCTTTAAAAGCCAATTGGATGCGTTGGATGCGCTCAATGGATCAATCTTGCTGTAATAATACAGCTCAGTAGCGAACGACTCAGACGGAGTTGGAAACAACTCTATTTCTCCAGCGGTGAGCGCGTAGTACAAAGGGGTTCCAGATGTGTTCGCGCTTCGTGATCTTCGGTCCAACATTTCTCCTTGACTTATCATCTCAAGCGATGACGTGTTTCCACTGATAATGCCAAACCGAATAATCTGCAAAAAGTCGGCTGGGACTTCGCTATAGCGAGAATTAAGATTAGCATTGCTGCGCTTTTCCTGACGCCAATGCCTAACCGTGCGGTTCATGCTCGCTTCCGCCAGCGATATAAACGTAGGCACAATCGCCGTCATGTCGTCGCGGTCGAGAAAGTCCGAAATTGTAGACTTTAAATTAGTGTATGTTGTAATTACCATTTAACGCGGCCCTTGCTTGTTTGGTTGCGCAGACTGTCCAGAGGCCGACAGGTTTGCAACGTCAGAGGCCGACATGTTCGCAACGTCATTAAAACTATAATTTCTTATTTTAATTAAATCCATTCGGCGCTCAGCGTCACGCCTAGCGATTTCTTCACCCGTGAGTATTTGGTCTAACGGGACGACTGTCCCCCTTTCGGATAGCAGACCTTGACGCGCCGGGGAATAGCTTTCGCCCGCGTAAGCGTTAGGCTGGACCGGCAAAATGCTTTCTGGGCTGATAGCCTTTTGCGCTCCTAACATGCCGCCTTGGTCAACTTCGTTCTGAGAGCCAGAAGAGTTGAAGCCCCCGCCGTTAACCAAGTCCATATACCAAGGAACATATTCACGGCTCGTCGGGTCAAAGTATCCGGGGAGCTTGTCGGTAAGTGTCTCCTGCATCTGAGCATCGCCAAAATTACCAGCCTCCGCAGGGCCGCGAGTGCCGAGCAAAGACTTTAAGCCGCCCAAGCCAAGGTCAGGGGAAGTTTCAGTTTGGCCGCCGCCTTTTGACAGGCCGCCACCACCTAAAGTTTCCCTCAAGCTATCTAAAACACTCATGTCAACCCCCTTGCATCCTCGAACTATAGCACATCAAATTTTATTATGCGATACCCTGCCACATAAGCGACTTACAGAATTTTTTGGCTTTCATCTTAATAATTTCCCGACTTTTGTGCGCGGTTGACCAGCGCGTCTAGTGCATACATATCTGCTACTGTAACAATCCTTGCTTGTATTGCTCTTCATTAGCACGTTTCTGCATTTCTTGTAAGGCTAGTAAGCCGCCGGGGATAGATGCAATTGCCGCCGATAAGTTCTTCAAGTTAGATAAACGCGGATCAAAGCGGGCAAATCGACTGCGGATTTTTTGCGCTTCTTTTAAGTTGATTACATCGGAAGGCATGGAGGCCCGTGCCGCTCTAGCCTTTGCCTCGTCTGGCGTTTCACCTAAATATGTTTTTACATTTGGGCCGCGATCAACAATGTCTGCAAACATAACGCCGGGCGAACCCTCCTGCGAAGACTGACCCGCAATAAAGTCTGTATTGAACGGCCTATCATTGTTGTCGTACTTCATGTATTCAAATTTGTCAGGAAGTCCACTTTCGGGTATTCTGTTGAAATTGGACCCGCCGCCCTCAACTCTAGGAAAGTCACTGGCGCCTCTAACAGAGACCGGATAGATTTGCCCGCCGTCCCTGCTGACGTAACTGTCCGCAACGTCGGGGCTGCTTGACAAGAACGTGCCTCTAGAGCTTCTGTCAAAGCCCGAAAAATCAAGATTTGATCCGTGGAAATAATCTCCAGCATATTCTTGCTCAGAAGCCCGCGCCAATCTGGAAGCCTCATCCATCGGAAGGTCCATTCCAGTTGCTCCGCTTTGGTACAACTCAAACAATTCCATTTCGTCATTAGGCGTCAGCTTGCCCAGCATCTCATCGGTAACTTCGTCAGCACGGCCAGACGCTAGTAAGCCAGAGACTTCCTGTGCTGGGGATGAGGTTGGTGTTACAGGGTCAAGATCTTTCGGCTTCAACCGCACATTACCCAGCAGCGAACCCATTGTATTCGGGTCAACCTCAACCCGCTTGGCCGTATCAAGCAAACCACGCGTGCCAGCCTTAACAGCTTTAGCAGCCGCATCGCCAACGCCGGGTATCAGGCCAAGCACAGTCGTCCCACCTAACAATCCGACCAGACCCCAATTAGGGTTTTCTGACGTTGCTTCTTCCCAAAGCTCCTTTGCGGCCATTGCGTCGCCAACTATCGGCGTCATTTCAGCTATAAATCGGGCTGCATCCATTGCTGTGACTTCTGGAAGGTCTACGGCTAACTTTTTGCCCTCAGCCGCGTACCCGGCGTAGTCTTCCTCTGAAAGCAATCCAGCCATAAAAACAGTCCTCTAATTTTCAACACATTAGCACATTTGTTCCACAAAGGCTACGCAAGGTAATGTTACAATTCGTCAATACTGTCCATAAGCTTTAACATCCTTTGAGAAAGCTTCCAAGTGCCAGAGCGCCAGCGCGCCGCAAACTGCGCGTCCTCAAGCTCTAGGCCCCGGCTAACATAATATTTAATCCATCGCGTCATTATAATATTTTTCATTTTAGGTGACAAAGTGTCAAAATTTATTTTCATCATGCAATACCTTTTAAGTTTCGCTTGATGGATTTTTTCCAGCTTGACATTGAGCCAGAAAGCGCCGTCGCCGCGTCCGAGGCCATTGTAAGGCATAAGGCGTCAGCTAGGTCAGGAGACTTTAAACCGCGCTTGCGCATTTCGTCTTTGCTTTCAGCTTTCATCTTGCCGCTTGGCGTAAATGAAAATCTAATTGCAGTTAGTTCAGACATGAGCTGATCGTCGTTTGGCAATTTGCAAGAACGATCCTCAAGCCAGCCCTTTGCCCGAAACCAAAGCTCAGCGCGCAAATTCATATAAGTTTTACCCATAGCCGGCGCCTCGCTGACATTAATTCCACGAACCGGCGCGCCTAACTCGCGCAGACGGTCAACCACCCCGCCGCCGACGCCAATGCTGTCAACAAGTATCTCGCTGGGTTGCATAGACGGAGATAGGCCCTCATATTCTGCCATAACTCGGCCGACAGTCTGCATTAGATCCAAGCCTTGCCAGCTTGCAATCTCCGTTACCACATTTCCATAGCGCTTACACAGTGCCGTCTTATCGGAGCCGAAGCGGGCGACGTCTAATCCCCAGATAGGCTTTAGGTCAGGTGTAATCTCAATGTCACGGCGAATTGCGCTGTCAACCAAGTGAAACGGAATAATCGTGTCGTCATCCGCCATAGGGAACTCGCCTAGCACACGGATGCGGAATGCGTTGCTCTCCTCGCCGTAACGCGCACGCATTTCGTCAACAAACTCGTCAGAGACAAGCGGGCTGTCTACGCAAGACCAACGCCGGGTCCACCAGCTATCTGACATCCGCGTCTGGCTTTCGTAAAACGTGCCAGAAGATCGCGTTGGGTTAGATAGCAGGATAGTCGTCGCCGCGTGGCCAGACATAGAGCCGGCGGCGGCTTCAAAGACCTTCTCGGGAACACCTGACGCCTCGTCCACGACCAACAGCACGTTTGCCGAGTGGACCCCGGCGAGCGCCTCTGGCGTTTCAGCCCTTGACGTCCGGGCGGAGATAAACGCCTCAGACGGCGCGGCGGCAAGCTCAACGCGGTCAGACTTAACCGTAAGCAACACCTTCAACTGCTCAGGCAACTCATTAATCCATCGCTTTAACTCAGCAAACAAAGCGTCAAAAAGTTGCCCGCTAGTCGGCGCCGTAACCACAACTTTGTTTGGGAAGCGGAGCAAGACATACCAAAGCATCGCCCAGCTTGCCGTCGTAGACTTGCCAGTACCGTGGCCAGAACGGACAGACATTTTACGCTCACCAGTGGCCAACGAATTAAGAAATTCGGCTTGGTAGTCGTAAGGAGTGGCGCCCAGAACCTCCGTGACAAATAAAACAGGATCGTCGCGGTAGCGCAGCACAAATTCGTCAAATGGGTTAGCTTCAGCCATCTGTGACATCCTCACAATCCGCATCAATGGCCAGCGCCTCACGCTTGCGGTCTTCAGCGTCGATCCCGTCAAGATCAGAATTAACTTTGCGCAAGGCGTCCAAGTGCATGTCGCTAATGGAAATCGTCACGTTCGTCTGAGGCCGGTTCCCGTACCTCTCCTGATTGTAAGATCCAGCCATGAATTTTCGCCATTGCACCTTCTCACGCGTGGCGGCAATTTCACTGGTTGTGCTTCCGCCGTCTAGCCGGTCAACCATGCCCAAGCCCTCCTCAACCAACGCGTCAGCCGCGTCAGCCCTAGCCTTGCCTAAGACGCTGGCATACTCCGGGATAGAATTAATCGAAGTGCTGAAGTATTGCCGGTTGCACTCGTAATCAGCGGCAAATTGCGTCATGGTCTTGCCCGAAGCAATCTCATTATACAAATAGTCAGCGCCGCCGCGCTTCTGTATGTCGTCAAGTATGCGCTTGCGTAGCCTTCGGCCTGCCATTTATTAAAACTCCCATTTTTTATAATTTTACATTGTAAAGCATATATAAAGCAAGGGGTGCGGGGGTGGGGCTTCCGTGTGCGTAAGAATATACACACACACACCCGCGTAAAATTGTTGGCGGGGGGGGGTCTTTTTGTTTGACCGCCAGCAAAGATGTCATAATCGGTATTATGTTAAATTAATAATGCAATGAATACAGTAGCTTATCTTTTATGGGGTAGCATAACACCTCGCAACGCAAGATCTGACACATTGTTGACACAATTCAGACAAGGTATTGACACATTATGATGGCATCAGATACGCGGACACGCGCCAGCGTTGTTGTCGGTGTATGCCGTACAGCGCTTAGCCCTCACGCTGACGTATAGCTATGCTCAGTGCATGGTTCTCTCTGGCATGATGTCATCATCAGCTAAACCTATTAGGCACTCAGCGAGGCTCTGCATGACTGAGTTAACGCTTGCCCCATCCTTTATGCGGTCCTCAACGTAATATGTCATCTCCATTAGCTCCTCGTCGCTCTCGTCGTCATCGTAGCATAACAGCTCAAGCCTAAGATCAATCTTATAAGACATAGCGCCCTTCTCGGTTAAAAGAACCCCCCATCGCCAGTGCGTAACCTAAGCGACAAGGGGCAGTTGTGCAGGCCGAAACTATGCTTAGAACAGGAAGGCATAGCCGGGAGAAAGCCCACACTACAATGTAATCTCACAGTGCCTCTAGAGGCAACCCCGCTATTGATCCCCGCTAGAGGCCATCTCACCGGCCAGCGCGGCGTAGCCACAAATATCTACAAAGTTATCTATGTGCGGGATTGTTGACCCGCCCTTGCTACGGCTAACCTTCATCAGCACGAGCATTGCCGCCACGTCAACTGGGCTAATCTCTAAGTTCAGATACGTTGACCAGAACGCGGCTATGCGACCGTGAGACGTCGCGCTGTCTCCGTATGTGTCATGCCTATCTTTGCTAATTAAATCGCCGGCTGTCTGTAATATTTCGTCACGTTTCATTTGCCTTCTCCTCATTCATTTCCAAATAATATTTCGTCGTCATAAATCTTGACGTTTACGATCTTAGCCGCTGGGAACTCATTTGTCACAGCCGCCATCATCTCGTCTGTTTGTGCGCTTAGGACCGCGCAAACGTCAGACAATTGGTAGACTGTCCAAGACGGCCGGGCTTTCCTTATGGCCGATACGTCTCCGTCGGCTAGGAAGCAATATATCTTGTCCTTCCACTCGACGATATGGCCATCAATCTGTGGCGGCTTGAAGCCGTCATCTCTGGCCTTCTGGTTCATCATCTTCAAAGCCTTGATAAGAGACGTCGCCAGATCCGCGCAGAGCGTAAAATCATCTGCCATCATCGCCACATCTAGCTCGGACTTCAATTCACGAAATCTAAGCGCGTAAGACGGCGGCACGCAATCAACCAACGTATCGGCCCACACCGCCGCAGCCCGAGCCGCAGCCACGCTAAACGGAGTTACCGCCGCAGCTACCTTGTAGTGGATCGGGTTTGGATAATCTGTATGCTTGCTTTCAAACTTTCCACGATTAGCCATTGCGGCTTTCGCAGCCGCCGACTTTGTATTCTTTTTCATAATATGATTTTCCCAAGAGCTACATATACAGATGCCTTATAGGCAATCTGTATAATATGTAGGTTAGCGCCAAATGTACATTTCAACCTACATATTTTACATAAATTACATATTTGACTACTAAAACTGTTTACAAACAACAACATAGTTTTCTGTAGCAATATGTAGGTCAACTCATCCGCCCCTCTTTGGCACTGACCCATATTTTGCCCTCATTTTGCACCATATATCCGTTAGCTATGAGCGCTTTTACAGCCGTGGTGTAGGCGCTTGATGGGTTTGTTGACGTCATCTTGCCCATAGTAAATGTGCGCAATTCTGCCTCATCTATGCACCAATATCGCCCACTTTCTGGCCATCCCGGGCCGGTTGGGTTTTCATTGCCGACGCCTTCTCCCCGCAATTGCTTAAACGCCGAAGACACGATCTTCTGATTTGTACCGCTGGGCCGCTTCTGTTGCATGTCGGCAACGTCGTCTGGATCGGCCTCTTGAATGGTACAAGTCGTCACCGGGTCGCCGTCCTCGTCCTTGCCTAGCTCATGCACCTTCAGCGAGAACACAAACGGCTCCTTTGGCTCAAGGTCACGCTGCTTAGTCGCGGTGGCCGTCCTCATATTACCTTCCAGCACCAGTTCAATCTCTGTATCAGTGGCTGCTCTAAGCGAACTGTGGCCCCGCGCACCTTTGGCGGCGTCCTTGCCGTTATGGTGGACTGTACCCATATGTGCGCCGGTCACGTCACGCAGAACGTCTAGGTTTGAGATAAAAGAAGTCATATCTGTCGGCCCGTTTTCGTCACCACCAGCCATTGCCCTTGACAGCGTATCAACAAATATTGCGGCCAGCGGCTCGCCCACATCTTGCTCAATGCTTTTGCACAGCTCAATTAGTCCAGCTAAGTCGGCCTCTGGTCGCAATAGATCAACTGGCGACGGCCTAACCGCCAGCGGTGCGTCCATGATGCCGTACTGCTTGCGTAGTGCCACGCATCTTGATTGAAACGCATTTCCGCCCTCTGTCGCCAAGTACAGCACTGGACCGCCTTTAACCTTGTTTCCCTGCCAATCTATCCCAGCGGAAATGCAGAGCGCCATGTCAAGTGCGAAGAATGACTTGCCGACATTAGACGGGCCATAGATTACCGACATCTGGCCCCGGCCAAGCCAGCCCTTGATTAAGTACGAAGATGTCAGCACAGGCTTCGCATCCTTTAGCCAGAATATCGGCCTTTGTTCTGCGTTAGGTATGATGATAGTTGACTTGGGCTTTTCTGGCTCTGGGATGGCATTGAAGTCTTCGTATGGGTCAGCAGCGGCCTGCACTATTAACTCTCGAACCTCTGTCGGTGTCGGCCGCAATTCGGCTGCATATGTCCTGACGGCCACCCGCATGTCGTTGCCATGTTCAAAGTAGCAATACAAGTCGAACGCGTCACCCCAACAAAATTCAGCGCTGGTTTGGCCTAATTCTGCCGCCATGTCTGAACCTGACAGGCTAACCCAATGCGTGCCAAAATCTTTAGTTGCGTGAGATCCAGATGTCTGCATCGGAGATCGGTAGCTGTCGGATTTACCTTGCTTCTCGTAACCGTGCTGGATCAGCATGTCCGCAATTGTATGGCTACGGTTGAACTCGGAAACTGGGTCAACTTCACCAAATTTTTCTTGATTTTGCGCACGATTTTGCGCACGAATTGCACGCTCGGCCGCTGCCTTCTGCTCTGCTATCTCGGCGTTCTTCCGCCTAAAAATCAAGTTTGCCCAGATTGTGCTTTCCTTTGGCACAAGTAGGCCATCGCCCCTATGGCGCACGCCGTGATAAAATAGTGGATTACCGGCGGCGTCGCGTTTTGCTGGCGGCACGTTGGGTGCGTAGATTGGCTGACCCGTGCGAGACAACGCTAAATCGCAAGTTATACCCTCGGCCCGCATTAGATCGAACAGGGACAACTGAGCATCTACGTAATCCGCGCCGCTGATTGGCTCTGACATTGGGATTAGAACGCGCCACTTTCGGTTGCTTTCACTTGCGCTTGACGATGAATAAATTAAACATGACGTATTCATCGTGACCCGCTCAACGGCTGATTTTAATTCTGTGAGGGATGGGTCGCCCTCATCCACGTCAATGGCTAGGAGCCAATACTCGCCGTTGTCCCTCTGGGCTGCGTGGCTGCGTGCGTCGTGCTGGCGATACGTTGATGGAATAATAAATGAAGCGCTGGTCTTTTCAGTATTCTGCGGCTCATCAACTAATTTTGCAATATCGCTTAAATTAATGCCTTCATATTCTGAGCTTTCGTCCTTAATCCGGGTGTCTAGCGCACCGCGCGCCAAAAGGAGCATTTGCTTGCCAATTTCGCTTTTCTTTGTTAGTCTGTGCATGTTCGGACCCTTCTCCATTCAGTCGGTCTGTTTTCCTAGTGGAACCCCAGTAGTGTCATTTACTACTGGGGTTTTCTTTATTTAAAACGGTATTTCGTCATCATCCAATGCCGCCGCCGGTGCTGCCTTCGTTGGCGACGATACTGGGCCAAAGTCATCCAGAGACGCATCAGCACCGCCAGACATGGTTGTACCGACTTCCTCAAAGTCATCCAAGCCTGCGGAGCCACCATATACTGCGTGCGTAACTTGCACTGTGTCTATAAGTAAGGATATGCCGCCGTTTCCGTCTGGATCAGTAACCGGGTATGCCGTGACCTTGATGCTCCCCTTTGAGCCACCCCAGATAGCCAAATCAGCCATTGGCTGCTTCATGCCATCAATCACACGAGGTTTCTCGCTAAGCGTGCCTTGGCTGTTAGTGCCATTTCTTTTAGCTCGGAACTCAACATTACCGTTTTCCAGCTTTTTCATGCCAAAGACTTTTGTGAAGGGTTCCTTACGATTGCAGCTTTCGTAATGCGTTTTCAATTCTGCATGTAATTTTGCCGCTTCGGCCTTCGGCATTTCCCACGAAATCGAATATGCCGCATTGGACGCCGTTGGGGCAACCGCCTCAGACCGCTTTTCTGCGGTGTTGTAGCGATAAGTTTCATTGAGGCGAGGATATTTAAATTCCACATTTCGGATCATCGTCGGTTTAAAGTCAGTGTTAGCCATCTTCATAGTCTCCTAGTTTTAAAATTCGGCTGCGTCTAATTGCAACCATCTGGGCAGAACAACCACATTAGTTTGATCTGACCAACCAGTATCCCATCTCTGGGCCTCGTTGGCTTTGGCAATCTTTTCGAGGGTCAGGTGCATTTGGTGCTTCCCCCACGCAAGATATTCTGGTGATAGAGTGTTCGTCGATACAGCATAAGGCGCCGATTTTTCAACATTAACGAAAACGAATTGATCAACCTTATGGCCTGCCTGCTGGAGGCAATACAAATAAAACGCCGCTTGAATTGCGTAATTATAAGAAACCATATCCTTTGATACGCCGCGCGGGCTTGCGTCTTGACACGTCTTGAGATCATAGACCACGCCCTTTGCATCCCAAAAACTATCTGGTCGGCACTTGATATTTATCCCAGTTGCAGGGGCCGTGGCAAAAAAGCTGGCTTCATTTATCGTTGTGTCGCCTGCCATTCTTTGGCCCGCTGGGTGGAATAGAACGCTGTCGGCCACATTCCGGGCGAGGTCATAGTCAGTGGCCGTAAGTAACGTGCCGCCGTTTGCCTGCGCCTCTTCGTATAATTCTGTCCAAGCCTTGCCGCGTCGAGTTTCTGGCCCGCGCACCATGCCCTTGCCATCTTCAAGCACCATTGCGTGGACGCAAGTGCCAATGTCGAACACTGTGCTGGACCTATAAACTTTAGATTTCCAGTGCGCCAGCGATTTGCTGTGGACCATCTTCACGTCGCTTGAACTAACCGCGTCTTCGTCGTGGTACTGAGCGTTGGTCATTTTATCTGCGGTTATCATCATTCTACCACCTCAACATCTTTTTCATCTTTAATGCTATTTATCATGTCAATTATTTCGTGTTGGGTTGCTTTTGTCCCAAAGCCTTGTGCAAACGCCTTCATTGTGTGCGGCCAGAAATTTACCTCAAAACCGTTTATGACTGCTTGCACATGCCAAGGTGCTTTTTCGTGGTTAGCAAAATAAAGATTAGAGCGAATTTTCGTCGCATTGATAATAGTCTCAAAATGTAAAAGATTTTCATAATGCTCTGGACATTCATTAAAGGCGTTTTGGTATGTGTAAAGCTGCATCACATTTTCTCCCTAGCAATAAAACAGAAAGTCTCAAAGTCTGTTTCGATTAAACCTTGCCCGCCGTCCATTACGGCTGACAGTGGGATCACACAGCGGTTTTGCTTGCGATCATATTTGTAGATCAGGCAAGGTATTTTGCCCTCGCGTTTCGCTGCAACTTCAACCTGAGACCACCATGCAGGCGCCCCGCCGATTGGCCCATCCTTGTACCGCTTCAACTCAAGCGTAAACGGAAAGTCTGGATCGTCGGCGATCAGGTCGGCATGAGCGCCAGCCCGGTATTGCTCAAGGTCTCTCTTAAAGCCTATGCCAAGCTCATCGCGTAGCATATTGGCGATTTCGCGCTCATAGCTTGCGCCCTTGTTGCGACCGTTGACCATCAGTCTGGCTGCGGCTGCATAACTTCGACGCCCAACTCAGCAGCTTTAGCCACCGCAGACGAGCGCACAAAAGCTGCAAATGACAACCCGGTCTTTCGAGACGCCAGCGCCAGCGCCTCCTGCTGTGCCTTGGTAAATCCTATGGTTTGTTTGTGATCCATGTCACCCTCCTTTTGATACTCAACTTTCTTAGCCTGTAATTAATACTGGCACAACCCCAATTAAGTGCTTGCACATACCTTTTTGGTATGTCATACGATAATAGTAAATAGGAAACAGGGAATTTTAGAAATGACACTTACAGAGAATCAAATATTAGACATTGTTAAAAACAAAAAAATTAGCAAATGCAGTAAAGAGCATAAAGCTCAAGTAATGGCGTTTATGTTTGGCGACGAATATATGGCCTCTAGCGATAAAGGCGCAAAGCGCAAATATAAGGAATAATAACAATGAAACATAAGTTTCAAATCACAGGTGAAATTGTATTTTTAATAGCATTGTTTGCTGTGCCATTGTTGGCGAAGGGGGCAATGTAAAATGGCAAAGTGGAAGGAAATCCCGTTGGGAAAATTAAAAGATTATTTCGTTACTGACGAACCAAAGTTAGGCGACTGCCCCGAATGCCAAGGCGAAGGCAAATTAGAAGTGACTGTGGAGGCCGATTTGTTTCGAGACGAAGATTGCGATATGTGCGGCGGCTCTGGCAAAATTGAGGTAGAAGACGAATGAAAGTCGCCGTTTGGTTTTCATGTGGGGCGGCTAGTGCGGCGGCGCTAAAACTCACTGTTGATAAGTACGGCGCAAACAATGTTTACGCCGTCAACAACCCCGTGGCTGAAGAGCATCACGACAACAAGCGCTTTGCTGAAGATGTAGCGAATTGGGTTGGCATTGATATTCAGTATGCGGTCAACTCAAAGTACCCTCTTGCCTCAGTGGTTGACGTATTTGACCGTCGGAAGGGCATGGCGTTCCCTCACGGCGCACCATGCACGGTTGAGCTGAAGAAACGCGCTCGTCAAGAGTGGGAGAAAAGCAATCCTGTTGATTGGCATGTGCTTGGGTTTACGGTTGATGAGCGCAACAGGCATGACCGCTTTGTAATGACTGAAAGAGATAATGTGCTGCCCATATTGATTGATGCCAACATGACTAAAAATGATTGCGCCGACATGATTCGCGCCGCTGGCGTAAAACTTCCAGAGATTTATGGGCTGGGCTTTCCTAACGCCAACTGCATTGGCTGTGTCAAAGCCACCAGCCCAACGTATTGGAACTTGGTCCGCCAAGAATTTCCCGAAGTGTTTGACCAACGCGCAGAGCAATCTCGCAGGCTTGGTGCAAAGCTAGTTAGGGTAAAAAACGAACGCATATTTCTTGATGAACTTGACCCAAAGGTGAAGGGTCGCCCACTTAAAACCATGCCCGATTGCGGGCTATTTTGCGAGGAAGACGAATGAAACTTGAAGGATTAGCTGGGCGCGTAGCAAAATGCGCTGAAATGAAAATGTCGCAATCCGATATTGCGGAATTACTTAGCGTGGCCCCGTCAACGGTCCACAGAATTACAGACCAACTTGGAATTAAACTTGAAAGAAAGGCGCGTGAGCATGGACCAAATTCTAATTATTATAGGCAGGCTAGAGAGAGTGAACTCAATAATGCTGAGCGAACCGAAGACGCGGATGAGGCCAAATCTGGAGCAGAGATTGCAGGAACAGAGCGGGCTTCTGGAGAGGCTGAGATCGTCGCTAGAAGGTCTCCCGAAGCAAGATTAAATGAAAAACTAAAGGGCGTTGAGAGCAAGTCGAAGCGTTACGAAATAACCTATGGTCATTTTTTGGTTGAATTTGAAAAAATGCAGCACAAGCTGGGCAATCGCGGCCCCCTTCCATCAAAGCAAAAAAAGGAAAGCACCCTGCATAAAGGGGCTATTGAGATGGCCATCAGACGCAAGGAGAACGGAGTACATCAAGGCAAACGTCTTTTAGGGATGATGGCGGACGGACGCACTATCACGTCAGCAGAAGCGTCGGCGATGCTCGGAGATAGTGTCTCAAGAACCTCAAGTTATTTAAATGCAATGTTTGAGGCTGGCCATCTGTACCGGGCGCGCGATCTTGTGAAAATCCCAAGCCAAAAGAAGCGTCAATGGCGCTGGGTGTTCAGCGTAGAGCCTCTGGACATTATCCACGATTGGAATTGATTATGACCTACTGGGCAGCACTGATACTGACCTACACAATCAACAGTGGCGTGGCGTCTTATGACGTTACGTCAACTGTCTACTTTAAAGACATGCAAACTTGCTCTGTGGCCATCGACGCAATCTACCCGGTGGTCTATGCGCAGTCACGCAATAGCGTAGCTCAATGCAAGCGCACTGGCTTGCCGTCCTCATCAATGAGGCCAAGATCAAGGGGCGACAAATGATAAAGAAATGCGAATGCAGAAGTTGTTGTAATTTCTTCACATTAGGGCGTAAAAAAAGATTTTGCTCTAAATTGTGCAACAAGCGTACACTTAATTTGGCTTGGGCCAATAACAATTTAGACAAGTCGCGCAAGTCTCAAAGAGATTACAAGCGCAACAGATACCTCCGCGACGAAGTTTATCGGGAGTTAAGGAAAAAACGTAACAATACTTTTTGGCATTCCGCCTCAAAAGAACAAAAAGATAGAATGCGGAATACTAGGAAGGAATATTTAAGGATGAAATTTCGAACTGATTTAAATCATAAAATCAGAAATGTAATTAGTTCGAGGATAAAGATGGCAATAAAATCAATTTCTGGGGAAAAAGCGCATAAAACAATAATTCTGTTAGGCTGCACAATTCCAGAGGCGCGGCGGCACCTTGAGGATCAATTTTCAAATGGGATGACTTGGGGCAATCACGGCCAATGGCACATAGATCACATAAAACCGTGCGCAGCATTTGATCTGAGAGATGAAAGTCAACAACTTGAGTGTTTCAATTATCAAAACTTACAGCCGCTATGGGCCAAAGAAAATCTGTCAAAAGGAGATAAGTTTTAACCGACCAACCGGATCAGTCAAATGAAGACAATGCCTCCTGCATGGTTGGCCCATCAAACATTTCAAATCTCAGGTTAATACTCAGCGGGCCTATAATTTCATTATCACCGCGACACCAGAAAATCTTTTCAATGTCCATCGCAACAAACGCGTAAATGTCAGACCTTTTTCTGACCTTTCCTTGCTTGGTGTAAAATCTATATCTATAAAATCTTCGCCTTGACGCGCACTTAACCTGTAATGTTAAAACCTTATTTGTACACGTTTGTATATACGCGTCGTGATCTTGGAACTGCGCAAGTGTGCAGAAGTTGCCGGCAAGACTTAACTTTGACAAAGCCAAGTATTCGCCGGCTCGACCGACGCTCGCGCTCGCCGTTTGGTCTTGCATTTAATCTTCTGAAAGCCAAGTATGAATTTTGTTTGTCTGGTCGGTGCGATTGTCGATACCGTGATAACCCCCATTCACTTTTCGGGTT
>Ga0308008_1000417_pt1 | contig 17747 bp, 18 predicted proteins | sample Neamet125_FD_203140 | JGI IMG/M metagenome (GOLD analysis project Ga0308008, IMG submission 203140) | Marine microbial communities from water near the shore, Antarctic Ocean - #125 | ecosystem: Environmental > Aquatic > Marine > Unclassified | place: Southern Ocean | collected 2014-07-24
GCTTGTTGAAGCTAGCAAATATAGCAACAACGTACTCCAGCGTGGCGTGATCGAGCTGATCGTAAAAGACGACCCTATTATGTCCCGCCTCCAGTTCAAAGACATCAAGGGCAATGGTCTAACGTATGACGTTGAGACTTCGCTTTCTGGCGCTGACTTCTATCAGGTCGGTGACACTTGGCTCGAGTCCACCAGCACAGTAACTCAGCACACAGCACATACCAAGATTCTTGGTGGTGACGCTGACGTTGACAACTACCTTGCTGCGACTCGCTCTAACGTGCAGGACTTGATGGCAGAGCAAATCGAAGCAAAGTCGAAGGCAATTCGACACGCTTTCTTGAACACTCTGTTCTACGGCGACAACGCCACAGAAGGCGCTCGCTTTGACGGTCTCCACCAGATTCTCGACTCAGAGACCTACAACACCGTTGCGGTGGGTGGAAGCGGTTCTCCAGCTGTTCTTAGCATGGAGAAGCTCGAAGAAATGATCGACCTCATCCTCGATGGCAAGCCTGACATGCTTGTTATGACAAAGATGATGCGTCGGCAGATCAACACGTATCTCAAGTCTGTTGGCGGGATAACTTACGACGATTCTGCGAATGGTCGAGTCCAGACTATTCTCGGTGTGCCAGTTACAGTCTCCGACTTCCTTTCGAACGACGAGTCTTGCGACAACAACTACGGTACTGGCTACGGTCACAACCCTAGCGATGGTACTAGCCTCGGTGACGATGACAACAGCACTTCGATCTTTGCTCTCCAATTCGGACCCAAAGCTCTTTGTGGTGTTCAGTCGATGCCGATTACGGTTGAGAAGTTCAAGAAGCTGGAAACCAAAGATGCAGCTCGTACCCGCATCAAGTGGTATCCGTCAATCATGGTTCAGTCTGTGATTTCTTGCGCTAAGTTGACTGGTCTCCAGCCAGCAGGAACAGTAACCGCCTAAACGGTCTCGCATCCCTGTGTGCGTAATCGCAGGGAGGAAGCCAACAGCCCCGATCCTTCAAAACGGGGCAAACAAATCAATAAGGAAATATGTCCGTGGCTTTTACATACACAGACAAAAACCAGAAGCGAACTGTTCGTACTGGTAAGGCTTATAAGGCAACAGTCAACGCCGCTGTTGCTGTTGGGGACTTGCTAGCCCCAGCAAACGCAAACAACTCCAGCACTTTCAAACTGGCTGATGACTCTGACCGAGCAAAAGCAACAGCAATCGCAATAGAATCCTCAACAGCAGCAGCAGAAGAAATTTCTGTTGCTGACTGGGCAGAACTCCAGACTCAGGACACCATTGGCGCTGCCGGTGCTGTTACTCAGGTTTACTTCGCTGCATCTGCCGACTTCCTCGGTGCGCCGTTGTATCTGGGTGAGAGCGGTAAGCCGTCCTCTGCTCAGGGAACTTCAGGGCAGCAAATTGGTATTCTCACAGCTCGAAATCGCATCTTGGTAAACCCAGGTGTGTATTCGCAGCCTAGTGATTACACCAACGCTATTTCTGACCCAGGTGATGCGGGTGCAATTGCGGTTACTGCTTCCGGTTCTGTTGCGCTTGTAACAGCTGGTGCTGAGACTCGAACACTTGCTGATCCTACCTATATTGGGCAGTCATTGAGTTTGTACTTGAAGACTGACGGCGGTAACTGTGTTGTTACTTCTGCTTCAGATGTAACGAACACATCTGGCGAGAACATAATGACGTTTGCAGACGTTGGCGATAGCGTGATCCTCATTGCTATTGAAGACGGTTCAGACCTCGAATGGCGAACATTGCAAAACGATGGCGCAGCTCTCTCCTAGTAGCTGTTCTAACGGTGCGAAATTATAGGGAGTCGAGCTTCGGCTCGACTCCCTATTTACTAAACTGAGGCTGATATGCGAACAATTAGTTGGACAGAATTCAAGACAACCCCGATCGATGTCATACGAAAGCGCGAAAGTGTTATCGTAGCTGGCGACGGTCAACCAGCGTTTATTGCGGTAATCGGAGCTGAAGGCGATATGGCTAGCACCATTCAATCTCACGCATCTTTGATTCAAGCAGGGAAACGAGCTGAATTATGGGAGAGCTAGATGCCCGATCTGGGTTACAAGCGACCGGCGAGTATGTCCTTCGTGATAAAAACGGAAATATTAAACAAACAGGCGTTGTAATTGAAGGGAACATTGAGCGTGACGATAAAGGAAACGTCATTGCGTTCACTGACCCGAGTAACATTCGCCATATTGATTTTGAGGTAGAAAATGACAGTTCCAACTAGCGCTGGTTTTGCTGAAATGGCAAAACATTGCACAGGCACAGGCACACCAGCGGCATTTACAAGAATAGCTGTTGGTATAGGTACTGCGCCCGGATCAACTGCCACGGCTCTTGCTAGTGAGGTGACAGATACAGGTCTTGGCAGAATAATTGCTGGAACTATATCTACTATCCAGACATCACTCGCAGACGATACTGCGAACTGGGTGCATACCTTCACATCTACAGGGTCAAAAACAATCACAGAGGCAGCTATTTTCAACCTGGCATCTGGTGGCGATATGCTGATTGTTGGAGCCGTATCTCCATCAGCTCCAATGGTTAACGGTGACACTTTGACCTTAACCATGAAGTGCCAATTCAAAGCAGACTAATAGGAGATCGCTTTGGCAACGACATTTCAACAAGTCTCTAATAATTCATCAGGTATTCTCAACACAACCATGAACGCCTCGGTAACGAGCGTAGTTCTTGGGTCGGGTCAAGGCGCTTTATTTCCGTCCTCTGGATCATTCCACGTATCGATTGATACAGAAATTCTTATCTGTACTTCCAGGTCAAGCGACACACTAACCGTTAGCAGGGGTGCAGAATCAACTACTGCCGCAATTCATCCAGCTGGCGCTACCGTTGCCCTCAACATCATCAGCAAGCACATCTCAGACCTCAACACAGCCGTCAACGCTGTCGAGACCATACTTGCGACCTCTGGCGGTCTACGAGGCAACCTAAGCGATGAAACAGGGTCAGGTGGAGCGGTTTTCGCTACCGGACCTACTTTAGCTTCGCCTGTGCTAAACACTGGCGTGTCTGGTTCGGCTGTTCTCGATGAAGACAACATGGCATCTAACTCAGCTACCAAGATTGCAACCCAGCAATCGATCAAGGCTTATGTTGATGCAGTTGCTACTGCTTCAGACCTAGATTTTCAAGGTGATTCTGGCGGTGCGCTAAGTATCGACCTTGATTCAGAAACTCTTGATATTGCCGGTGGAACAGGCATCGACACGGTGGGGAATACCAACACCCTCACTGTCGCTATTGATAGCACCGTCGCAACGCTTGTTGGGTCACAGGTTCTAACAAACAAGACGTTGACTGCCCCCACGATTAACGGTGCTGTTGGTGGGACTCAGACTTCTGCGACTATCACCGCCCTGACTATTTCCTCAATGGCTGGGAACTGGACTAACGCAGGTCGCACAGTTGCTGACATGGGTACTGTTACGACGATTGATATAGACGGCGGGACAATAAACGGAATCACTGACCTTGCTGTTGTAGATGGTGGCACAGGCGCATCTACACTCAACAACCTCATTACGATGGGGACACATACCACAGGTAACTATGTTGCAACTGTTACTGCGGGTACAGGTCTGACTTCAAATGGTGCAACCAGTGGAGAAAGTGTTACCCACAGTCTAAGTGTTGATGCTTCTCAAGGGCAGATAACGACAGTAGGCGCACTAAACGCTGGCTCCATTGACACCAGCTTTGGGACGATCAACAACGCTGCCGCTATTACCGGAACGGTGCTTACTGCTACAACTAATTTCACTATGGGTGACACGGTAATAACTAATGGTGTTATTACCGACACATCAGGATTGTCGCTTGCTGCTGACGTAACTGTTACTGGCGATTTAATTGTTAGCGGAGACACGATAACTGTTAACACATCAACAGTCTCTATTGAAGACTCAATGCTGTTGCTTGCTAACAATCAAGGTACTAGCGCAGACGCAGTAGACTTTGGGCTTTACGGTAAATACGGGGTCTCAGGTACTACTAAATACGCAGGTATATTCCGAGATCAAGATGTAACTGGCGACCCGTGGACATTCTTTGATAATAACTCAGCCGAACCTACAACAACTGTAAATGTGGGTGGTACAGGCTACGACCTAGCAGATATTAGTGCTGGGGGCATAACCGCTGCTGATGGCTTCACAGGCGACATTACAGGCGATGTAACAGGCAACGCTGACACAGTAACGACTAACGCAAACCTGACAGGTCACGTTGTCTCATCAGGTAATGCAGCTACTCTTGGCTCGTTTACTTCGGCTCATCTTCTTGGCGCACTTACAAATGAAACAGGGACAGGAGTTGCGGTGTTCAACACCTCTCCTACCCTAGTAACTCCTGCGCTTGGCACGCCAGCATCTGGTGTCATGACCAACATGACCGGAGCCGTGACTGCAAGCATACTGGACAACCAAGTAACCGTTGCAAAGCTAGTTGACCTAGCAAGAGGAAGCCTGATTATCGGTAATGCTAGTGCTGCTAGTACGGAGTTAACTAAAGGCGCAGACGGTTACGTGCTTACATCTGATGGCGATGATATAGCTTGGGTACAGCCAACCGTAGGTGACATTACAGGCATAACAACGGGTGATGGGCTTTCGGGCGGTGCTACTACTGGAACTCCCTCACTTGCTGTTGATCTGGTTTCTAACGGTGGGCTAGAGTTTGCTAGCGGTGAACTACAGGTAGCTTCTGGCATTGCACAGCATGACATTGCTCAGTACGCAGCTAGTGTTGCAGACAATGACTTCCTACGAATAGACGGTACGAAGGTCGAGGGGCTAAGTGCAGCGGAAGTTGCTGCTGCGATTGAAGGCAGTATTGATGCGGTAGGCACAATTGCTTCGGGCACTTGGCAAGCCACAGATGTAGGTGTTGGTTATGGTGGTACAGGGGTATCTACGCACACTAACCACGGTGTTCTTCTTGGTCAAGCAGGAGCCAACATTGTAGCTACTTCCGCTGGGACATCAGGGGAGGTTCTAATATCTGGAGGGTCAGGGGCTGACCCTGATTGGGGTGATGCTCCTGCCGCTTCGGGCGCGCAAACAGGCATCACTTCTGTTATCAATGCAGCACTAGCTTTAGGTCGTGATGCTGATAACCAAATAAAATTTGCAACAGACGATCAGATTATTTTTGAGGTTGCTGGCGGGGACGGGGTAACTTTCAAGGCTACTGGTGAGATTGAAGCGACAAGCCTAGATATATCAGGCAATGTTGACATTGATGGTGTTCTGGAAACTGACAACCTTACCGTTGGTGGAGCGCAGGGAAGTGATGGGCAGGTACTAACTTCTACTGGTAGCGGTGTTGCGTGGGAAGCTGCTGGTGGTGGTTCTAATGTTCAAGAATTTACTTCGTCAGGGGATTGGGATGCCACCGTATCAGGAACGATGGTGATGGTTGAGGTATTTGGTGCTGGTGCGGGTGGAGCTTCAGCCGAAGTTGATGCCTCTGGACAATATATGCTCGGTGGCGGTAGCGGTGGAGGTGGTGCAAGTTCTACGTTCTTCTTCGCAAAAGGCGACCTAGACGATACCGCAGAATCAATCGTCATTGGTGCGGGCGGTGCGGGCGGTGCGGCTAATACAGCCGACGATACTGACGGTGCAGTTGGTTCAGCGGGCGGGGACACTTACTTTAGCAGCGCTGTTGTTGCTAACGTAACGGGGACTGGTGCCGGTACTTCTTTCAATTACGGATCAGGTACATCGCAGATGGCAAACGGTAGTCACTACAATACCGGGCTATCTCATATGAGTAGTTATGGTGAGGGTTCAGGTAGTTCAAATAGAGTAGGGGGGTATAGCGGGACTGTTTCTGGTGCAGGTGGTGCTGGTTCAAGTATCTACTCTAGTGACACAATTTACACCGCCGGTGCGGGCGGGCGCAAAAACACCACGCTTGTTGACGGTGGAGAAAGTTCGTACTCATATCGAGGACCTAAGGGTGGCGGTGGTGCTGCTGGTACAAGCGGTGGTGCTGGTGCTAATGGTTCAAACCCCGGTGACGGTGGTGGTGGTGGTCATGGAAGCACTAGTGGAAACGGTGGTGCTGGCGGCAACGGTGCTAACGGCGGGGACTCTGCTGCTGGCGGCGGCGGCGGCGGCGCAGGGTGTTGTTTAAACGGTAGCGATACCGGCAAGGGCGGCGACGGTGGTAACGGATTTGTTAGGGTCACAACATGGTAAAAAATTATGCAGTAATCAAAAAAAGTGTGGTCACTAATGTGATTGCGCTTGATTCAAAAAATGCGCATAGCTGGAAGCACGATGGGGACAAACTCGTTGAGTCCTCTGTCGCCGGTCCGGGTGATACTTATTCTCGCGGGAAGTTTACTAAACGTGTAATAGTCGAGGACTACCGTAAGCAGCGCAAAGCTGAATACCCAGACTTTGGCGATCAGTTAGACATGCAGTATCATGACGGTGTGAACGGCACGACCACATGGGCTGATGCAATCGCAGCAGTCAAAACTAAGTACCCAAAGCCATAGAGGGCAATATGACAACAGAAGACACCAACACAAACATCACTATCACCATGCAGGACGTTGACGTAGTACGTGCGTTGAACCCTGCGTTTGCAGACCAGCTAGCTATTGCTGCTGTGTCACGACTACGAGCAGAGAACACTCAGCGTATCGAAGCAGAAGCTGTCGAAAAGAAACCAGCTAAGAAGTAATGGCGCTATTCAATAAAGCAAGTTTCAATTCAGTTCTTTTCAACTCAAGAATATTCTCAAGAACGTTAATTACTCCATTGGCGCTTAAGGCATCGCTAAGTCAATCATTCCGACCACCTAGACGCATGGCTCAATCAGCGACAACTCGAGTAGTTAGAGAATCTGTTGGAACAGACCGCACAGTGGAGCGATACTAATGGCAGTTTTCAGTAATACACGTATTGCACTTCGTCACTTGTTAGCTACGCTAATGAATGACCAGGTGACAGGGGTGGTCGCATCTCCTGGGTCTGGTTCTTTGGTTTGCGCTTCTACTGACTGGGAACGATCAGATGATTTTTTCAATGACTTTGTTGAAGTGTATTGCTACTCAGGAACGGGTGTTGGTACATCAGGGAAGCCAACTAATTGGGTCAACTCAACTCATACGCTTTCGTTTTTGCCAGCTGCGACACTAACCGTCGCTGACTTGGTAGAAGTACACCGCAGGTTTACGGTCAATGAATACAACAGGGCGATCAATCATGCAATAGATCAAGTTGCAATGGACGCTCTAGTTGACCGTGTAGACGAGTCGATCACGCTTACAAGTGGCACTTACCAGTACAACTTGCCAACCCAGTTCCTTTACATAGATGATCTTTGGATTTCAGATGTAAATGGAGATTGGGTCGAGCAGCTTCCTCTGGATCAGAAGTATTGGCGACCAGTAAAAAAATCAACCCTGCTAATCGAATTTATTAAAGAGCGGTATTCTCCAATAACTAGCCATAAGGTGCGAATTGTAGGAATGGCATCGCCGTCGATCCTCGATACTGATACAGAGACCACCCCGATTGATCCCGAGTACGTCATACAAGCTGCTAAAGCGTTCTTGCATCAGTCTCGTATCCGCGGAGCTGACAAGGACTCAGAGTTCCATGCTCAACAGATGCAGATAGCTGCTACGCTCGCATCTGGCAGCCGCCGTGAAATGCAAACTAACCGTACTGGTGTAGCGATTGTTGAGGCGTAATGGACAACGAACAAGCTCATGTAATCTTAAATGGCAAAAAGATTCCAATATCAGGGTCGGTGGTTTGGGATAAGGTCACGCCGTTTCCAGATGCCTTTATCGACCAGCCGCCCACTGAGGCAGATTTCAAGCCGGTCAAGAAACAACGCTGGGGATCGCTACGTGGTGGAGCTGGTGTCGAGAAGTGGTCGAAAGAAGACAACGATCGCTACTGGGAAGCCTCAGATATTGACACCTCACAGAGCAAGCAGACGCTAGGACCGCTTGTAACTACCCTTGCGTCCTTTGGAGCCGCCCCTGTCAAGCTGATATGGCATAAAGACGCTCTTTGGGCGATTGGGCATAGAGCTATTTCTAGCTGGAATGGTTCAGCATGGTCTTCCAAGAAAACTGATATTGATAACCCGACAGATGCAATTCTTTATTACGGGACAGTTTCCTAATGCCTGTTCTTAATAACTATCCATCTACATATTACGGATCGTCCGTTGGTGAGTTCACTCGGTATGGCGCAGAGTCTACTGACTGGGAGGCTCTTAGAACTAATAACACCACTGACTACCTGTACGACTCATCAATTAGTTCACGTACATGGCAAGAGCTTTATACCGATGACATAGATCAGTCATATGTCGGTGTCTCTCCAACAGGAGGACAGGGTGCGCAAATTGAGCGAATTATTGTTTACGCTCGTTGTAAACAAGATGCGAACGCTACACCGGCGACAGTTGTTTTATCTCACCGTGACGCTACTGGTACTCGTTATGAAAGCGCCGCAAAAAATTTAACAACCTCATGGGTGTGGTACGCAGAGGAGTGGACTACATACAGTTCGGGCGTTCCGTTTAACTTCGGCTTCTATCCAGATACTTCCATGACTGCAACGGCATCTGAACTTCAAATCGGATTCGGTCTCCAGCATGGAACTGTCGGTGCGTTCTGTTCCGAACTATATGTCCATATTGAATTCAAAAACGCCTACTCGTATCTGACATCGGCACCAATAGGCTTGGTCACTCCAGATATTACTCGCGACCATAAGATGGGTCGTGTACTAACTGGTGTAATCGGTCTCAAACCTACAACATCTCGAAATGCTACTTACGGTAGAGTTTTCAGCCCTATTCCTATGGCTATGACAGCCACAAATATTGCTGAAAGAAATCTAGGAACATGGTTAGTAGTAGCCAGCGCTGACTCGGGATCATATAAGACAAGGGACGGTTCGAGCTGGTCTAGTGCTGCAAAAAATGGAAGCATAGACCCGCTTCCAGCTTCGTATTTAGAGCAATTCGACAATCGTTTAGTTGTTCTAAAAGGAGAAAACTCGGGCTTTGCCTACTCCGCAGTCAACGATCCAATAACTAACTGGACAAACAAGCCGAACTTTCCAAATCAGCCAATATCGTTTACAGGATTGTTTGTAGGTCGGGACGCACAAGACAATCCAGCTTTGTATTTTCTTGCTGAAGATGGCGTGTATTACTTGGACGTATTCGAGCAGTTCAAGTTTGGCAAAACTGAGCTGAGCTGGGAAAAGAACTCTAACTCCGGTAAGAAGGGTATCTATTTCAAGGGCGCTACATACGTTGCTGTCGATCGTGGAATTTACGAGCTTCAAGGCGGGATTGCACTTCCAATCGGACCCGATCAAGACGATGGCGTTCCTGTCGATATGAGTGGATACGTTAGCGACTTGATAGGTGTCGGCTTTTGGTTAGTTATCTCAATCAACGGTGGAGCTGGCTCTAAGTCTACGATTATGAAACGACATATCGCAGGAAAGCATTGGCATACCGTTTACAAAACGGCATCGGCAAACTCTCAAATCAATACAATCGCATGGGATAACGGCGTTCTGTACTTTGGTGAAGACACAAACGTAAAGTCCATGCCACTGTCTGCTGACTCAGATAACGTAAAGCTACTTCCTACTTACCAGTCCCAGGCAACTGGAGCATTGATCTATCCGAGGTTCCACTCTGAATTCGAGGGAACTTCCAAAGTCGCCCAGAAGCTAAGAATGGTTACTGAAGATTGCGATGCCAACAATTACTTCACAGCGTTCTACAAAATCAATGGAGCTGCGAGCTGGACATCACTTGGTACGTTCGCTACGTCGCCTCGACCAACAGCTCTACCGTTTGGCGACGGCTCCGATAATGTCGGTAAGGAATTCGAGGACATACAGTTCAAAATTGAGCCAACTCGTAACTCTAGCGTCACCACACAGCGCCCAGTCCTTGTCTCGCTGACGTTGGACTACCGAGTGGTTCCAGACGTTCTCTACAAGTGGCGGTTTAAGGCTGAAGCTCGGTCGAGTCGAGGTAAAGCGGGTCAAGAGACTATCGACAATCTCACAACAACTCTCGCTTCGAAGCCGTTGGTAAAGTTCTACCCAGCTGGCGATGTTGCTGGCACTTCTTATTTAGTTGAAATGACAGCTTTGCCTCATGCCAAGAAAGGTACTGAGTTTGGCGAAGAAGGCGAATATGATGTCGAGGTATCGCAGGTAACAGATTAAAAGAAAAACCCCGAGGGAATCGAAACCTCGGGGTTTTTTTTTGGGCATATAGCCCATCGCAGTAGGAGCCATCGAACAGCGACCTCTCCTATCTTATCAGTTCGTGCGTATCACGCCGTACTCCAGCGTCATCCAGCACACTTCGATCATCTGGCTAGAATTTCTTGCACCGGCACGTTGGGCAATCGTCGTAGTGAACGCCGCCTGAAATCGTGGAATGGTCTAAGAGTGCAGTCATTTTGTACCAATTTTCGCCGTCAACTGTCTTGGGTCTCGGGATAAGCGCCCCGCCTTCTCGCGCTATCGACACTTCCGCAGAGAAGTTCAACGGCTCGCCCATCGCCAACCACAGCTTTTTTCTGGCGTGGAACCCTCCATCGAGCAAGATGTTGATGAGGATGGCGGCTTTTTTTCGCCACTTTTTCCTGTGTTCATCTGTTACTACGAACGTCGGGATGTCCCAATCTGGATCGGCGATCCCGCATAGGCACCTCGGCACACCGTTCACTGGTTTAAACACCTTGTCGCAATGGCGGTGGTGATTCACTTTCGTTTGAGTTGTCATTTCAGCTCCTTCTTACTCTCGGCAACGTGCCGAGTTTTTTGTTGTTTATAGATTGGTATGCCTGTTGCGATGCCTTGTGGCGTTTGAAGAATCCGTCTTTTTTCACTCTGATCGGCTGCTCGCACATTTCACAAATCGAAATAACCCTGCCGTTGACTTGCGCTGACTTGCGTTTTTCCTTCACCTTGTACAACGGGTCGAGTTCCTGCATACGTTTCTCGCCGGTAACGCACCAATCGACGTTGAACTTCGATTGATTAAGAGCCATTTCGCACCGTTATTTTGCTCATTCCAAGTTCCTTTTTTTTTAGCTTCATTCCAAAGTTGCTAAGACAGTTTTGAAAAGTGCTTTTCCCGTTATTTGGAATCCTCTAAAACACTGGCAAATTTCGCCTTGATCCCCTTAGCGAACTTTGCATTGACACTGGTGTGTTTGATCCACGCATCAACCGCATCGACAGGGATCATCGCCGCCAGTGGTGTGTCGGTGGCGACTCGTTGAGCTACAACTCGCTCGACGTTTATCTCAATCGACTCGACAACATCGGCTACTAGCGAGAGCTTCCTGCGAATGTCGGCGATGGTCTCTGGTGACGGTTCCGATCCTGCTGGTACGTCCTGCTGGTAGCGAGCTACGTCGTAGAGAAACGGAAGATGCTCTAGTTGAGTACCTTCGTTAGCGTCGAGCAGTTTGATCGAAGTTTTGTACGGAATAAAATTTTCGACTTTACCGAGGTATTCGGTGTCGATAACTACGAATCCTTTTCGATGTTCAGCATCACCCCAGTCGGTCGGTTGCGAGCTGCCGATGTAACCGAGCTGCTCGGGATCGTGAACGTGTCCGAGGAACACCGCATCAAAGTTTGCTGCAAGTGCGTCGTAGTCGAATACAACGTCTTTGCCAGCCCATTGAAGATTCGGCGAGTGAGCCAGCTCTGTGCCGCCAGCGTAGGACACCATTGCATGACCGATAAGGACGTTTTTTCGGTCGGCAACGATCATCGTTTTGAGCTTTTCGAGGGCAACGGCTTGTGTGAGTTCGAGTTGGGCATCTAGCTTTCCATTGCACATACCTGCATCAACACCATATGCTTGTGGCGTTATCCACGGCAGAAACACAAAGTTGGTGTCGCCCCAAACGTGTTGAGCTGGTTGCTTTCTCGCCCATAGCATTGCGCTGAAAAATGCCCATGTTCCTGACGTTGAATTTTTGGCAATTTCATCGTCGTGGTTTCCGTCAGCTCCCATGAAAGCGATCATGGCGTTATTGAGGCGATTGATCTGCTCGTACATGAACTTCTGATCTGACGGCGACGGCTTGCGGCTGTGGAATACATCACCAGCTAAGGCGACGGCATCTAGTTTGTTCTCTATGGCGTAGTCAACCAGCTCGACAACTGGCGCTCGCCATTTATCGTCGGATACACCGAACTTGTTTGCGCCGATATGTGTGTCGGCTGCGATTGCGATTCTCATTATTTGATCCTGCTTTCGTTGCCGTTTGAGACAACTTCTACTTGCTGATCGACCATCTGTTTGACGGTTTCTATGTGGGTGATCGCTACTACGTCGATCCCTGTGTCAGCGACCTTCGCCAACATATCCATGAACTGCTGCTGGTAGATTCCAGTGAGCCACGCATCGGCTTCATCGAGATACAAAGTCTCGTAGTGAATCCCCTGTGCGGCTCCACCGACCTCGGCGAGTCCCAGTCGGACGGCGAGTGCTACGGCTACGCTCTGTGCGCCTGATAGCTCGCTCCACGGCTGAATCGCCCCGTTAGGCATGATGATTCCTTCATCGAATGTTTCTCGGTCGGTATCTGTCTGGGTCGAGAACGCTATTTCGAATCCGGGCGCAATAATTCCGAGCCACCGATTACATGCTGGCTCCAACTGAGCGAGCGCTTGGTCGATGATGAGCTGACGAATTCCGTTAGTGCCGCACATCAGCACGACGGTTTCCCATTCGTGCAGTTCGACCTTGTGTTCGCTGAGCGTGTTTTTGTAATCGGAGAGTTGCGTTTTAGCTTTCTGGGCAACTGCAACGGCTTGCTCGCCGAGCGCAATGTTTTGCCGGTGAGTGTTCCTTGTATCAAGCGATACTCGATCATTTTCGAGCGCTTGCTGATTAGCTGTGAGTAATTTTTCCAGATAGTCCAATTCGGGTCGTTTTGTTGTTTCAATCCATTGCTTCATGCTTGTGATATAGCTGCGATTTTCGTTTGCTTCACCGACTAGCACATCTTTTTGGATTTGTTGGGTTGCGATCAGTTCATTAGCGTTTTCGGCTTTTGCCCGAAGCTCGATGATTTTCTCGTCTTGTGTAAATGCTGTCGGCGTATCAATCAGAATGTGCAAAGTAACGGCTACTGGCGGGTCGCTCGGCTTAGCCACTTGAATGTCGGCGTACTCGGTTGTCAATTTGTGCAACTCTGCTTTCCAGCCAGAATTAGCTGCGATGAGCTTTTTCAGCTCGCCAGTGTGTTCTTTGGTGAGCTGCTGGTTACACTCGGCACAATAGTTTGTGGCAGTTGATTCGTGAGCTGCTTCGACTTTCTTTAAGACGGCGATTCGAGCTACAATCGCAATTCCTCTCTCCCTGCCAGTCCTTGCTGTATTGGCGGTTTCGATCTTCCATGCTTCCATTGCAGTTTCGTGCAGGGCATCGTTTGTGGCATTTTCAGCTTTTAGTTTTTCGTTCGCTAAATGAACGCTGGCAATTTCGGCGTTACGCTCGCTGATTTTGATTTCATTAGCGTCGTAGTAGGCGTTGGCACGACTGAGTTGTTTAGCTGATTGTTGTAGGTCGGCAATGTTAGTGTCGATTTTGCCTATTGATGCCATGTAAATTGCTGCTTGGATTTCTGCGGCTGCCAGTTTGTCGTCCCTGTCTTTCCACACCGCAACCACTTCTCGACCAAGTTTTACGGCGGCGTTTGAGTTTTCCAGATTGTTGGTGGATTTTGTTAGCGCAATGTCGGCTTCAACACCAAGCAATCGTGCAGCGATAAGCGTCTGGGTAACTGCGTCGAGAGGCGTTGCTGATTCTGCTATTACTGGGATAGCACCTTCGATTCGGAGTATTTCTGACTCGTTCCAGTAGACCTCTTTTTTAGCGATAATCTCCCACTGATCCCACTCCCCTGCACCGGCGATGATTTCTCGCAGAATTCCTTTCCGGTCGTAGGCGTTCGCCTCAAGGAATTGTCCAGCGCCTTCACGCTGTCCAACGTAGGCGGTCATTTGCCATACCTCAAAGCTGCCAGCGAAATAATTGATCTTCGCCTGAGTCTCTTTGACTGTGGCTGCGGTTAAATCAACCCACTTCTTTTCGCCTTTATCGCCGAACTGATTGTCGGCGTTAAATAGCAGCTGGGTAACACCGCCTTTGCCGTTCTTGTTCAGTCGGAATCGTCGTGCGATCAGGTATTTGGTTCCGTTCGAGCTGAACTCTACCTTTCCGACCATTTCACGTTCGCCGTGTCTAACTAAAAAGTCTTGGGTTCTGCCTGGAGTTTGACCCCATATCGCCCACGCCGCTGCTATCCCCAGGAGTGTCGATTTCCCTGTTCCGTTTTGTCCTGTTACTAGACTTAGCCCTGTCGGGATTTTGTACTTTGCTTGAGCGAACGTCCTGATGTTCGTCAGCTCTACGTTTTCGATTCTCATAAGTGTCCTTGTGGCAGTCGCAAGAACAAGGTCCATTGAACCTGATGTTCTTCGTTCTGCGGTTTATTCGTGTGGGTCTATTGGTCGCCCAGATACCAAACAACTCGGTCTTACAAACTATGTGCATATTGTGAACGCACATAGCTGTAAGCCGAGCATCGTCTTGGCGGGGCGCACCGAGCGCTACCACGGCAGTTCTTCGATTTGCTCTCCGTCCTCGATTGTGATTGCAGGGGCGGGACTCCAACACATCATCTTGACAGAATCAACTATTTCATCAACTGAGTAGTCGCCAGTCGCCGCCATTATTGATACGCCGGTGCGCCCATTCGCTTCTTCGAAATTGAACTTGTCGATGTTAATATCGCCAAGTTCTTTGATTGCTGCGACTACTGCTGCACCAAATTCTTTTTGGTACTCGTCTGGATCGACTGTTCTTACGCTTCGGTCGAGTCCGTTCTCGGGTGGTGGTGCGATAGCTTCTATTGTTTCGGAGACATCACGAACGTCGCCGGTCGTAGCGTCCATAACCTCGTAACCACTGACCAGCGTTTCCATGTTGACTCCCAGCGGGCAAGCCAATTCCATAGCTCGGCAGTAGGCACGTTTGACCGCCATTTCAGCGGGGTTCGCTTTGGCTACTGGTTGGCTGGCATCACGCTTTCCACCAGCTCGACCAAAGTTCTCGAACGGCATACGCTCGCCGTTGATCGGGTTGAGCTTCCAGATAGTTGCTACGATTCCGACCTCGTTATCTTCCAGTTGGTACGCTACTCGTTCGTCGGCGCTCATAGGTCGGTCGGTTGCTCCACCGTCGAGCGCACCGAGCGCTCGCTTAGTCCAGAACACTCGACCCTTGTAGTTCAAGTAGAGTTTGCCGTGTATCACGTTCATGTGCATCGGCTGGAACCCGTTAGCGGTGAGCTGGGTAGCGAGTATCAGGTCAGAGTCGGGCAAATTGCTGCCGTACCCCTCGATGCTTTGCTCCAGTTCTTTGCCAGTGTTAGCGATTTGCAAGTCGCTCGGCTTTACCAGCTCCAGGGCTGTCTGTTGTGTCACTGTCATATCTCCGTGTATCTGCCGCATTTTCGATTGGATAGCGGCGTTCTGAGTTTCGCCAGTCTGATATTTCTCGGTTTCCGATTTCACTCTGATGCGATCTGCTGGCTGAGCATCGCAGTAGTGGCAGTAATCATCGCCGTATTTGGTGATGAGCAGCTTGTCGGGGTGGATAGCGCATACGGCTCGCCTTGTTTGGGCGAGCCGTTGCTTCCGGTGTCGTAGTGTCATTTACTCGCCAGCGACTTTGTAGCCGCCAGCTCGCAGTTCAGCATGGGTGCGCCTGAGCGCTGCCACTGACTCCACTGGCAAGTCGATAGTGCTGTCGGCGTTTTGGTAAATCTTGACATTTACCTGTGTTTCGCCTTTCGCTGTCGATTTGATTTCGATTGAACTTTGGCTCGTTCCTTCGGTGTTTGGTGTGACCATTTTGGCTCCTTAAAGCGAAACGCCCGTTGAATCCTCTCTACTGGCTTCAACGGGCGTTTCGATATTCAGTTTTCGTTCCAGTAGAGAGTGCGGTCTACCTTACCTTATTTGGGTCGAACCCTGCACTTGCGGCGACACTATCTAACTTGCGTTCTGTATCCGGTGTTGGGAAATACTTTCCGTGAAACCAATTACTGATAGTGTTCCGATGAACTCCTAGTGCGAGACCAAGCTCTAATTTACCTAGTGAGTTGGGGTGCGAATTGGGGTCTCGCAGCTTCAATGCGAACGCTCTAATTGACTTTTTATTCCATCGTGTTTTCATTGCATGTACGGGGTTGCATAAAGAACCCACTCTCCATCGTGTCCTGATAGTCGCTGACTAGTGAAAGTCCCCTCGCCTGAGAGTTGACTGAGTTCTAAGAATCGCTCGTCGCAAGAACATTCGTAGCTTTTAGTCTCCGCTGACTTGAGCTGTTCCTTGCCTTGCTCGGTCGAGTGCCACGCCTGTTCCCAGCTTCCTTCGGCTGGTGTTCCTATGTGGACTCGTAGCGCCTCTACGTGGAGCTTCTCGGTTCCGATCTGGAGGTCGCCGAGTAGGTATCCATCGCAACCGACTGTTTCCAGCCGTATCCCAGTAATCGGAATACGGCTGGTGTTTCTAGGCGTAGTCATGCGTTGGCTCGTATTCCAGAATTTCATATCCTGCACTTGCGAGCGCTTCGGCGATCTCGGCTGTGGTGTCGCTATCCCATTCATGCCCCGACAGTAGCCTGTGGATTCTATCGAGCGTTTCCGAGGCGCTTGGTGTGGTCGAAGCGTCTTGCTCGGGCTGTGCGTCGATTAGCTCGACCTGCTTTATCGCATGGCGAACGGCTGGAGCTAGGTTGGCGTTCTCCCAGTTCTTTTCGATGTTGCGGATTGCTCCGGTTAGTCGTTCTACTTGGTCGCTCAATTTTGGCTCCTGTTCGGGCTGTGCGTCTGCCCAGATTATCTTGCGTTCGCCGTGGCGAATAGTTCGTATTAGTTCGTTTGTCATTACACGTTCCGGTAGTGATTCTGAGTGACTAGCACTCGCTGGTTGACTCGCTTGATTCGGATACGGTCGCTGTACCAATTCCCGCAGCAATCGTATGAGTGCTGGCAGTAGTCGCCGTCTGGGTTGTGCGGCATACGCTTAGCGATTTCTTCGTCGGTTATCGGCTCGGCGACAACTATCCAATTTTTGATCCAATCGTGATCTGAGTCCTTCGACTCCCTGTGATTCATCGTGAAGGTTTTTTGTTCGATGTATCTCATTTCCATGTCACCTCTTGAATAGCTAATGTTGCGAGCTTGGTTACTTCAAGCTCAAATTGGTCTTGTAACTCGGCGGTGCTAACTGCGATGCCACCTATTGAGATGCCTGTACCTCGCCCGTGGTTGAGCGATGCCCATTGGCTAGTGTTGTTAGTAAAGTGATCGTGGAGCTTGGCGGCGAAACTTTCAATTGCTGTGTGCCAGTCAAATTGGTCGTAAATTTGCTCGCCTTGTTTATCGGTTGGAATTGCCGATGCGAAACATTGAGCGGCTGATATAACTCCGAGTCGGTATCCTGAGCTTCCTTCAATCTCGTCAACAAATTCGAGGCTGGACGCATCGCAAGCTACACCTAATTCGAAAGCGTTTTCCATGTCGGCGTAGTCAAAGTTCGTGCGGCTCATAATGCCGTCGAGGTCGCT
>Ga0308008_1000418_pt1 | contig 17733 bp, 13 predicted proteins | sample Neamet125_FD_203140 | JGI IMG/M metagenome (GOLD analysis project Ga0308008, IMG submission 203140) | Marine microbial communities from water near the shore, Antarctic Ocean - #125 | ecosystem: Environmental > Aquatic > Marine > Unclassified | place: Southern Ocean | collected 2014-07-24
AGACGGGGATGCTAAGAAATTTTTCCATAATAAATAATGTGATTAAGGTTAATAAATGTTAGATGAAAACTATAGCTGAAACTTGAAACGTAGGGCTAAATACTAAAGATGGATTAGTCCATGACGATTGTAACGCCTCAACTACTGCAATTTGTAATTCTTGTCTAAATTGAGTTCCAGAATTTGTTGCCGATGGCGCTCCTACAGTTGCATGAGTAATAACAACATCAGAACCATCTCCATAAAATAAAGTTGTTGTTGTTGCAGTAGCAGCACCTGCTTGATTTCCCACCTCTATAACTTTGATGTCCGTACAAGGTACTAATTGATAGTTCACTATAACTCCAGCAGCCCAAATTGGTACGCTTAAAAATTTTTCCATAATAAATAATGTGATTAAGGTTAATAAAGAACAAAGATAAATAAACTATTGTTTATTATTTAAGCTCTTTTTTAAAAGTTTATATGTTTCTAAGCCGTCATCAGACTGCATAAATGAAGCTACAATGTAATATGCTTCTTCCCCAAAAGGAATGGTAAGAAGTTTGCTTTTATTCTTTTTAAGATTAAAGTAAACATCTTTATTTGAATTTTTATAAACTAATAAAGACTCTTCAAAAAATTGAGCCACTACATTAGTCAACTCTAACATTGGATCATCTAAAACCTCCATAAATTCATAAGGATCTTCTTTTGCAAATAATAATACGTCTCTTTTTAATTCTGGAATAGACATTTTATCTACTGAAGCCCCTAAGAAAACTCTACACACACTTATTAATTTATCAGTATCTAAGTCTCTTGCTAAAATCTGCGCGTCTAGTTCTAACTCTACACTTTCTAATTGTTCAGCAGCATCTCTTTTAACATTAATCTCTTCAAATACTCTTCCGTTCCCAGGATGATAAGATAAAAACTTTTGTAATATTTGATTTTCTTTGGATACTGATAACATTCCATCTTCAAAAACTATTGGTTCTAATATTGCATTTCCATCTTGCTCATCTTCAAATGGACTTTTTTGATTTCTTGCATAACGAAGAGGTCTATTGATTCCTTGCTCTTCATCAAAATACATTAGTGTGTTTCTTTTGTGATGTCTTGATGCTAACATAAACGCTAAAGGAGATTTGTTTCCTGTTAACTTGTACGATTTGTTTTCTAACTTTTGCTTTTTCATTCTATTTAATTTTAATTTTATTTAATTTAAAAAAAAGGGGAGGAGGTTTATTTCCTCCCCTTCTATTGTTGTACTACCTACCTACTTACTGTTGGAATATAAAGAAGTTATTCGCTCCTAAAGTACATACAGCTCTTTCAGACAAGAAGTTAACAGTCATACTATCATTAGTATCTGTTCTTGCACCACCAGCAGAACCAGTAATCCAAGTTTTGTAACGTCTGTCTTCAGTTTCTGAAGCTCTGTATCTAACATGAAGGAATGGTCTTTTAGCATTCTTCCCTAAGATTTGGTCATAAACAGTAGTTGAACCAGCAGGAACCATAAGTCCATTTACTCGTCCACCTTCTAAACCACCTCTCATTGTAGGATCGTTTAGGTATTTCCAGTCAGACTTATAGAAATCGTAACCTCTTCTAAATCCTGTGAAACCTAAATTAAGAGCCATTTCTTTATCATTATCAAATAAACCATAAGAAGTACCACCCGCTCCGTAAGAGTTTTGTGCCGCTAACATATCATCTATATCAAATGAGAAGTTTCTATTAACGAATATTACATTCTCTTCAATAGAACCTTGCTTATCTAATCTCTGAATAACTGAGTCAAAACCTGCTAAAGCAACTGGGTTACCTCCACTCCAAATGTTTCCTCTGTTTTGTACTGCAAAGAAAATTCCATCTGAACCAGATCCGCCCGCTACACCAGCTCCTGCCGCTACACCTTGTAGTGCTGCTGCCGCTCCAGAAGTTGCATCTGCTGGAACTGCTTCCACCATTGCTGTTTCTAAGTAGTCTTCAAAACGTAGTCTTGTTTCATGCTCTGATTTTAAATACCATAAATATCCGTTAGCACCATTTTCAGTAGTAACTTCAATCCATCCAATTTGAGCCATATCAGAACCATTAACTGTGTACTGGTCTTTAATAATAATAGGCTTATTGTCAAATATTAAATCTTGAGATTCTAAAGAACCAACCATTCCTGGCTGACCTTTTGCAAATTCAGATCCATAAATAAACATAGTAGCAGTTGTATTTGCACCTGCCCAAGCTTGTCCTGTTCCTTCATAGTAAGCTACTGTAAATACACCTGGATTTGCTGCTGTTGGTGCTAATGTTACAATTGCTTTATTAGATAATGTTGTTCCATTACTATCTAATGAAATCATCATCGTTTGACCAGCTCTAATTGCTGCAAACCCATTGGCTGGAGCAGTAGATGTTGGTGATACACTTGTTAACTGAGGAGCAGGTACAGTCCATATTGCTGTTGCGTCTCCTGCAACTGCTGGAGTTGTCATTCCAGTGTACTTTGTGTGTAATCTTCCTTGTTCTGCCCACTTAATCATATCAGAGTTAGTTGGCATTTCAGCGCCTACCATTCTTAAGAATGATGCTACTGATCTATTTCCATAACGTTCAAATTCTTTTTCATAAGTATCTGGTAGATACTGATTTAAAAAATTAAAGTTAGTTAAATAATTTGTTGGTTGAGCAATCTGCTGCGCGCTTGGCTGTAGATTAAACCCAGGGATGGCATTTACTGGCATTTTTTTTTATTTTTTAATTGTTTATATTTTTTTTATACTTCTAATTTTGAGTCCTCTTCCACTTTCATTTTGTCCGCCCATCGCTCTAATGCCTGCTCCGTTTTTTACTCCTGATTGCTGTGATTGCCTAACATCCATATTAATATTCTTAGATTTTTTAGAAACATTATCTACGGCGTCAGCAGCCCCTTGATCATAAAAAAACTTAGCATACCTATCTGGATTCATAGCTACCGACAATGCTTTGTGATAACCTTTTGCGTCATTAACTAATCCGTCTTTATCCATGTATTTACTTAAAAAAGTATTTACATCTGATTGTCGACTTTTTAATTCTTGAGCATCTCCAGACTTAAAAGTAAAATCTTTTTCTCCTACACTAAACTCAAAACCTTTGAACTCATTGCTAAAAACCTCATCGGTTTTTTTGAGAAAGTAATCGTACTTCTTTTGATTAGCTTCTTTAATAGTTTTTGATTCTTCTATGTAACCTTTATAAGCATTTAAACTTTCCTTTTCTTTGTCAGACAACCCATCCCCACTTGACTCAAGAGGGACTTTATATTTATCTTTTTGATTAACGAAATATTTTTTTGCTTTTGCAAGTTCTCTTTTTTTAACTAACTTTAATTTCTTAACTTCTTTCGGTTCGTCTTCGTCCTCATCGTAAGAAAACTTATCCTCCATTAAGTCTTGAATATCTATAGCATCCAAACCTTCTTCGGTTTCGCCATAATAGTCAGCCAATACTTGATCAGCGTCCATAGTATCAAAGTCTTTTTGTAAATTATAAAAGTCTTTAATACCACGACCTGTTTCTTTTTTATACTTTAAATATGCCGATACGTCTTCAGGTAATTCGTCATTGTCTTTTGTTTGCGTAAACAAATCATCTACTGAAGATATATCTTTATCATATCTTGTTTTAATATATTTAAGAACGTCTTCGTCATTTAACTCTGACGAGGGAGTTTTGTCTTCTAATTCTTGTTTTTGCTCTGCATTTTCTTCTTCAACAGGAGGTGCTTCATTATTTATTGCCTGTTCAGCATTTAAACTTGATTCATGCTTATCCAAAAGTTCTTGTTCAATTTCTTGAGTAGACTTTTGTTCTTTAGTAATTTCTTTTACTGTTATTTCCATTTTATTTAATTTAATTTGTACAAAGTTAATGTAATTTTATTTATTATCTTGGGTCAAATTCTGCCATATCAAATCCATCTAAACTGTCTTCATTAGACTCAAACTTTATAGGAGGTAAATTGTTTTTTCTTTGAGTAATTAATTGAGATTGTTCTGTTGACTGCTGGCTAACTCTTTTGTCTTTTGCTTTCTCTCTATTCTCCTCTCTTTGGTCTACTTGAGCATTTTGCCCTCCTTGTAATTGAATTGCAAATTGAAACTCAGTCATCATTAATTGTTCTTTTAATGCAGCCTCGTTTTTCATTTTTTCAATATCAAAACCTACTTCAGCTTGTTTTAATTGCATTTTAGATTGAGTTTCCATCTGTATTTTTTGCATAGATATTTGAGCAGCAGCTTGTTGAGCTTGCATATTGTTTTGTTGCTGCATCTGCATTTCTTGCGCTTTCTGTTGTTGTTCTTGTTTTTGTTTTTGCTTGCGCTTAACCTTTAATAACTGGTTAGCCATTTTAATATTCTTAATCTCTCTAATATCAATAGCGTCTTCTAAATCAATTCCTCCTTTTGATAAAGCCATTTGTATGTTTTGTTCTAACATAGCTTTTTGCTCTTCGTCAGGAGACATTTCTATAAATATTCCAAAATCATATAAATATAAATTTCTAATGTCGTCTAAAATTCCTACATTATATTTTCCTATTTGCATTGCAAATTCATCTGCAAAATCTGAATACTCTAAAACATCTGCCGTTCTTATAGATAAGGCCTCGGCTAAAGTTTGAGTTAAAAATAAACTTGACTCTAATATATGTCTTGTTGCTGTGTTTGAGTTTAAAGCAGCTAATTTCTGAATACCTACTAGCGCATTGGCATCAGGAGTAGATCCGTCTCTAGCTTCATTCAAACCAGTTACTTGCCTAATCATATCTAAATAATGATTATAATTGCCTATTAACATTTGCATCTTTTGTCCTCCACTTGAAGAGGTGAGCTGAGTAATAGGAACTTTACCTTGATTATACTCTCCCTCTTGAGTATAGCTTCTCCCTACAACACTACCAGTTTGAAAATACAATCTTAAAGCATCTGAAGGATCATACGAGTTTCCTGTTCCTAAATCCACCTCATTCATTCCGTCAGCATCTATAAATACACCATCTGGAACTACTCGTGATATTACTTGTTGTAATTTTAAATGAGTTAATTGAATTAAATCAGCAAAGGGAATCATTCTTCTAACTAAAGATTCTATTACTCCTTTATACATTCTTGGCGCGGTAGCTACATAATTAGGCATAGCATACTGACTTGCTGATTGAGGTCTAACCATGTTTTTAGACATTTCCCACTTTATCAATAGATTAGTACCCATAACCATAACCCCATCATACCATACGTCAATTCTTTTTTCTACTCTTTCAAATTTTCCTTCTTCCATCATTTCTGGCGGAGGATTAAACTCATCATCTTTTTCTACAACTTTATAATTACCAGATGCAGTTTTCTTCTTTTTATAAACAAAACTATTTGTAGATTTATAATTAAAATATAATAAAGTGCAAGTGTCTCTCTGAAACATACTGTTATTATATTGTTGCGCTACGTTATAATACTGATACCAAGCCTGGCTGTATTTAGATATTTCTTCTAAATCCTCATTATTTAAATCGGGATTTATTTTTATAACTTCTCCAATTGGAACTGTTTTAACTTCTCCCCAATAAAAACAATCTTTAAAATAAGGATCTTCTGTATAGCTATACACTACATTAGCTGGGTCTACATAATTTACTTTTATACCATCTCCCAATAAAAAATCATGCTTACATATAGATATTCCTAAAGTCATTAAATCCATATCGCATCTTCTACGAACTTGATCATAATGATTTTCTTCAAGCAAAGTATTAATTGCACATTCATTTGCAATCTCTATAGCTGGCTTGTAATTCATTTGCATATAAAGCTCCATCTCTAAATCTGATTCTGGTAAACTTTCTGGATCTACCTGAAACATATCCATTTCAAAATCTTTTTCTATCTGTTTGAATAAATCTTTAGCAACTACGTTTGTTTCAATCATAGTCTGAAATTCCCCACGTTTTTCAGAAGACATAGCGTCTTGAGCGTAAGTCTTTACAGAAAACAATCTGTCTGACATTCCGTTAACTACAATGTCTACAAATTTTGGAATAATAGGAACTGGTGTCCAGTCTAAGTTTAAATAACTTAAATCTCCATCAATAGCTAATTCATCTTTATATTTTGCAATTGATTGTTCGCCTCTGGCATATAATCTCAAACGATTGAACTCTAACCATTGACTGTAAAACCTGCATTGATTTACTCCTTCTTTTCTGAACCATTCGTATTGTATGGCTTGACCCACTTGCAATCCAAATTCTTTTGTTTTTTTCTTAGAATCAGATGCAAATTGATCAGGAAAAGCAGTAGATTTTATATCTATTGTTACTCCTTTCATTATCTTATTATTTGACTAATGGAACTCTTATTATTATATCTTGCAAAGTTAATACTTATTTTTGATTTTTCTTGGGTAGGTGTGTAGAGGTGTTTTTGGTTAGCCATTATAGCTAAACCCGAACTTATAGCTGCGTCATATTTTGTTCTATTACTAATATCAAACTTAGCCCAATCTTCTAAAGTACGTTGAAAATACATATCACCCATAACATCTTCATCTCTATACACCCCTTGAAAGTCTAGCCCTATATGTTTTTCTATGTACGACTCAATTGCTGCGGCATGAGATTGCTTAACATCTTCAGATGTATTTGGAATCCCTCCTAATTCTTTTTCGGTTTTTGAAAGTTTATTAAATCTCTTGTCTGGACGATTCATGCTAAACCCTCTATATCCTCTGTTTTTAAAATGGTACAATAATCTTGGTTTATTATTTTCACATAAAATTGGCATTCCGTAAAACACACAAGCCATCAACACTTCTTCAAAAAAAATCTCCGCCGTTTGTGGACGGGCTATATATTCTAAAAAAAATTCATTAGAAGGAGCATCATCCATTGAGAATTTTGTTAATCCATGTAAAGATCCGTTAGATCCTTTTCCCACTACTACCCCTGAAATATCATAAGAGTCACAGCCAAAAGATCCTAAATGTTCATTGCCAGGATACTTAATACCATTCTTAACAATTATGTTGTTTTGCATATTCCCTCCTGGAGTCCAAGTTACTAAAAATCTACCACTTTTATTAGGGCTAAATACCACCTCTGTATCTTTAATTCCATTTTGCCATGCAAAAGAGCCTCTTGTAGTATGTTGACCCAACATTAAAGAGTCATTATAATCTATTTGTTGATATATTTTTGTTAAATTAAATAATGACATTTTAGATTCATCTCTAAAAGCGTGAGAAGTAGTTCTAGGAAATTGCCTGTAAAATTCATTTAAAGCATCAGCATCTTGTGTTAAAGAGCTAACCTCATTCTCCCAATAGTCTATAGCCCCTGTTTTTATTTCTTCACCATCAATACCTATTAATGATTTTTTTGGAGTATTTAAAACAGGCATACCATAAAGATCAATATACCCTTCAAAGTTCCATTCCATAGGAATAAACAAATTATATAAACCTGATTTTGTTTGACCATTTTGATTTCTTTTTCCTCCATCAGAATCTTCAAAAAGTTTTTTAAAATTAGAACCTCCTTTATCTAACGCATTTGAAGTAGAGCCCATCATACATTTACCTATAATCTTACTACCTAATCTTAAACAAGTTTTAGTTACCCTCCAATTGTTTAATATGTTTTCGGGTCTTTCCCACTTTCCACTTTCATCATGTAATAAGTATTGTAATTTTTCTCCATCATAAGAATTGTCAGAAGTATTTTTCCAGTCAATAGTTGTATCTAATCCGTCAAGCTCCTCGTTACCAATATCATACATATTTTTTTTAGTAATTTTTGAAGCTGGAACTCTATATGCTAATTCTGTTTTTGGCTTATCCATTCCGTCTTGAATAGGCTTAAAAAAGAAAGGATAATTATTTGAAATAGGAACTACTTTGTCAGTAAACATTTTTTTAGCATCAGCTCCTGTTTTAGAAAGTATTCCTATACGAGCATCTCTTGTAATTGTAGCTTGATTTACCCCTTCACAAGAACTCATAAAAGAAAACCCTGATCTTCTTATTTTTAAATAACACATTCCAAAAGATCTTTTATCAGCCTTACAGGCTTCCCAAAAAATATAAAATATTCGATTAGCTTCTCTAAAATCTGGATTACCTATATCTATTTTTGTCCATTGCAAATACATATAATGAGTTCCAGTTATGTATGTAGAAAACCCATTATTTAAAAACCAATACCCTTGTTCTCTTCTGTCAAACTCTTTTTCTATATAATCAACCCATTCTGCTTTAAAATTAACAGGAGCTTCGTGCCACTGAAATATAGTTTGGATTCTTTTTAATATTTTAGGAATATGCGCTACTTGCCAAAATTGATTTTCTTTTTTTTCTTTACTATTAACAAATTGTTTAGGTGTTTTGGGAAGGGCTATTTTAACATTACTTATCTCATACACATCCCCTAAAGTTCCGTCACGAGAAATAATAATTACATCATATTTTTCATTATAACCATAAACCCATGTTTTTGCTCTGTTTTTATTAGCAATTACACTGTTAGGGATATAGTTTTTTAATACTTTATATATATTATTTTGATCTTGACTCTGCAAATCCTTTTGGGGTGTTAGATTTATTTTCCATTACATTACCTTCTAATAAGTTTTTTTCTTCTTCTATTCTTTTTAATATTTCAAAAGCATCAAATATAGCAAGTTTTTTTGTTGCAGCAGCGTTTTTTAATCTATCTGCTGCTAACTCATCCTCTGAATCATATTTAATAATATCTTCTTTTGCTACTTTAATTAATTGAATAACAGCTTTTTGAGCAGCCTGTATAATTTCTAATTTTAATTCTTTATTAGTCATTTATTACAGTTGTTATATTGTTAGTAAACATTCGTAATAATAGTTCATTATCTACAGTAAATTCATATTCACTTTCTGGCTCATAAATAACTTTATCTCCTTCTTTTAACCCCAAAGATAATAACTCTTTATTAATATATTTAATAACTCCTTGCAGCGGCTCGTATTTACCTGATTTTTTTAAAAAAGAATCTTTAATATTTATAGGTTTTATAAAACAATACTTCCCATGAGTATTCCATTTATCATTATGCTTATATAAGAAAAACTGATCTTCGTCTACAAAAAACAAATTTTCTTTAAAATAACTTTTTCCACTTTTTCTTCTTCCATACATATCGTTGTAAAATTTAAAAACGTTATGATGAACAATTAAAATATCTCCCACTTCTATTTCTCCGTTATATTTTAAAGGTAAAGAAATAACAGTTGCATATCTATTTGAAGATTTATGATCTTCTTCAGATACGCTTGTAATTAAATCAATATCGTTTAATTTTTTAATGTTATCATAACGCCTTTTATTTAAAGGCTCTACAATAAATGAGTATATAGCTCTCATTAAAAGTTTATATTATATTCTAAAGTAATTGGAAGGGTGTATAAAAATTCTTTCCATATAAAAATTTCTTGATCTTTTACTACCCATAGTTTATATGAAGATTCTGATGCCTTGGCTTGAATTAAATGTATCTTATATTTACCCCCCAAAACCTCTTGCCCTACTATATAGTGCATTGATCCAGACTTATAGTCTGACCCAATGGAAATTTTTCTAATATCCATTTTATTTTATTTTATTTCTTCTACTAAACTTTTATTAATAACCTCTGTAATCTCTTTAACAATATCAAGTGTGTTGATAGGTAGGGATTGTAACAAACGATTTATATGTTTAATAGACTCTTCATTTAATTCTACTTTCATTTAATTTAATTTTATGCAGCATACATTGGAATTTTATAATCTGTTCCGTTTATTTTTACTGTCCATGTTGTTGTTGTTATTGATGGAGTTGCAACAATTACAGTACCTACAGGGTATGTTGATGACCCCACAACAAGTTGATTAGCATCTGTTGATGTTGCAGACCTACCTATTGCTACTGAATTAGCAAATTGTGCTTCGGCTTGAAACCCTATAGCTATTGACCCAGCTTGTGATGATCCTCCCGCTTTAGCAAGTCTTCCCACAGCTATCGTCTCCGCTCCTTCGGCCATAGCACTAGTACCTAAAGCTATAGTGTTGCCCTGTATAACACCTCCTGCTGTTCCTGCTGCCAGATAACCTATTGCTATATTTCCTTCTCCTGTTCTTGTTATATTATCATAATTTTGTTCTAGTCCTTCTGCTTGATACCCTATCGCTATACCTTGTGTTGAAGTATTGTATGTATCTATATTTACTCCAATAGCTCCTACTGATGCTTCAAATCCGATAGCAATTTGCCCTAGTCTTCCACCATTGGAATGGATCATTGCTCTTGCTCCTATTGCCACATGATACTGTGTAAGAGCACTAGATTGTTCTGATTGTGCAACCGAACCAGCTCCCGCGCTAAAACCAATATATACACCCCCTCCTAATGAAGCCGTATTAGTTGTTGATTGCTGATGAGCAGCGTTAGCTCCTATTGCAATTTCACCCACATTATATCTTTTTTTAAACGCTAAACCTCCGCTATTTCCAGCTCCTGCTAGAAACCCGATATAAACCCTTTTCATGTGATCTGTATTAAGAGTAGACTCAGGATTGTTACTATTATTTATTGCACCTGATCCAGCGAAGTTTCCTATACATATATCAAAAAAACCAAAACCAGCATCTTGTGCTTGTGCTCCAATAGTAACACCAAAAGAAGAATTGGTAACTGCTCCTGAACCTTTGGCTTGATACCCTATAGTTACATTTTTTTCTCCCGATTGTAGGAATCTATCTGCTTGATAGCCTATAGCTACGTTACCCTTAGTCCCTACTAGACTTAGTAAAGCATCATTTCCTATACCAATATTGCTATCGGCACTGGTTGAGGAAAATCCTGCACTATTTCCCATGAAAACATTATCAAAACCTGTTGTAAGTTGTGTTCCAGCAATCCTACCTATGCTTATATTATTAACACAAAGAACATTTGAGTAATCAAAAGCCCCATATTTACCTATCGTTATATTAGGATTGTCTAGAGTTGTAATAATTCCTATATCCTTTCCTACAAGTAAATTAATTCCGTTACTTGGTGTAAAAGCGGCTGTTTCTCCTAGTTGTATAAAGTATTCATTAAACCCCCCAACTCCTCCTATGCCTACATACTCTATTATACCGCTACTATAAACATCTTCTTTTGCTTCAAAACGAGAAATAGTATTCTTATCATAATCTGCCGCAGATTGGTCTGAGGCAGTTCCTGATAAACCTCGCCATGTTGTATTATTTATCGTGCCTACTGGTGAAATTGTTGCAACAGCGCAAACACAATCAGTAATTCCGTATTTTATTTTAAAAGTATCTCCAACTGCCCATTCTGTTCCTCCTCCATAAACCGAAGCAGTTAACACGCCGCCTCCTACATTTACACTTAGCACTTCCATTACTAATCCCTCAGCAAGTCCTGTTGCTGATGACGTAAAAGTAGTAGGGTAAAAATCAACACTATACCCTGAACCTCCTGAAGTAATAGTTACTGATAAAGCTGCTGATTGTCCTATAGATGAATTAGCCTTGCCCTTTAAAACTATAACCCCTGTAGTTCCGTTAATACTTGTAACGCCAGAACCCGAATTTCCCCAAGCAAATCCTCCTGATCCGTCCGACTTTAAAACTTGATTTAAAGATCCAGTTCCTGGTGCTCCAGCTAATTGTGTAGGAGTAACGCCTAAAGTTAAATCTGACGAACTTCCTGTTGTTATAGAAAACTGTGTTGTATTTAAAGTTAAAGTAGTTGAATCAGCAGTATATAATGTGTTTGTATCTGTTGGTATTACCCATGTAGAGTCTCCCCTTAAAAAATGATCATTTTGTATAACGCTTGCAGAAGGAACGTATCCAGGTATTCCTACTGATGTGCTTTGTACCGCCCCAATATAAGTGTCAGGAATTGCCCATGTTGTGTCTACTTTTAAGAATTTCCCTGTTTGGTAATCTCCTATTTGCGGAGCAGGAACTATACCTTTTAATCCTGCTACTGAACCAGAAGCTGCCGCCGCAAAAGTATTTATATCTAAAGCTGGAACAGCAGGATCTGTACTTAAATCTACTGTTATTGGTAATGCTGCCGTAATACCAGTTAATGTTCCTGCGCCCGCAGGCGTAGCCCACGTCCCATCTCCTTTTAAAAATTTATTATAGTCTAGTGTAGACGCTAAAGGCTGAGGAACTAATCCACTTGTTCCGTCTGCTGGAGCATTAGTAGCTCCAGTAAAAACATTGTAAGTAGTGTCTGGCGGAACTGCCCATGTGTTGTCTGCTCTTAAATATGATGTTATTACTGTTGATCCGTCTAATCCTCCTGTTGGAGCGGTTAAACCTACAGTTAAAATATTTGTTGCACTAATATCTAAACCTATGTAGTTATAAGCAACTGCATTGATTGTGTTAACCTGTTCGGTAAAAGTTATTGTACTGTTTGTTGTGTCTACTGTTCCTATTGTGCTTACAGGGCTTGTTATTATTGAGAAAGATGTTAATCCTGATGCCGCCGCAGAATCTATAGTAATTTGGTTAGGACTATTCTTTGTTACTGTAGTTCCTCCTGTTCCTTTTATTCTTAAATTATCAACTACTGAATTTGATCCTGTTAAAGTTATATTTGGATCAGTATTACCTGAGATTGGATCAGCAGTTGCTGATAAATCATATTTATTAGGTATGCTTGTTGTTGATATACTAAGACCATTTACAACTGTTAATATTTCTACTTGAGCTTTATTAGCGGCGTTTGATCCCCCTCCTATTAACGATAACACATCACTTGCTGCATATCCAGCTCCTGTTGAGTATAATTCATAAGTAGTAATTCCTCCCGCAGTTACTGTAAGAACTTTTATAGAAGCCCCTTTTCCTGCACCACTATTTACTGATGTTTTATATACTCTACTAGATAAATAATCTCCTCCCACTGCTACAGGAGTATTATTAATAGTCGCAACTGCTGCGTCTCCAAAAGCAATATCTCCCGAAGGAGTTATAGTAACTGCATCCTTAAAAACTGTGTTACCTGGGGAAGCCATTCCTGACTTTAATTCTGTAACCCCTGTGTTTGTAAGAGTTAAAACTCTAGTTCCTGAATTTAAAACAGATGTAATACCTGTTCCTCCAGCAATAGTTGCCGTTTCACCATTTGACACAGCAGATGTATTTGGAGTACCAGCGTTATCTGATAACGTCCAGCTTGTCATTCCACCTCCTCCTGATTGCGCAACCCATTCCATGTAACCACCGCTTGTGCTATTGTAGGCTAATACTTCTCCTGCATTTGCTACTGATGGTGCTGCCGTTGTTCCTAAAACAAATGAATTGTTTGTTGTTCCGTTTCCGTTCTGTATAGTTAACGCAGTATTAAGCAATGTTCCACCTTTAGTTGCTACTACCTGTATAGTTGGTATTTCTGTGCTTAGTGTAATTCCAAAACCAGCTACAGCAGATGTTGTTCTTAAATATGTTGCTGATACAGCTTGTTCTGAAAAAGTAAATGATCCAGAACCAGTTATAGCAGTAGATATTGCTGCCGCTGAATCTGTTAAAGTAATACTTTGAACTGTTCCAGTTCCTGATCCAGAAAATCCTAATGAAATATTATTTCCAGTATTACTAAATACCGCTCCTCCTGTGCCCTGTAGCGTGAAATCACTTGATCTTGTTCCGTCTGAATTTGTTACAGTTAAAACACTACCAGAGGATGTTACGGCTAAATCCCAATCTTTTCCTGCTGGTTCAGTAAACTGACTATTAACCCCGTAATAAGTATTCGTTGCAATACCATCAACCTCAAGTTGAAAATCTCCATTTGATCCTGTTTGATTAACTTTAAACCTGTCTAAATCAGCGTATCCCGCACCTCCAGAGACTATAGTAATATCACTTGCAGTTACCGCTCCTGATGATGTAGTTATTATATTAACAACAATTCCTGCGCCTGTTCCAGTAACTGCCGTTGTTGATAAGTTCGTTCCTACAGAATACCCTGTTCCTCCTGTTACAGTGTCGTATGAACCAGCGATTACACCTCCTGACCCCGTTGATATTAAACCTGAAGTTATTAATTCCGTTTTTAAAGAAGGAATTGCTGGGTTAGATAATATATCTAATGTAGAGTTTATAAAAGTAGTGTCTACAACAGCAAAACTTGTTAAAGTTCCTGTGCCTGCATTATTCCAAACGGGAGAAGCACTAGGCCCTCCTGATGTCAATACTTGATTGGCTACACCTCTATTTCCAAGTAAAGAAATAAAAGCATTTGCTCCTACGCTTAACTCACCAGTTGCTCCTAACAATTTAACCGCTCCTGTTAAGTTTATTGTTTGTGTTGCCGAATTTCCTGCGTCTAAAACGCTTTGTAAATCTTGAGCGGCTGCATTGTCTATCCAGCTAACTCCCGCTATTAATCCTGTCGCATCTAGTGTAGCGGACAAAACTTGCCCAGCAGATCCAGTTCCTGTTCCGTCAAATAATGATCCTGTTAATGCAATACCCGAATCCGTAGAAAGTAATCCTGAAGCAGTAAAACTATTAGTTCCTGAATAAGAATTAGTTCCTGATGAAATAATTGCATTTCCTGCATCTAAACTTATTCCTCCGTTTCCCGTAAGATTAATAGAGCTATCAAGAATAGTGTTTCCTGCTGTTACTACTTGTTGTAATGTAGGTGTTGTTAAAGTAGAATCGCTTGACCAAGCCATTCCTGTAGCGGTATTTTGTAAAAATTGTCCAGCGGCCCCTTCTAAGCTATTTATAATTATTTTAGAAGTAGAGCTAAAATCTAAATCTACCCCATCATCAAATGTAGCTATACCCTTAAACGTAGTATCTCCCTCTACTGTAAGATAAGATGTTCCTAATATAGATAACCCTCCCTGATCATTTATTGTAAATACACCATTTAAAGTTGGGTTTGCTGTTGCTACTGGACTAATAGCTAAAGTGTCGTTCCAAGACTGACTAGTCCCTGGTGCGTCCGCCCACGTTATAGCTCCCGCCCCTGTAGATGTTAATACTTGATTAACTGTTCCATGAGCCCCCAGTCCTCCAGCAGATATTGTTGTTGGAAAAATATCTATTGCTGTAATACTAGAACCTAATGCTGATCCCGTACCATTTAATTCAATATTAAGCAGTGAGATATTACCCACGCCTAATACTGAATTAAGATCTTGATTGGTTGGTGCTCCCCCCGTCAATGAGCCAACTGTAAAAGTTACAGTTTTATTGTTATCATTAACATCCGTTCCTATAAGTAAATCATCAACTTGAGGAGTTACTGTAGGATAAGCGGTGGTATTTTTTATTTTAGCCATAGGGGGACATTTTTATTTTGTTACTTCCATCTTTGCTTCTTCTGCTTCTTTTTCAGAAACCTCTCCAGTTTCTAAATTAATAACCGCATCTTTCCCGTATTTTTCCATCAAGATTAATTCTTGTTCTCCAAATTTTTTCTTGATAACCTCTACAGTCTCCATTAATTTAGATTGCTGTAAAAGAGTATCTCCTAAATTCATTTTTGCTCCATTAAACTCTTGTTGTAATTTTTGAAGTAATGTTAATTCTTCTGCCGTTAGTTTTTTTGATTCTTTAGCCATTTTATTTTATTTTAAGGTTATTAATTTAACAAAGATACAAATATTTTTGTTATATATTATGTTGGAACATTAGTACTCCAGCCAGGTGTATTCACCCCTGAACCATCAAACTCTCCATCCGCACTATCAGAATAAGACGTTCCTGTTCCTTCATTAAATCTCCACCAACCGATAAGATTAGAAGACAATGTGTAGTTACCTGAATTAGTTGACAAATCTATTGGTGCTCCAGAATTATATAGTGCTGTAATATTTGTCTGATTTAAAGTTCCGTCCCAAATAGAGGCATTATTAATTTCTCCATTAAGATAATTTTGATTTGATCCTCTAGCCCACACGCCAATTTGTGAATTTGTATTATAATTTAAATTTACATTTACATTTCCTGAAAGCGTAAGACTTTGACTTACTCCATTGAGATAAATTTTCCAATTAGTACGAGTCATATTAGGAATAACAGCAACTACATGAACCCAATTACCTGTTGATATAGTATTAAGAGCTGTTACTGCTGAGTTTCTATTATTAGAACCTGAGCCTGGTGTGCTTCCGTTTAATCCAAAAACATGAAAAACTATACGCCCACCACCATTTATTAAAAAATTAAGACCTCCGTAGTTTTGTGTTCCGCTAGTTCCTAAAGAAAATATTTGACTATTTCCTGATAAAGAATCTAAATAAACCCAAGCACTAAAAGAATATCCATTAGTTGCTATTTTAGTTGAGGTAGGATTAATGTCTGTACCATTTTGATTTCCTAAAAGAACATATTGACTGCTACCATTTAAATCTATAGAATAAGCATTAGAAAACCCCGCTGGAGTATTTACTATCCCGTTTACTTTATTAACCCCCACCAAACCAGAGGCCGCGCTAAGAGGGACTACGCTATTCAGTCTTGCTATTGCAGATATAGCAGGAGTATTTATAAAAGCTATAGACATCTTAGCTTAGTGTAATATAAGTGTTGTCTGGATTGAAAAATATTTGACCATTTGTAGAGTCCATAATATATCCGCAGATACGAACTACATCACCTGTTCCCGAAGGAGGTTCGTTAACAAAAAGACCTGCGGTTGTGCTGACATGAAGCAATCCTGAAATTGTTCCAGGATCATAAGATAAAGTAAACATTCCTCTTGTAAGCATTCCTACTGTAGAGGCTGTTCCGCTTCCTAAAGCTATAGCCATCAACCCTTTAGTTGTTTCTTCTGAATCTGCATCTGCTAGAACCCAAGCTCCTGCACTATAAACATAAACTTTTCCTGCCACTACAGTTGTTGATCCAACATTAATTTTTTCTCCTTGACTTGAGTAATCTACGCTCCCTGTTACATTAAGCAATGTGTTACTTGCCCATGTTCCTGCCGTAACTCTACCTGTTTCTGTTATTTGACTTTGGTCTAAACCTATTGTTCCTGTGCTTGTTATTGTCCCTCCTGTTATAGCTCCTGATGTAGCTACAGAAGTTACTGATCCACCGCCGCTTGCATTTAAAGTAATTGTAGAATTACTACTTTGATTTACAGTAAAAGATCCTCCCCCCGTCAATCCTGTTCCTGGATTAATTGTTATAGTAGCATTATTTGCGGCTGAAGGTATGGTTGGAAAAGTTGTTAAATCACCTTCTCCGTTTATATATTCTTCTGTTTCTCCTTGAAAACTTATAGCTAATGTTCCTGAAGACGTTACAGGTGTTCCTGTAATTTGCAAAGCATCTCCCGCCGCAGACAATGCTACACTTGTTACGCCTGAAGATGTAACATAATTACTATTATTAGTCCATTGACTAATATTACCGCTTTTGTTTGTAAAAGTTTGTGTATTACTTGCTGTAGTAGTACCAGTATTAGTTGTATAACCAGCTCCGTTAGTTAATTGATTATTATCAGTTATGGAGTTAGTAAACGTAACAGTTTCATTAGATGATTGATTTAATGTAATTGTACCTCCTCCCCCTAAACCTGTTCCTGCTGTAAATGTAATTGTTGCATTATTTGCAGTGGGAGGTATAGTTGGAAAGGTTTCTAAATTACCATCTCCTGTTATATACTGACTACCAGAACCTACCACATCTATAGCG
>Ga0308008_1000419_pt1 | contig 17711 bp, 29 predicted proteins | sample Neamet125_FD_203140 | JGI IMG/M metagenome (GOLD analysis project Ga0308008, IMG submission 203140) | Marine microbial communities from water near the shore, Antarctic Ocean - #125 | ecosystem: Environmental > Aquatic > Marine > Unclassified | place: Southern Ocean | collected 2014-07-24
GGCTATTCTCCTTTTGTTAATGCAACTGAAAAAGTTACAGTAGCTGCAACCGCAGCAACAGGAACAATTAATTATGATACTAATACACAATCTATAGTTTATTATACAACAGCAGCGTCAGGGGATTGGACAGTTAATTTTAGAGCATCAAGTGGTGCTACATTAAACTCAGTATTATCTACAGGAGAGACTCTTACATTAGTTCATCTAGTAACTTTGACAGGTTCTGAATTTAGAAACACCGTAGTACAAGTTGATGGTTCTGCAATTACACCAGAGTGGCAAGGGGGTACAGCTCCAACAGAAGGTAATATTAATAGTATTGATTCATATACATATACAATAATTAAAACAGGGGATGCTGCCTTTACAATACTTGCTGCATTAACACAGTTTGCCTAGACTATCATATAGAGCAGTTAATTCAGCTAGAGGATATGGTCTGACTGCAGGTGTAGCAGCCTATGTTCCTGTAAACTATGCTTTTCAATATCTTGTAGTTGCTGGAGGTGGTGGCGGTGCTCAAAATGGCGGTGGCGGAGCAGGTGGTTATTTAACTGCGACAACAGGCACTATGACTCTTGGTACTACTATGACTGTTACAGTTGGCGCAGGAGGAGCCGGTAGTACTATTGGTAATAATTCTGTATTATCTGGTTCAGGTTTAACTACTGTAACTACAATTGGTGGTGGTAAAGGTAATGGTGGTTCAGGTGGCTCTGGCGGCGGAGGAAGATATGGAGGTTCTGGTGGCGGCAGTGCTACAGCAGGGCAAGGAAATGTAGGTGGTAATGGCGGTCCAGCTTCTGATAGATATCCAGGTGGCGGTGGCGGTGGAGCAGGTGCAGCGGGACAAACACCAGCAGGGAGCAGCTCAGCAGGGGGTAATGGAGGCGTAGGTTTATCATCAAGTATTACAGGTTCATCTATATATAGAGCAGGTGGTGGTGGTGGTGGTGCTGGTACAACTCAAGGTTTAGGCGGTAATGGTGGTGGTGGTAATGCTTCAAATGCTGGAGGTACAGCTAGTCCAGGAACTGCTAACACAGGTGGTGGTGGTGGTGCTATACAAGGTGGATCGTCCTATGGTGCAGGTGGTTCTGGCGTAGTTATTGCTAGAGTTCCTACATTAGATTGGACAGGTACACAAAGCAATGCAACAGTAACCACATCAGGCGATTTTACAATATTAACATTTAATTCATCAGGGAGCTTTGTTGTTTAATGAGTAATTTTGCTAAAATAAATAATGGAATTGTAGAAAAAGTAATTGTTGCAAAACAAGACTTTATAGATATACAAGAAGGTAATTGGGTACAAACATCTTATAATACTCATGGAAATGTACATCCATTAGATATGCCATTAAGAGGAAACTATGCTGGAGTTGGATATACTTATGATGAAACTAATGATATGTTTTATAGACCTCAACCTTATCCATCATGGACTTTAAATAATACATCATGGTTATGGGAAGCACCTGTGCCTTATCCTGATAACAATAATCATTATGATTGGAATGAAGAATCTTTAACTTGGGAAACCAAATGAATATGAATACAGAAGACCATAAAAAAGCTATTAAAGAGGGACTACAGGAATGGCTTGATGACAAGTTTATTGAGTTTGGAAAGTTATCTCTTAAAGGAATATTAGCAGTATTCTTAGTAGGACTAGTATACTTATGGTCAGTATCTCAAGGTTGGAAAATATGAGACCTATTATTTATATAGTAGCATTATTAGCAGCTCTACCAATAACACCTATTATTTTAAGTTTAATCTATGGATGGTCTAATACATGATAAGTTTACTATCGCATTTAATACCAATAGGACTTGGCTTCTTTGCTAAGTTAACTGCAATTAAATCTAAGCAATCACATGACGAACACAAGCTCATGCTACAAGGAATGAGTGCTAAAAGAAAGTTTATTGACAGTGCAAGAGATCAATCTAATAAAGAGTCATCCATGGCTGCTTGGAATAGAAGGTTTCTTATTGTAGTTATACTAGCTTTAGTAGCTATGTATCCTCTTGCAGGTGTTCTTGGCATTGAAACAGTAATTCCTGTAACAACAGCAGGATTTAATTTGTTTGGTTTATTTGAAATAGGTGGGGGTACAACCCTTGAAACAGTAAAAGGACTTTACAAGTTTGACGAGATATTCCAATGGGCTACTATTATTATAGAGTTCTACTTTGGTGGTCAACTAGCTAAGTCTAACTAGGAGAGTAAGAATGCCTTTTATGACAAATGGTAAGAGAGATTACAAAAAAGAACTAGCTTGGGAAAAGAAGAATAAGAAGAAGAGAGTTAAACAAAGAGCATCACGTAATGCAGCAAGAGCTAAGTTAGGACTTAAGAAGGGGGATGGTAATCATGCTTCTCATAAGAATGATAATGCAATGGATAATAGAAGAAGTAATTTAAGAGTACGTACTGCTAGTGCTAACTTAAAGAAAGAATCAAATAAGAAAAAAAGGAGAACTACATGAAATTACCACATATGATGTATAGTAAAGCAGGAAAAGGAGTAATGGTAACTACTAAGAAAAGACATCTTGAGTTAAAAGCAAAAGGGTATAGTCATACTAAAAGTAAAAGCAAAGCTAAAGTTAAAAAGGTAGCTAAAAAAAGTATGAGCCTGGGTTATTAATGAGTATAGATTATAGAGGTGAAACATTTGCAGGTTATAATAAACCTAAAAGATCTACTAAAGGTAAAAAGTCTCATGTAGTTCTTATTAAAGATGGTGGCAAAGATAGAATGATTAGATTTGGAGAGGCAGGAGCTTCTACTGCAGGTGCTCCTAAATCAGGAGAATCAGATAAAATGAAAGCTAAACGTAAATCATTTAAAGCAAGACATCGTAAAAATATAGCAAAAGGAAAGACAAGTGCTGCTTATTGGGCAGATAAAGTTAAATGGTAACTAAGGATAAACAATGACATATCTTGAAATAGTAAACAAAGTATTAGTTAGACTCAGAGAAGAGCAAGTCTCTTCTATTGCTGAAAATGAATACTCTTCATTAATCTCTGATCTTACTAATGTAACTAAAAATGAGATAGAGAATGCTTGGAATTGGAAAGCGTTAAGGAATACATTTACTATAACAACAGTAGAGGACATCTTTAATTGGAAACTAGAAGATTCTGGTACTCGTTTTAGAGTTCTTGATGCTTATAATGCTACAACAAAATCATGGATTAACTTAAGACCTACCGAGTGGATGGATGAAGCTTTTGCTTTTACTGATACACTAACAAAAGGTGCACCACAGAACTATGCTTTTAATGGAGTAGACTCTAATGGAGATACTCAAGTAGATTTATTTCCTGTACCTGATAAAGAATATATCATTAGAATTAATGCTGTAATACCTCAAGTAGACTTAGTATTACCAGCTGACGTACCTTTAATACCAGCACAGTTAATTATAGAAGGGACAATTGCTAGGGCTATTAGTGAAAGAGGGGAAGATGGGGGAATGCAGGACCAAGAACTTAGATACCAAAGACTTCTTTCTGACTACATTGCTATTGAAGCAGGACAGAAGCCTTATGAAACTATATGGATGGCAGTATAGTGGCAGGACAGTTACAGCCAATTAGCCTGCTCTCTCCAGGTTTCCTAGGTTTAAATACACAGGATGCTAAAGTAGGTTTAGACAGTGGCTATGCTATTAAAGCTAATAACTGTATTATTGATCAATATGGTAGACTAGGTAGTAGACAAGGATATACTTTAACTACTGCAACTCCAGGGGACTTAACTTCTACTAAGAATATTGAATCCCTCTTTGAGTTTAAAACTACTGCGGGTGGTATTGTTGTTTTTTCAGGGGGTAACCTTAAGTTATATACAGGAACTACTACATTAGCTACTTCTCTTTTTTATATAGCTGATCAGGCAACAGCAGTATCATTAACTTTTACAGCAAATAGATGGCAGTTTGCATCAGCAGCTGAGGGCTTAGGAGTAGCTGGAGTTATTAATGGATTTGCAGTACAGAAATCACATAGAGCTATGGTCTATAGAAAAGCTACATCAGGAGCATTAGCTGGTACATACATATGGCAACGTATTGGAACAGATGGTTATGGAAAAAGACCAACTGGAGTAACAACATTTGATCCTGATACAATGTTATCAGCTTATGGAAGAACTTGGGTATCAGGCTTAACAGAAAATAAACATACTCTTTTCTTTTCAAAGTTATTAGATCCAAGTAATTTCGTAGATGCCGGCTCAGGTGTATTAGATATAAGTAGTGTTGTAGGTAATGGTGATGAGATAGTAGGGCTAGCACAACATAATGGATTCTTAATTATATTCTGTAAAGAAAACATATTAATATATTCAGGTGCTGATGATCCTACCACAATGACATTAGTTGATACAATAGAAGGAGTAGGATGTGTATCTAGGGACTCTATACAAGCCACTGGTACAGACTTAATCTATTTATCGAAGTCAGGTATTAGATCTCTTAAGAGAGTGGTTCAAGAGAAGTCTTTACCTATGAGAGAATTGTCTTTAAATATTAGAGAAGACATTGTAGACTACTTAGCAGTTGAACCAAACTTTGATAATATTAAGTCAGTTTACTATGAGAAGGAAGCATTTTATTTATTAACCTTCCCTGCCTCTAAGATTATGATTTATGTAGATTTAAGAACAGCTCTACCTAATGGCGCAGCTAGGATAACTACTTGGTCCTTAGATGATGGAAGTATGTTTACTAGCTTTACAGCAACAGAAGACAGAAAGTTATATATAGGAGTTACTGGTGGTATAGGAAATTATTCTGGATATAGGGATAATACTGATACATATCAACTTGTTTATAAATCTCCATTCTCTGATGTAGGTGGTGGAGTATCTAAGAAGTTCTTAAAGCGAGCTAAGTTACTAGTTATTGGTTCTGGTACTCAGGACTTTACCTTTCAGTATGGGTATGACTATACACTTAATCCTAGAACAGTAGTACTATCAAGAGATTTAGGTACAGGCGTATATGCTAAATTTGCTAGTACTACATCATTATATGCAGTAAGTAAATATTCTTCAGTAGGGATTGGTGTACAAGAGGTAAAAGTTCCTTTAGGAGGACATGGTGAAACATTTGCATTTGGAATAGTAGCAACAATTGACAATGAGAATGTAAGTATTCAAAAAATAGATTTATTTTTAAAAATAGGGAAGAGTTCATAATGACTGATTATACAAAGACAACAAACTTTTTAGCAAAGGATTCTTTACCAGATTCTGATACAGCTAAGATTATTAGAGGATCAGAGTTTGATACAGAATTTAATAGCTTAGTAACAGCTGTAGCAAGTAAAGCAAATACTTTATCTCCAGTATTAACTGGAACTCCAGCAGGTCCTACAGCGACCTCTACAACAAATACAACACAGCTAGCAACAACAGCTTACGTAACAACAGCAGTAGGGGCTTCATTTCCTACAGGTGGTATTATTTTATGGTCAGGAGCAGAGGCTGCAATTCCTTCAGGATGGATACTTTGTAATGGTTCAGGTGGATCACCAGATTTAAGAGATAGATTTGTTGTAGGTGCAGGAACTACTTATGCTGTAAATGCTACTGGTGGTAGTGCAAATGCTGTAGCAGTAAACCATACTCATACAGGAAGTGTAACAGATCCTGGACATGCTCACGCAATTCTTTATCAGTCTACTGTAGCTGGAGGTGCTTATGGTTCATCAACTTCTGGAACTTCATCAGGAACAACAACAGATTCTAACACAACTGGTATATCAATAACAGTAAACCCATTAACTGGAGAAGCAGGTACTAATAAGAACTTACCTCCATACTTTGCACTATGTTATATTTATAAAACTTAAAGTATGACACCAGAAGATATCGCAAGATATGAAAAGAAGTCTAATAGTAAGTTTGATGATACTAATTTAATAGATAATGAACATGGTTTTATGAGTTGGAAGGTAGATGGAGATCACTTTGTTTGTCTTAGTGCTTATGGTGATGGTGTATACTGGGATAAGTATATGAATGAGTTAGCAAAGCAGTTGGGGTGTACAAAGATATTAACTAGTACAGAAAGAAAGAGCTACAAGGCATATGTAAGGAAGTATAATTTTAAATTAGTAGGATACATTTTAGAGAAAGGGGTGGTTTAATTATGAGTGGATTTATAGGTAAATTAACAGGATCAACAAAGGCTGCTAAGCAGGCAGATGAACGTTATCGTGCCGCTGCTGATAGAGCAGTATATAATCCCTGGGATGTCAGTGGTTCTTACTATGGTGATGCCTCCTTTAATAAGGATGCAAAAACAGCTAGTTACAACTTATCTCCAGAGCTTATTAAGCTACGTGATATGTTTATGGGAGAGTCCTTTAATATTGGAGAAGATGCGGCTTCGGCTGCAGCTGATGCTGACAAAGTAAAAGGATTTGGTAGAGACTTAGTTAATGATGCTATTGGTGGTAGTATTGCAGATTCAGCTACAGGCTACTATAATGATATACAAAGTATTATGGCTCCTCAACGAACACGAGACCAACTAAGCTTATCTTCTAATCTATTTAACTCAGGTAGATCAGGAGTAGGTATATCTGAAGGTACTGGTGGGTATCTTAATCCAGAAAGAACAGAGTACTTAACTAGTTTGAATAGAGAAAATAGTCAGATGGCTTATGATTCTTATGGTAGAGCTAGAGATGAACAACGTGGTGATATAAACTATGGTTTAGGATTATCAGGAGCAGCGGATCAACTTAGAAGTAATCCATTTACTCAAGCTAATCAGATGTTTGCTTTAGGACAAGGAGTAGAGAATGTTGGTATGACACCATTTAATCAGGGTATTCAATTAGGTACTAGTTCAATACCAGGACAACAGATGCAACAAGCAGGATATAATATGGGTACAGCCGCTAGGTTTGGTGCTGACCAAGCTAACGTTGGTATGTTTACAAACTTACTAGCTTCAGGTGCTAATGCTTATGGTGGAGGAAGTTCATTTGGTGGAAGTAGTGGTGGTTCTTATGGTATGCCTGGTTCAGGTACACCTTCTTATGGTACATCAGCTTATTGGGGAGGAAGATAATGGCTATGACACTAGATAAACTATTTAACTTTGATGAACAGACATTAGCTCGTCAGGTTATGAATGAAAGAAAGTATGCTCAAACGGCAGCTAATGATAAGAATGGCTGGGGTAATACAGTAGCAGGGTTTAGTAGACTAACAGATAATGTAGTAGGTCCTGGAGGAGCTCTAGGTGTTAAAGACCCTATACTTGAAGAGAAAGCTTTAGTAGAAACTGCTTTTGCTAATGCTCAGAATAACTTAACTCCAGAAGAATTAGCTGATCCTACTGTACTATATACTAAGATGTTAGGAGAACTACAGAATGTAGGAGCTCCTGCTAAGTATACAATGGGTTTATCTAAAATGATAGAAGAACAAAAGAATGCTACTCTTACAGCAGAAGGGAATGCTTCTTTTAAACAATGGACAGCACAAAATGCACAAGATACAGCACGTATAAATCAAGCAATTAAGATAGAAAAACGAAAAGAAAGAAAAGAACAAGAGTATAATAAAAATATGAAAACAACAGGCTTAGGTGGTGATAGAGCTTTGAATGATTATATTCTTGCAGCTTTTCCTGATATTAATGGTCCAGCTAAAACTAAGTTATTTAATCAATTAAAAACAGAAGCCTCTGAACTTTATCGTAATGGTAGTATAACAGTCCAAGAAGCTCTTGCTAAAGTGTCTAGTACTATAAAAGAAAGGTTTGACTTTGATGATAGTTTCTTTGGAGATACATTAACTGAGAAAACTCCTGTGAATGTCCAAGAAGAAACAAAGACAAACTCAGATGAGTTAAGTAAGTTATTAGAACGTTACAAAGATACAAGAAAATAAGGAATAATTAATGGCTGTTAGTATTGAACGACTAACCAATATGTTGGGTCAAGCACATACTGCTGGTGATGTAGAGGGAGCTACCTTTCTTGCTAATGCAATACGTGACTTTACTCCTCCTGCGGTTCCTCAAGAACAGAGAGATGAAGCTGGTATAGAAAATATACCCTATGCTGGAGCACCTCTACGTGTACTTTCTCACCCTATTGTATATGAAGGAGGAGCTTTAGCTAGTGTAATAGCTAATACTCCTGAATTTCTAGGTAGGATACCTACTCAGACTTTTTTTAGTTCTTTTAACTATTTCTCAGGTAATAAAAAAGATAATTTTGAAATACAATATTCTAAAAATGTTGCTGAAGGCTTAGCAAATAAAATTAGAGACTTTAAAGAAACAGGTCAAGAGATTCCTCTTGATCTCATAAAAGATTTTAAACATTATGATACCATAGGTAGAAATGGAATCTCATGGAAACAAGCTTCTGAAAGAGGTAAAATACAAACTGATAAAATAGTAGAAGAGTATTTAGAAAAGGGAGCTCTGTCAGATAATATTGTTAATCTAGCTATTGATACCTTTATACCAGAAAACCCAGAAACAAAAAAGAAAGTTCTTGGTGCTATTGAAGCATTTAAAAATGACATAGCCAAAAGTGATATTATTCCTTCAGAAAGTACTATAATAGATGAATCAATATTAGGGAGAGCATTACAAGGATTTGGTAAGCTTATAGAGGTTGGTTCGTCAGGACTACAAGTATTAGGTGTTCCTAAAGATGATGCAGATCAAATAGCAGCATTAGCTTCTCTTAAAGCTGCTCCTACATTTTCTAGGGTTGTAAAAGGTGCTAAGAGTAGGGTAGGATATACTGATGCTGTAAACAAAGTATATGGTGATGTACTAAGAGTTCCATTACTTAAGTCAGATAAAAAGAAAGCAGAACAAACAGTAGCAAAACTACAAACAGAACTTGAAGCATATAAAGAAAAGAATAAAGAAGGACTTAGTGATAGTAAAATGGCTGATTGGAATGGACTTACAGCCGAGGTTGCTAAACGAGAAAAAGTTATACAAGAGGCTACTGAAACATTTAATATGCAACAGTATAACTTTATGGGTGGTCAGAAGGCAGGAAGTGCCCTTATGCCTGACTTTGCAGAAGCTACCCTACAAGATTTATATGAATATCAAAAAGAAGCAGCTACTAATATTCTTTCAAAGCAAGGTTCAATTAGAAAACCACTATTTAGTTTAAAGAATGATAAAGCAGGACTCGAAGGGTTTAAAGAAATAACTGCTAAGGTTGCTGGTGGAGATAAGAAAGTTGATATGACTACAGGTGGTAATATCTTCATGAGAATGCAGAATTTATTTGGTAAAGTTAATGGGTTTACTAAAGAAAGACAAATGGTACCAGAAACAATTAGGCAATATAATGAAGTAGTTGATGTACTAGAAGGAACAGCATCTAAGAATATTAAATTGACTAAAGAACAAACTTTGCTAAAAGAGTTCTTTGAACAGTTACAAAAAGAAGACTTACTCTTAACTAAAAAACTACAGAAAGAAGGAATCATAGATCCTTTAATAAAGACAGAAGCTAACTTCTTTCCTAGAAAGTTTGTACAAGTGAAAAAAACTTGGCAAGAAAACATCTTTGGTGATAGATTTAGAATTAACTTAGGTGATAGAGCACCAAGAGAAGCTGCTGTTGTTGCTGATAGAGTATATTTTAAACTAGAAGGTAAGAATAAAAAGAACCCTATTTTTATTACTCTATCTCAATCAGATAAAATTAATCCAAGGACAGGTCTTCCAGGTACTCCTATAGTTACTGTAAACTTTAGAACCCATAATGGTAAGAAAGCTTCTATCCTTCCTAATAAAGATGGGTCTAAGTATGAGAAAATGGCACATGAACTAACTGAACAGGCATCTAAATTAAATGAGGGTAAAGGATTACAACGAACAGGAGAGACACTAGAAGGGTTATCAAAAGAGTTAGCAGAGTTTGCTAAGGCATCTGGTAAGCTAGAGATGAAGAATGTTCCACGTAAAGAATTTGTAGAAGTCTATCCAAAAGAACTAGTAACTGACCCTTTATTATCTGTAATTGAGTCTGTTAATGCTAAAAGACAATTACTTAGAGAAAATATATATGATAGAGAGGTAGCTAATAGTGCTTTTGGTAAAAGAAATATACAAATAGCAGATAGCTTAGCCAAAGCTCATGATAAAGGATATGATCCTAGATACCCAGATAGAAATGTTGCTAAGACTACTACTGAACTTGATAGGAATAATAGTAAAGAAGTATCACCTAATCAACTAAGAGGAAGAGTAAATAATCCTGCATTACCTGGATTAGGTAATAAGTCGCTATCAAAACGAGCAGCAGATATTATAGAAGATAACTTTAAAGAATATAAAAAAGGTATTCTATCTAAGGTGTCAGATGCCCTAGTTAAAAATATGATGCTAAATCCTATACCTCATATGCATAATGAGTTAATCCATTTCTATTCTACTAAAGGATTCCTTGGAGCTATGGGTAAGGATGGAGTTAAAAACTTTGCTGCAGATCAGAGATGGGCTATGGAACAAGTCTTTAATAGAACTCCTGAATATATAGATATGCTAAGATCAGGTAGATCACAGATGAGCCTTAATGTTATTAATTCTAGAAATTTAGATGCTGTATTACAACAGTCAACTCAAAAATTGATGGGTGATAAAGCTACTAAGAAGTGGTATGATGGAATTAGTAAAGGTTTATATAGTGCTTCTAAAGGATACTCTCATATATCAGATTTTGCTCAGTATTCTATGTGGACTACTCGTGATGTTATGTATATGTCTCTTGTAAAGCAAAAGATGAGACAACAAAAGATTAGTATCTCAGATGCTGCTAAACAAGTAGAACTACATATGCCTACTTATAGACTACCAGAAACAGTAGGTCCAGAACAAATATTAAGTTATAAAGTAACAAGAGGAATTTCTAAGTTCTTACAGAATCCAGAATTAGTTATCTTTGCTAGATATAAACATGGTATGTTATCTTCAGGATTAAATACAGCTAAAGACTTAGCATCAGCACTTGACCCAGTATTAAGTAGATTAGGTAAACCAGGTAGGGCAGTAGCTGAAGGACTTGGATATAAGGATATTGCTGTTAATAGATCTAAAGGTAAACAATTTGCAGATGGGTTAGATTCAGGTATGGCACTATCTTCTGCTTGGTTTATTTTCTATCCTTTGATGGATTCATTATATACAGAACTCTTTAATGGTGATGAGGTTAAAGCTAGAAGAGCTGGTATCTTACATATACTAGAAACAGCTAAAGGAGTAGCTCATCAAAAAAAGGAGATTGGTCAGCTAAGACAAGTATTAATAACTATTAATCCTGCTTTCTTATTAATGTATGAACTAGCAATGAATGAGACTATGTATAATGGACAAGAGGTTTATAACTTAAATGACTTATTTGGAACAGGGTCTTTAGCACAATTTGGTAAAGACGTAGGAGTTAAAGCAGTCCAGCAAATACCACAAGTTAGTACGCTAGGTAACTCTACTGATCAATATGATGAGTTAGATATGAAGAAGTTTTTAGGTAGACAGATTGATGCTAAAATGAAAACTAGGGAACAACTAGTTAAAGAGGCACAACGAAAGGCTAGACAGGATACTATAAATCTAAATAAAGCCCTAGAAGGTGACTATCTAGAGGATTACTTAGAAGAATATTATAAGGAACTTGAGTAAGCTATATATGATTTCAATTTTTATACCATGCAAATTGAATTCTAAGTATAAATAAGTCTACTAAAAGATAACCTATTTCATTACCCTCTATAGTATTTTCAAATAATTCAAAACCTACATGCATTCCCATTATAGGTTGGCATGTTATTCTCATACTTCACATTCCTTATTAATTTTAACAATAGTATCTATATCAATTAAACTACCTGCTATAACCAGACCTACTGATATGATTATAGCTGCAATAATTAACTTCATATCTCGCAGGCTCCTGCAACACAAGCTAATGTTTGTGCTCCTATAGTGTTATCATCTTTCTCTAAAAAGGTACTCCAATCAATATTCTGTGGTGTCTTCTTCTTAAGAGCATCATATTCTTCTTTAGTAGCATCTTGATAAGGTGCTTGAACATATGTATGATCTGAATAAGGTAAGAAACTAATACCACTAATCTCATCGAAGTATCTCCATACCCATGAACCTACATCCATCCATTCATCATCTTTAACAGAGATAGTAACGGAAGGTTTATGTTCACACCAGTGACGCTGATAGATTAACCAGTTTTCTAACTGCTCTAAGGCTGTCATATCATTACGAGTGATTGCACCTTTAGGAGCTTTAATAGGGAAAGAAAAGACTGATGTAGTATCAGGTCTAAACTGTTCATCTTCGACTTGTACACCCTGATCAATTAAGAACTGAGTAATACTATCTTTCTTATCCATACGGATCGTTCTTATATAGTGGTTGTTATGCCTAGCATGAATGCCGCTAGCACTATCAACAAGCTGAGACACAGTCCCAGAAGGTTTAACACACGTAATACTTCTCGATCGTGGGATGTCAAGTTGGTCGGCATAAGTATGATTGGTTCTTCTAGCATGATCTCGTAATCTCTCTAGTAGTTTTGGATCTGGATGAGATGTTATCTTGGCATCCATAATCCCCGTCAATGAGACTCCAAGAAGCCTCTCTTCTGCTGTGTTCTTAACCCATTCTGCTGATAAGAACTGAAAATGTGTTAGGTTAGACTGTAATGTGCCCAGTATAGTAGCTAATCTAATCTTACGTTTTAATGTTTCTTCTGTATCTCCATTACGAACAACTACTTCAGTTAAATTACAGAACTGTTTATCACGTAGTATAATCTCTGAACAAGGGTTAGTACCATAAGATAATGTTTTATCTCTACCCTGTTTAGCTGCTTGTACTTGTGCAGCAACTCTATTAAAGATACCACGCTCACCTGACTTAGATTTAACTAATGACACCCATTCTTCCATGAATGTTTCCATATCAGGTTTTTCAGTATAAGCTACTGAGTTATTTGCTAGTCCTCTATGAGAGAAATCATTGTACCAGGCACCCATTTTAGCCTCTCTCATGCGTTTATCTGTAAGATTAGATAGTGAGATGAGGGCTGATCTTCTAACGCCTCCTACGACTACAATTTCTCCTACCATACAGATGATATCATGTACTTCTAATGAGTTTAATTTACGCCCTTTAGCATGATCAAATGATTCTATGACAAACTTAAACAATCTTTCTAAAGGTTCAGGTCCACTAGCTCTACCACCAAAGGTTTTAAGCCTAGCACCTGCTGGTCTAACGTGTGAATAATCTACAGTAGGTATATCACCTTCCCATAGACTAGATAACAGCTTCTTAAAGGCTTTAGCCCACCCTAATTTACTATCACCAACAACTATAACATCATCTACTACTGTTAATTCATGAGGTATACTAGGTAACTTAGATATCTCTTGACGTTCACAAGAGAACCCTACACCTGTACCATTCATCAGGATATATAAGGTTTCACTAAATGCTCGTTTATTATTAATAGCAAGATAAGAGCAGTTATAAGCTGCAATGTTATCTCTTTCACATGCTTCTCCCGCTGACATCATTAGTCTCATTGATGGCATAATTTCTAAATTAACAACAGCTTCTCTAATTTCTTTAAATTCTTTATCCAGTCCTGGTGTTTTAGACTTAAGATATGTAACCATCCTATCTACTGTTTCTTCCCATGTTTCTCTTCTACTAAGTTCCGGTATGTAACGTGCATATCTACTTGCCGCTATCGTTTTCTGATAACTATCCACTTGCTTATCTCCTAATCTATTTGGTTAAATAATTCTATTTGAGTATCATCTAAGTCATCAGATAATTCCTCAAATCTTTCTTCTATTTTATCTTCAAATTTATTTACAATTTCTTTTGCTGATATGTCTAGAGTTTCTAGTAATGTAATTTCATCTAGTTTTTCTAGTTGTTCGCAGACTTCATTAAAGGTTAATGGCATACTATGACCGACCTTCCATATTAACACGTACTGATGTATCACACTCAGGACAATTATAATTAGTCATAGCAAGTCCTTCATTTGTTTCATTAGTATTACCATCTAGTGCCATTTCACTATTACATTTAGGACATTTCATTTCTTCTCCTTATAGCATGCACCAGTTATATTCATAACACCTGGGTTGCTTATTTTAGAACACCACCACTTGTCGTTAGACCATATGATAGCAGTCTCTTTACAATTATTACAGACCCTTTTAGTCTTAACTTTCATTAATTAGTAAAGTCTCTTAGATCAACACCGACAAATCCACAAGATTGTGATTCTTTAATCTTAAAATCAAAAGGATTAGAATCAATATGATTAGTGGGTAGCAAACTATATTCTTTTAATAGGCAGCTTGCTGCCTTATAATCACCACAGTATTCATCATAGTAAGTCATGGCAGTAGGACAATCAATGAAATTCCCCACATACTTTAAGTCTGTATAATCACCACTAAGTGATACTGTTAGTATAAATAATCCTTCAGCCAGCATTTTTAAATACCTCTATCTCTTTTAATAGTTCTATGTAATGAATACATTTATCTAAATCTTCTGTACCATTCTTATCTCTCCAACGGAGAAGATACTTAATAATATTACCTTCAATGTAAGGAATATTATTCTTTGTTATAAACTCAATAGGTTGTATCTCGTACTTCTTATAGTGATTACCACCTACTTGTTTCTCTGATGCTAACTTCTTACCCAGTATATCTAGGTGTTCTTTAGCAACGTTACCATGTATTAAAGATGCTCTACTCATATTAATATTATAGCACATATATTACTAAAAGTCAATACTTATTTGTATTTTCTTTTAAGATAATGTAATGGTATAGCACACTCATCGAATGAACCATTCTCTACATTATGTAACATATATAACCCTCTCCAATGTTGATTAGTTTGATGAGATAAATAATCTTCATCATGTAAATAACAACTACCACTAATGATAGCAGTCATCTGTTTACCTGTTGCATCTTGACCATAAGCAATTGAATGACCTTGCTGATGTCCTGCAACGCAGCTCATATGTTTCTTAGTTAGTAAAGCGTTGGCTGAAGTAACTGGTCTACCCATGATACCGCTAGCAAAATAGTGAGCATAAGCCACGCCATCAATACTAACAACGTCCAAATAAGGATAAACATCCCAACCAGCCTTCTCATATTCTAAATCCTCAAATGATATAAGACCATCTAACTTCCTATCATACTCAATAGCAGTCTTAATTCTTTCTTCATGGTTACCCATAGTGAGCACCATCTTAGGTTTATATTGTTTCTTCTTAGCCTTCAGTAACCTCTTGTTAAGAGCTTTCATCGGTGCTAGTAAAGCATCCATACCTTTTACTGCAGCTCTAATGTCTGCCTTGTATGTTCTACCTTCAAATGATTTCTTACCTGTGTCATATGACGAAAGACTCGGCATGTCTGCAAAGTCTCCGATCATAACAATAACATCAGGTTGTTTATCTACTATGTATTTTCCAATCCATGTTAGATAAGATAAAGAAATCCCAGGCTTAACCTGGGTATCTCCTATTACTAGATGTTTTTTCATTAGTGCATTGTCTCCAATGGTAAGTCAATACTATTATCGATACCTTCATCAATCGCTGACTTAATTATACCCTCACGCATGAGAGCTTTAATAGCAAATGACATTAGGAACTCTGATTCTTTAGAATCTACCTTAAAATCAAAGTCACTACTACCATCCTCATTCTCTTTGAAGTTTGAAATAATCATTAATCCAATTTCTCCTAAAGTCTAACCACATGAACCCTTCTTTCTCAGCCCACATAGCATATGTTGTTTTACTACGCTTAGTAATCTTATTGTCTGGATTCATAAATAAGAATATTATCGTAATTCTTGGATGCATATCTTTAAACCAAACCATCTTCTGTCTAGTAGCTAGATCCAATTTCCCTTTAGCTTCAATGTATACACCGTTAGCAACTTTGAAGTCTGGCGTGTACTTACGCTCCTTCGCAGGCTGTCTATACGGGATAGCATCTGGCTCATACTTAACTCTTGGAATATGTTTCTTAAGTATCTTCCAAGCTTTTACTTCAAGCCCTGACTTAAATGTAGGCATTAAAACGATCTCTCCATACATCTCCTTCATGTCTCATTATCCATAAGACACTAGCATTCATTATAAACTCTTCATCATTACTATAAGAAGCACGAACTACATCAAATAGTTCTTGTTCAGTTTCCTTATCAGTAAGGATAGCTTGAGCTTTCTTAGCACCTATACCTGCTATACCTTTAATGTTATCAGATGAATCTCCCTTTAAACATTGCTCAAAGAATAACTTCATACCTCCAAGTTCTGTTTGATCAAGCCATCTGTCAGGCTTATTCCAGCCCTTACCTTTAATTTCCCATGCGAAATGTTTACCAGGGATCATGAGCATATCTTTATCTAATGATACAATTACTGTATCATCTGTTTGATTAATACCCATAGCATCATCAGCCTCCAACCCTTCTGGAGCCAGCTCTGCACCCATCTTTTCTATAGCATACTCTCGTAAGGCACTCAAGTGTCTAGGCTTAGCTGCTGTACGATTAGCTTTATACTCAGGATAGATTGTCTTTCTAAAATTAGTTTTACCAGTAAGGAATGCACGATACTCTGTGCATCCAGTCTTGGTTAATAATTCATCTAATAAACCCTCAGCCCTATGTACGGCTATACCAAAGTTATCATTCTCTGCACTTGCAGCGCAGCGAAAGACTACTAGATCATGATCAATTAATGCTAACATATTATCCTTCTAAAGGTGGTAACGTTAGATGAGGTAAGTCATCTGCTGCTGGTGTAACTATACCAGTAAGTTCTGGTAAAGTTGTTAGTGCTGGTAACTGTGCAACAGTTAGTACTGGATCACCAGCAAGTGCTGGTAATGAAGGTACTGGTGCAAACTCTTTTACTACACTCTCATACGTTACAGTATCTAAAGTTTCTTTCTCTGAAGTTCCTATGAATACTAGGATTCCAAAGAAAACTCCTAAAGCTATGTATGTGTCTCTATCTTTCTTAGTCATACTATTCTCCTAAAAGGGTATATCACTAGGTTGCTCTGTTATGTCAGGCATATTAGATACTTCACCTAATACAAATCCTTCATATAACTTAGCAAGACTGATGACATCATTAGCTGATGCTGAACTACCTTCAAGTGCTAGTGTAGCTACTGCATTACTTAATGATGATTGACGGACTATCATTACTTGTCTTGCAGCACGCTCATCTTTTGTTTCATAGTTACTACCTGAAACTCTAGTTGAGGACTTAGCTGCATTACCTTGAGTAGCTGGTGCTGAACTTCCATCTGATCTTGTATCAGACGTTGATTCTGCAGTACCTACTGCTGTCCATTGCCAATATCCATTGGTATCTTTCTCTGTACTTACATGTATTACATCACCCTTAGTCCAAGTTTGTGAGGCTTTAAACACTGATGGGTTAGCAAAGGACATAAGCTTTTTACTTTGTGCTTGACCTTGATCATTCTTATACATGATCTCCACAGATTGATATTCTCTACCATTCTTTGCAGTGTGTGTATTTAAGTTTGATACGTCAACGACATTTACTTGCATAACTTCTCCTTATTAAAC
>Ga0308008_1000423_pt1 | contig 17641 bp, 22 predicted proteins | sample Neamet125_FD_203140 | JGI IMG/M metagenome (GOLD analysis project Ga0308008, IMG submission 203140) | Marine microbial communities from water near the shore, Antarctic Ocean - #125 | ecosystem: Environmental > Aquatic > Marine > Unclassified | place: Southern Ocean | collected 2014-07-24
TGTCCACGCGTTATTGATTTCTTGATCGTACATATTTTAAAGTTATTAAGGTGTATCGCTTCGTTGCTTACATATATATTATCGATTACTATTCGTATTCGGTTTGTAAGAAATGAAAATGTCTGCAGACCAGGACCGGACCAAGACCCGGGAAAAGGCAAACTGATCAGGCCAGACCAGGACCAGACCAGGACCAGCTGCCAGCAAATTAGTTTCTAGAACCAGGCCAGGAAAAGGCAAACAGGCGTGCAAAACCAGGGGAAAAAGGCAAAACATCTGGCAGGATCCATAATCGGACTGGGGCCCCGGCCAAAAGCAAACGCGTTTCCTGTTTTGAAGTGCAGCTAAAATATGGTATAGCAACACAAACTGTACATACATCTCAAAAATTTCAAAAAATATTTTTTTTCATTGTTTTTTATTGAACAGAAAGTGGGACATTAGGTAGTTATATATAATAGTAGCAGGCTATCGTCGCACTTTTATATATTTGTAAGAATTACCCTTTCCATGTAAGTATTATAGGTATAATAACATTACAATAAAATGGGTAAACAGAGATTAAGTCCTCAAGCGGCGAAAGCAAAATCAGAAAGAGATCTAGCGGCAGCTAATACAGACGACAGAAAAGCAAAGAGAGCTGACAGTCAGAAGAAAAGGCGGAAAGCTATAAAGAATAAGGGGTTAGCGTTTCTATTGGACAAAGATTACGACCATAATACAGGTAAGTTTGTATTATCTTCTCATAATAGAGGTGGAACCCAAAGTAAAAGTAAGAAAGACGGTACTAAAGCCGAGAAAAACAATAAATAAAACATCGATAGAAATAAAAAGTTCACAATATGGCTAGAATAAGTTCGTATCCAATAGATACAGTAGTACAAGACAAAGATGCTTGGATTGGTAGCGATGCCACCACTAGGGCTACTAAACAATACACAGCAGAATCTTTAGCTGCATACATAAATGCTAAGCTTGAAGTTAATATCTCGGGGCAGATGTCATTTAAGTTTGTAGACGATGCAACTGGCGCTAGAGACTTTAGCGGACCGGCAGATGGTTCAAATATAATAGATATAACTACGTTGCAGCTTTCGATTGTAGACAACGGCGATCAGAATATAGTTGCTTTTATGGAGTATCTAGTAGGTAATAACATATTGATAGGTGAAGCAGATGCTATAAGTACATTTGGTCACTTTACAATAGATAGTTATACGGCAACAGCAGGAAGTGCAGTGCTTTATACTTTAAACCTAACAAATCTCGGTGGTAACGGAGTTTTAACAGAAGATAAGCTCTATGCTTTTACTTTGTTTACATTATCCAGTAATAGTGGATCAACATTTACATTTAATCAACCCGCACCTGGTGCAGCAACATGGGTTATTAATCATAACTTAGGAAAATTTCCTTCTATAACAGTAGTAGATACAAGCAACGTAATAGTTTACGGAGAATCAACATATACAAATAACAATTCAGTAACATTAAGTTTTGCCAGCAATGTAGCAGGTAAGGCTTATCTAAATTAAAATAAACATGGCATTAAATTTTTTACAACCAATTGATCTAAATCAAAATCAATTAGATAACGCAGTAATTCAGAACTTTACAACTGCAACAATACCTGTTTCGGGTAAATTAGGACAAGTATTATATGATACTACCTTAAACAAAATGAAAATATGTACAGTGGCTCAAGTTGGGGCAACTAATGCTACATATTCTATAATAGGTGGAACTGCTCTTGGAGCTGGTGCTGGTCTTGTTATTACCGCTGGTAATGTAGCTGTTGATTATTCATCAACTGGTATTATAGACGATGCAAACGACGGAACAAGTGTTACTCTTGTTGACACGGATGAATTTTTGTTTGAAGACGCCAATGGGACTGCTGCTACTGCGGTACAAAGAGCTACATTGTCTCAGTTAAAAACTTACATCGGAGCTGATGGTAATACTACATATACATTACCTGTTACAGCTGGCGCTGCAAATACAGCTGTTGTAACTTTAACTGGAACTGATGGAAATGATTCTACACTTACAATTTCTGGTAAATCAAATGAAACAACAGTTACCGAAACCGCTGGGGCTAACGGAACAATTGTTATTGGATTACCTGATGATGTAACAATAGGTGGTAAATTAACAGTTAGTGGTGTAGGAAATGATGCTATAGCTATAACAGGTAGAGCTACATCCGCTGCAACACGTGGATCTGATGTAGATACGACTCTTACAACAAAAGGATATGTAGATGGTTTAATTGAAGGTGGTATAAGTTTCAAAGGAACATTCAATGCTGCTACTGGTTCAATTGTTGGTACGGCTGATTTCTTATACCAAGTAAATGGTGCTGGAGCTTTCTTACCAGGAAGTACAAGAGTTGCTATAGCGCAAGGGGATTACTATGTAGCTGCTACAGCTGGTCAATTCTACGGAAACGCAGGAACTGGTGGTAATGGTCCTTTATTAGATATTGGTGATGCAATCATCGGACTTGCTGACGTAGCAGTTGATGCTTCTGTTGTTACAAGTTGGTCTACAATTTCACAAGGTGTTACTGTTAATAGTATAACTACTACAAACACTGGTAACTCAACTGGATCTGCATTAACCGGTTTAGTAAACGCAACAGGTGCAGTAACTGTAAACTCATTAGCATATGCTGGTGGCGCTAATATTGGTTATGTACCAACTGGTGGTACAAATACTACATTCCTTCGTGGTGATGGTAGTTTTGCTACTCCTGCTAAAGAAACTACAGCTAGAGCTTTATTACTTGATTCTTCAATAGCACCTGTGGCTTCAGCTACGGCAGCTGGAGTAACAATGTTCTCTGTGGATGTCGACAGTGTTGCTGTTTTTGGAGATGGTACAAATACTATCGATGCTATAGATGTTACATGTGAAGTTATAGATGCTTCAACAACTGGAACAACTGCTGGTCAAACAGTTTTCGCTGATGTAACAAGAGGTGTGAATGGTTTAGCGGGGTCTTTTGGAACTGGTTCATTAAACATAGCGTTTAGCGGAACTGTTGCAAATTCTGTTTACAAAGTATTGCTTAATTACGTAGGATAGTAATAATTACAATCAAGCGACGGCAGACATATGGTAGGTTGTCGTTTGATTAATTAAAAAAATATATATAAAACCATATTATGGCTATAAAATTTTTAAATGATCTAATTGCTTCCGGAGAAGCAACTTTCCAGGTAATTCCCACAGTGGGTACTAGGACCGCGGGAGACAGCACTACATACGCTGCATCAACTGCTTTTGTAACAAACGCTTTAGGAAGTTTATCAACTCCTTTTGAATTTAACACAACATCAACAACTGGTATTCAATCAATACAAGCAGGCTACAATGCTAACACAGCAAGTGGGGTTCGTTCTATAGCAATGGGAGATGGCACAAGTGCAGGTGGAATTGCTTCTACAGCAATGGGATATCAAACAACAGCAAGTGCAGGTTCTTCTACAGCAATGGGAAATAGCACAGAAGCAAGTGGATCTATATCTACAGCAATGGGATTTGGCACAGAAGCAAGTGGATATGCTTCTATAGCAATAGGAAGTAGCACAGAAGCAAGTGGAAGTTCTTCTACAGCAATGGGAAGTAACACAGAAGCAAGTGGGGTAGCTACTACAGCAATGGGAAAAAACACAACAGCAAGTGGATTTAATTCTACAGCAATGGGATTTGGCACAACAGCAAGTGGTCTTAGTTCTGTATCAATGGGACAATTCAATGTCATTAATAGTAGCGATACCCCTACGACTTTCGCTTTAACTAACACAGCTTTTTCTATTGGTAATGGTACAACCGCTGCGTTAAGTTCAGATGCCTTTAAAGTTTTATTCAATGGTACTACAACTATAGCGGGTAGTATTACAGGTACATCTATTATTAAGTCTGGAGGACTAGCAACTCAATTTTTAATGGCTGACGGTACCGTTACAACTGCATCTGCTGCTCCAAGTAATGCTACTATAACTTTAGCTGCTGGAACTGGATTAACAACTGGTGGAGATTTTACATTAAATCAAGCCGCTAATGAGACAATAACATTTAACGTTGGCGCGGGCGATGGTATTAGAGCGTCTGCAAGCAGTGTAAATATAGATTATTCAAGCGTTGGTATTGTAAATGACGCTAACGACGGAACATCTGTTACATTAGCTGATACGGATGAGTTTATATTTGAAGAAGTTGGAGAAACAGAAACGGCAGTAAAGAGAGGTACGTTATCTCAATTAAAAACTTACATCGGAGTACCAGCAGGTACCGTAACTAGTATAGGTCCGGGGGATTTTACAACTATCGATGCAACTGATCCAGCTGTTCCAATAGTAAATGTAACAGGAACAACTTTACCTACAGTAAGTAAGCTTGTAGCAAGAAACGCATCGGGATTAGCATTTGCGGCAACACCAGCTTCGGGAAGTAGTGATACAACACTTGCAACAACTGCTTTCGTGCAAAATAAATTAACTGGCTTACTACAATTTAAAGGAGGATTTAATGCTACCACTGGTATATTAGATGATGGATCTGGAGACGATCTTTATACAGATGTTGTTATAGCTGTTGGTGATTACTATGTAGTTTCTACTGCAGGTAATTTCTTTTCCAATGCAGCAACACCGTTAACCGTAGGTGATTCAGTTATAGCTCAAAAAGCTGTGCTGGACCCAGGGACTACAGCAGCTGTTGAGGGTGATTTTGTGGTCGTACAATCTGATACAGATCTTGCAACATTGGCAACAGTTGGTATTGGTAATGTGGCTCCAACAGCTAATCAAATAGGTGTTACTTACGCAAACGGTACTGGTACACTAACAAACTTAGATAGAGGATCTAGTCAAAACATATTTAAAACAATCACTGCACCGGTTGGAGGAAATGTAGTAGCAGATTCAAATACTGATACGCTTAATTTTACCGCTAGTGGTGGAATGACTATTACTAACACACCTGGTACAGATACAGTAAACTTTTCATCAGTAAATAACAACACTGAATATACGGCTGGTACAGGTCTTACTTTAAGTGCTGGTAATGAATTTTCTGCTAATGTTAATGCAACTGCTCAAACGGTTGCAGCTAATGGAGTTACAGCTACAGCGGCTAGAACGTATGCAGTTCAAGTTGACTCATCAGACGACTTAGTTGTTAACGTGCCTTGGCCAGCCTCTGCAGGAGGTAGTGTAACATCAGTATCTTCAACAACAGCTGGAGACGCTTTAGATGTAGCAGTAACAAATGAAACAATCAGTCCTGCTTTAGCTTTTACATTTGCAGGAGCAACAACACAATATATTAACGGTCAAGGTAATTTAATTACTTTTCCGGCTGGTTCAGGCGGTACAGTTACAAGTGTAGCTACTACTCACGCAGGTAATGCATTTACTGCATCTATTGGAGGTGTATCAACTGTAAATCCTTCAGTAAATACCGCAATGGCTGGTACTGCACTACAATATATAAACGGATTAGGTAACTTAATTACTTTTCCAACACTTACCAGCGGTACTGTAACAAGCGTAGGCGCTGCGAATGGAACTTTTATTAGTAGTTCAAGCACAGATATTACAATTTCAGGCGATTTAACTTATGATTTAAGTGCAACAGGAACACCTGGCGACACAACTTTTTTAAGAGGTGATAATAAGTGGGAAACTATACCAGGAGGTTTAACATTAGGAACAACAGCAGGCACTGCGTTAGAAGGGAACACTGTTACCATCTCTACAACACAAGCAGCTAATATTGTTACAAATAACGGCAAAGATACAGATACAGGTTTACCTGCTATATTAAATACTGCCGGAACTGCAAGTTTAACAACTGGAATTACAGCTTTAGAAATAAGAACTTTAATCGGTGCAGGAACAGGAAGCGGCACAGGTAATGGTACAGTAACAGGTACTGGAACAAGTGGTTATATTCCAAAATTTAATGCCGCAGGTACAGGTATAGAAAATACTGCTACTATATTCAACGACGCAAACGGTAACGTTGGTATTGGAACGAATAGCCCTAATGGTAAGTTGCATGTTTCTACTGGAAATAACCTTGATAGTGGTGATCTAGAGTTTGTAATAGGGGGATCAGTAAATGTTAGTGCGAGAGCAGGTACAATAATAAAAAATACATCAAGCCCTTATGAAATGAAAATAAGGGCAAGCAGAGGCACTAGTGTTGGTGCACAAAGACCATTAGTATTAAATGACCTTGGAGGTGTAGTTGGTATTGGGACTCCAACTCCAACGCAATTATTACATATAAGTTCAACGGGACCAGCTAAATTACTTATAGAAGCCGATACGGATAACGTTACTGAATCTGATACTGCTGGAATTATATTATCCCAAGACGGTGGAGCTGTTAATAGTAGACTAGGATTTGCGACTTCAAATATTCTTGAAATAGTTAATGAGTCGGCTTTTAGTTTGATTCTTGGTACTAATAATACCCCGAGAATGTATATTAACAGCTCAGGCCTAGTTGGTATTGGAACGACTACTCCTAATACGCTTCTTGATATAGCTAGCGGTAGCATTGGTGCATCCGCGCCCACTGCTAGAATAACAAGTACCGCAGGTTTTGCTGATTGGTCTGGAATATTAGATGATTTAGGTAGGTTTGAATTTTTTACAGATGATGAGTCTGGAAACGCTCCTTATTCTTTAGGTTATGTTGGAATAAAAAACGACTACACCTTAGGTACACCTACTCTTCCAAGTGGAGCAATGGTATTCGCAACAACTACTTATAACGCGCCTGGAGGAGCTGTAGAAAGAATGCGTATTAGTTCTACGGGGGCTGTTAAATTTAATGCCTACGGGGCAGGTATATTAGTAACTGATGCTTCAGGTAATATTACAGCATCAACTACTGGTGGTGGTGCAGTTATAGGTACTGGAACAAGTGGTTATGTTACAAAATGGAATGCTGCTGGAACAGGTATAGAAGATACTAATACTATATTCAACGGCTTAGATGGTAGGCTTAATATAAATAATACTTTTATCGGTACTCCTAACGCTGGTACATCTCCAGATTTATGGATTGCAGGTAAAACTGTTAATCAGCCAGGTAGAATTTATTTAATGAATACTACTACAAACGCGCAATCCGGCACAATAAATGGAAGCATTGAGTTTGGTCCAAAAGATGATGCTTCAAATGGTTATACAAACGCAAGAATTATAGGTAAACAAACAAGTAATTCAGGTACAGGTAATGGTGGAGAAGGCCAATTAGAATTTCAGACAAGTGCCTCTGGCGCTTCAGTAGCGCCTTCAACTAAAATGACTATTGATTCTGCTGGTTTAACAACAATAGCTGGTGATTTAACCCTAAACACTATATCACCCAGCATATTGCTAAAAGCGGGTACTCAAAATGTAGCAGCTTTAGGTGATCTTGGGGCAAACACGGATGGACAATTAGCACTTTATAATAGTTCAGGTACACTTAATGTATTGCTTAATGGTGACAATCAAAGCAATTACATAGCAAATGGTAATTTGGGTATTGGAGTAACTAACCCTTCGGAAAAACTTGTTGTACAAGGTAGCGTTAATAACGATGATATTGGAATACTTATAAATAACACTTTTGACGACAACAACCCTGCAAGCGCACCAGCTTCAGCATTACGATTTGGAGCGGCGAGTAATAATGGTCATATTAGAGTTTTTGGAGCACCTAATGACACGGCTTCAAAACATCGAATGGACATAGGCTCTACAGCTGGTAGTTCTTTTTTAACATTCTCTCCAGGGGGCGCAGAAAGAATGCGTATTGCTACAGATGGTACTACTACAATAATTGCCTCTGTTGGTATTGGAACTACCGCCCCATTATCTAAACTTCACGTATCAGGTGGAGGCTCTGCTCAAACAACTTTAACAATTGGAGCTTCAGGAACTAGTAATGATAAATCGTCAAAATTGTTTTTTAACGAAGGAGAAAGCGGTGTTACAGACTCTAAAGACTTTGGATTTTCTTTAGCTTATAACGGTAGTGGAAACTCTTATCCAGGGCTAGTGAGTAATGAGTTTGGAATAATAAGACATAATAACAGCGCTAACGGTGATGTTATTATGAAGATAGCAAGAACAAGTAATAATACAACTTTTACAGGAACCGTTACTGCTACAAACTTTATATTATCTTCTGATGAAAGATTCAAAGAAAATATAAAAACATTAGAACCTAAAAAGATAGACGTTAAATGGAAGTCATTTAATTTAAAAACTGATGAGGACTATAGAACAGGTGTTATAGCTCAGGAATTAGAAAAAACTAATCCAGAGTTTGTAAGAGAAAATAGCGAAGGTTTTAAGTCAGTAGCTTATATAGATTTATTAATTGCTAAAATAGCTGAATTAGAAGCTAGATTGGAAAAACTAGAAAAATAATGGCAATACCAGATACAAATACTTTTAGTATGCAAGATGTGCAAAATGAATTTGGCACTTTTGTTACTAATTTAACTACGGCGGTTTTTGAAGGAGTAGGAGAAGGTGGTTTTGATGTTGGTTATAATCCAAATTCGTTTGGAGAAAATAATAACATGTTAAATTTTAGAAATTACGGAAATGTATCAACAGGTAGAAGAGGATTTTCTAGAACAATAGATAATTATGCTACAGCAGGTGCGGCATGTAATGGTGTAGATGTGCTTGGTTTTGATAACAATACCACTGTTTCATATCATACCGGCATCGGAACAATTCCAGCTGTAGGAGATACAGTATACCTTGCGGCTAATGGAAACGCTAAACTATATGTTTCAGGTCGATATTGGGGAGCTTTTAGTGATAGGTCATATACATCTGTAACTTTTAGAACAAATGTAAGCGGAGTGGTGCAAGATGTATTAACTTGTGCGCCGCCAACACCAGTTTGTCTTTTATCTACAAATAGAACAGTAACTTCACCTAGTAATATTGCAGGAAATAACGGGAAATTAAATATATATTATACCGATAAAATTTCCACATTGCAGTATAGCCTTAATGGAGCCGCTTTTATAGATGCGCCTGTTCAAACAAATCCATCAGGAGCTTGGACTCTTACTGGATTTTCCCCAGGTAGTGGAACAATAGATTTTAAACAACTTAATAATTGGCCTAATTGTACAAGATCACTCAATTATACGATTGTTGCACCATCGTTCACTATTGTGCCAACCGGAGTTGATACAAGCGTCTCCAGCGATATAACCATTCTTGGTACAAACAATAATATAACAACGCGTGTTTATACAATCGGAACCCCTGGTTCATTGGTTCTAACATCTACTAGCAACCCAGTAGATCTAAGTTCGTTATCAAACGGTACTTACCGTGTACAAGTAACGCAAGCAAGCCCTAATATATTATTTCCAGGTCCCACGAATAATGATTATGTAACAATCACCCTATTTTAAATGTGTATAAATAAATAAATAAAAAAAATGATAGATTATAATTGGAATTGTAAAACAGTAGACGCTTATGTAGAAAAAGCGGGAAACTCAGATGTAGTATATAATGTGCACTGGAAATTAACAGGCTCAGAATTTGTACCAAACTCGGAGGGGAACGACCCTCCTACGGGTAAAACTTATTCTATTACTAATATAGGATTACAAGTTTTAGATACAAGTGAAATAACAAATTTTATTCCTTGGAATGAAGTAACTGAAGTAGAAGTAGAAGCGTGGACAAAAGCGGCTATGGGAGAAGAACAAGTATTACTTGTAGAAACTAATATTGCTGCTCAAATAGCCTTATCAATAGCTCCAGTGTCTGTACAACTAGTAGTTGGACAACCTATTTAGGTAAAAATTGACTAAAATAAGTAATGATACTGATATACCATAAAGGTATTAATTAAATCAAATCAAATTATTTTATGTCAGATGCAATAGTTAAAAACCTTAACTTTGGTGAAGATGCCAGAGGTAAAGTGTTTAAAGGAATACAACAACTCACAGATGCCGTAAGTTCTACATTAGGAGCTAGCGGCAAGTGTGTGTTATTAGAAGATGGTTCAGGTATGCCAGTTATAACTAAAGACGGTGTAACGGTAGCTGATTCAATAATCTTGCGAGATCCAGTGGAAAACATGGGAGCTACTTTATTAAAAGAAGCAGCAAGAAAAACAGTTAGAGAAGCGGGTGATGGTACCACTACAGCTACAGTTCTAGCTCATGCAATATTAGAAGAAGCTTATAAAGTTTCTGATAAAACAAATTCGAGAGAATTAAAAGACGGGATTAATTCTGCTGTTGGAAAAGTAGTAAATTTTTTAAAGCTTGCTTCTGTACCTGTTGAGGGTAACATGATAGATCAAATAGCTACAATATCTACAAACAACGATCCTGTTCTTGGAAAAATTATAGCAGATGCTTTTAGGGCAGTAGACAATACGGGTGTGGTAATGATGGAAACATCGGCTAACGGTAAAACAGAAGTTGAAGTAGTTGATGGTGTTCAGTACGATAAAGGACTGACAAACTCTCATTTCGTTACAAACCCTCAGTCAAAAACAGCTGAACTTGAAAACCCTTTAGTATTATTAATTGAATCTCCAGTAGATACGATTAGACAAATACAATCAGTGTTAGAGTACGTTATAAAAAACAATAAACCTTTGCTCGTTATAGGCGACTTAGATCAAGGTGTTTTATCTGCTCTAGCTATGAATAAAATGAAGGGTAACATAAAAGTAAATGTTATCGACGCACCTACATTTGGAATTAGTAAGAAAGAAGTCTTAGATGACTTATCATTACTAACAGGTGCTACAATTATAAACGAAGATTTAGGTGACGATATGGATATGATCCAAGTCGAACACTTAGGGTCTTGCTTGAAAAGTGTTACTTCTCATAATGATACAGTAATACAAGTTAAAGAGTCTTCTCAGGAAATACTAGATATTATAGAAGGTATTAAGTCTGAATTAGCTCAAGGTGATTTACAAGCATATCAGGTTATTAAGTTAGAAAAAAGATTAGCAATGTTAGCAGCTAAAATAGCTATCGTTAAAATCGGCGCTAACTCTGATATCGAATTAAAAGAAAAGACAGATAGAGTTGAAGATGCTATCTGCGCTACTAAAGCTGCTATTAAAGAAGGAATTGTTCCAGGTGGAGGAATTGCTTTATTAAATGCTTCAGACTACATCGTAGCTAAAACAGAAGGAGAGACAGTGTTGCTAGAGGCTATTAAGGCGCCTTTTAAGACAATATTAAATAATGCTGGTATAAACAACTACACTGTTCCAAAAGGTAGAGGTAAAGGTCTTAATGTGGTTACAGGGAAAATGGTAAATATGATTAAATCAGGTATTATCGATCCCTTACTTGTTACGAAGAGTGCTCTTAAAAACGCCGCTTCAGTAGCTACTACTATTTTATCAACAGATTGTGTAATCAATAATTTGAGAATAGATGAAAGCGGTAGGTAGAAATATAATTATAAAGAAACTAAAAGAAGGGACTACCAAAACAACTGGTGGTCTCTTACTTGCAGAGAATCAAAGAGAAGACATTAGATACACTGAGGCTACTATAGTTTCACTAGGTGATGAAGCTGCTGCTACTGGCTTAACAGAAAATGGTAAGATATTTTTTGACAGACACGCGGGGCATAAGATTGAAGTAAATAAACAAACCTATCATGTTATAAAATTACAGGATGTAGTTGTTGTTTTATGAGAAAGCTAGATGCAAGGGATATAAAAGATTTAAACCTGCTAAAGCATTATAGAATAATAAGAAAGTGGGCGTGTAAGAACAATGATCTTAACGATGCTGATTTAGAATTGTTAATCTACTTTGATTGTATGGAGTTTTTTACAAAACAAGATTTTAAGATAGGTAGTTATTCTTATAGTTGGGATAACAAAAGATGGAATAGATTATTGAAAGAAGGCTGGATAGTTGTGTGGCGTAAAAGAAACAGAACTACTCAGAAATATCATATATACAAAATAAGTTTTAAGTGTAAACAACTTATAGCTAGAATGTATAGAGTTATGCTTGGTCAAGAAGATATACCAACAACTAAAAGATTTAATAAAATAATAGCTGGTGATTCATATACAGATAAAGTAATGGCAGTAGCTATAGATAATGTTAACAAAGATAAAAATAGATAATATGCAACAACAAAAAATAGATCCAATAACGGGAATACCGAGTGCTTCTCTTTCTACGGGTATACAAGCCAGCGGAATACAAGGAGGATTACCAGCAGCTGAAGACAGACAGTCTACTGTTCAAGCAATGGGTGGAGGACTTGCAAACTTGGATTCTAAAGAAGCTCAAGCTATGCCGTCTAATATGCGAAGCGGACGTCCTCAAAACTTTATTACGCAAGCTCAACAAGCTGTAGGACAACAAATTTTTGGCGATCAGTCGTTACCTACCCCTATGTACAAACTGGATCCAAACTACAACGGAGAACCTGGTGTGCAAGAAGAAGATTTTGAACAGTTTAAAAAATAATCATGGAAGACAAGAAAAAAGCAATATTTGCTAACGAACAATTAAACGGACAAGTAGGTGAGAACGCTGTATGGGATGGACCATTGAGCAAAGTAGGTTTTCCAATGGGAAAAGGATCTAGTTCTGGTAGACTAGGCATGCAAGTGTCAAAGTACCCTACTCCTGATCCAAAAGGACCTATTACTCAGATTGCTAAAGGTCAAATGTAATGTGTATTGGTGATATAAAATTATATTCATTAAATCTAAGTACTATGGCTATTAGTATGACAGAAATAGACGATATGATGAAACTAGTACTTTTGCTTATAACTATAGGTTATACATTGCATAAGTGGATACATTTAAAAAAGAAACCAAAATAATATGGCTTATATACAACCAAGTAAACGAGAAAGCGAAAGTCCATTAAAAAGAACTAAACCTTATAAAGCAGGCATGAGTGCAGCTGAAAGGAAAGCTTATAATAAAAAGACAGGAGGCAAACTAAAAGCACCTCAACCAGGAGGAGGTTCTAGAAAAAAATCTTATTGTGCAAGATCTGCAGGAATAAAAAAATGTAAAGATCCAGATAAAAACGGAGATTGCCCTAACGATATCGCTAGAAGAAACTGGAAATGTTAAATAGTAAATAAATAATAAAATGGATAAATCAAGAAAAAAAATTGCACAAGACTATTCGCGTAATGCAATAGCAGATTCTAAGTCATCAAAAAAGTCTATTAAAAAAGACGGTAAATACGAAGCTAAAATGGCTGTTAAAGAAGCGTCTGGAGAAGGACCAAGTATGTACGGAAAAAGTAAAGGACCTAAGATGGGAGCTAAGAAAGGTGATCAATCTAAAAGTAGATCTGATTACTCTATGGATTCAGGAAAAACCGATAAAGGTTATAAAGGTAAAAGCGGATCTTCAAAAGGTGATCAATCAGCTAGCAAAAAAGATTATATGAGTAAAGGACCAAAAATGGAATCCATGTCTCAAGAGAAAAGCAACTTACTGAAGGACATGCCTATTGATCGTGAAGCTTCAAAAGGAAGTCCAGCTATGAATCAAAACAAAGGATACGGTAAGCCAATGGCATCACCAATGAAAATGGGAGGATCATGGATGTCAAAGCATACAAAAAGTAAAATGTAAAACAGTAGAGTCTGTTTAAAAACTCAAAGCCAAACACTAACATTAACATTAACATTAACAAATCAAAAAAATGGCACAATTTTTAAAAGTACCTTTTACTTCTGCAGCAGGAGTACTTGGAGAAACATTAATCCCAGTTAGTAAAATTGGAGGAATTACTGCAACAAGCGCAGGAGCAGGAGCAGCAGGTTTAACAACTGTAGTAGTTTCAACTGACAGTAGCGCTACTTCATTATACACTATTGTATTACCTGCACCTATTGTAGCACCTGCAACTGCAGCAACAAGAGTAGCAGATGCACTTGCAGTATTTAGCGCAGCACTTGTAGCTAATCCAGGAGGAATCGTATCTACGGTAGTTCCACCTCAGACAACTGCTCAAAATCCATTACCTCAAACAGGATCTGGTAGACAACCAATTGTCTCTCAAGCCGTGAGAAATAGATTTAGATCAGCTATTTTTACAGCGTAATTAATTAACTAAATATCCACAGGACTTAAAAACCCTGTGGTATTTTTTAAAAAATCATAGCTATGGCTTTTATCATGAAAGGATGCGGTATAAACGTAGACAATACTCCAATTTATCAAATGGATTTGGAAGAAGGCGTTATGGGGCAAGCTAACAAAAATGGCTCTATATTAATAAATAAAAACTTAAATTCCAAAGAACAAGAAGAAGTGGTTAAACATGAGAACATTCATTTAGATCAAATGAAAAGAGGTGATCTTGATTACGATGATGATAATGTTTATTGGAAAGGAAAAAAAATACCAAGATCTTCTATGAGCGAAGGTGATAGAAATCTTCCTTGGGAAAAAGAAGCTTATAAAGTTAATAATAAAAAATATAAATAATGGCATTTAAAATGATGGGTGGAAAAGACCCAAAGTCAAAAACAGGTAATGGAGTACCAAATAGTTTAATGGGAGGGCCTAAAATGAAATCTTGCGGAGGACCAATGATGCACGAGGGAAAAGCTCATGATCCAGTAGACAAGAAAAAAGCTCTAACAAGAGATGAAGAGGTTCAAAAACGTTATCCAGGAGCTGTTAAAAGACAAGGTACTATCAATGATTACGACTACAAAGGGGTTACTTTAACTCCAGGTGTTAAAAAAAAGAAAGTACTTAGTGATAAGAAAAAAATAATAAAAGCTATAAACAGCAAAAAATAAATGAATAAAATATTTGCATGGCTAACAGGTGGTGTTATCAAAGAGATTGGTAATGTTATTGATAAGCTTACAACTACCGAGGAGGAAAAACTTGAGATAAAAAAACAAGTTCAAATTATACTTGAAGAAGCTGATAACAATGCTCAGCAGCAAGTAACTGATCGTTGGAATGCAGATATGAATTCTGATAGTTGGTTACCTAAAAACATTAGGCCTTTGGTTTTAGTGTTTTTAACATTTGTATTTAGCTTGCTTGCTTTTACGGATGGAAACATTGGAGAGTTTAAAATAGCAAAAGAATATATACCCATATTTCAAACATTACTAGTTACCGTTTACGGAGCTTATTTTGTAGGAAGAACTTGGGAAAAAGCAAAATCAATAATTAAAAAATAAATAATATGGGACAATATGGAAATCAACCAGATTTCGGAACCTTCGCTGCGGTTGTAACACCAACTGATACAGTATCATCTGCTACTAATCTAAATGCATCTTGTTTGTATGTAGGAACAACTGGTAATGTATCTTGTATCATAACTGGCGTTACAGGTATACAAGGAGTTGTAAACGGAGCGTCTGTCTTAACTTCAGGGGCTGGTTATACAACTGCAAATGGTCTTGCAACTACATCAGATAGTGGGCAGGGTACTGGGCTAACTGTAGACATAGTTGCTGCGGGTGGATTAATAACAGCTGTAGCGTTAAGAGTAACTGGAACAGGATATAGGCAAGGTGATGTTATAAATGTAATTCAGAATAATGGCTCTAACGGAACTCTACGTATTTCTGTTACAGATTCATTACCTGGTGCAGCAAATGTTCAGCTGTTTAAAAATATAGCTTCTGGAACTTTTTTACCTATGATCGTAGACTATGTGTTTGCAACAGGTACTACAGCTACAGACATAATAGCTGTAAAATAACATGGCAATCGGAATAGGTATAGGAATAGGCATTTCAGGGTCACCCGGATCAGAGGCTTTTAGCAATATCTTTACCACTACAGTTGAATTACAAGCAGCTGTTGATCTATGGGTATCAAATAGGGCGCTAGCTATTAATAGGTATGGAACTATTAATTTATGGGATGTTTCAGCTATTACAAATATGGATAACCTCTTTTTTAATAAAATTGGTTTTAATGATAATATTTCAAACTGGGATGTACGTAATGTAACTACAATGGATTCTATGTTTAGTCGAGCAACATCTTTCGATCAACCCATAGGCGTATGGAATACAGATAGCTTAATATCTTGTGCTGGTATGTTTAAAATGAACGGTGGTGTTAATGGCGTATTTAATCAATTTATAAATAATTGGAATGTAAGTGGAGTTGTATCTTTTGAAAGCATGTTTCAAAACTGTGAGTTTTTTAATCAAACTTTAAGTAATTGGAATACAGTCAACGTTACTAATACAAATAGTATGTTTAGCGGGTGTACTGCTTTTAATGGATCCGTTGATATTTGGGACGTAAGTAATGTAACTGATATGGGCTTTATGTTTGCAGTAGCTACTTCTTTTACAGGACAGCTTAGCACATGGACTGTTACAAACGTTACTAATATGCAGTTCCTGTTTTCGGGATGTGCTGCTTTTAACGGGAATATAAATGCTTGGGATGTTAGTAATGTGACCAATATGATTGGTATGTTTCAAAACTGTACTATTTTTAATCAAAACATTAATGCTTGGAATGTGAGTAGTGTTACTGATATGACTAGTATGTTTGAATCTGCTTCAGCGTTTAATGCTGATATAAGTCTTTGGAATGTTGGTGCTGTTGGAGTAATGACTTTTATGTTTTTTAATAATCTAGTCTTTAATCAAAGCTTAGGTGGTTGGAATATTGCAAATGTTACCGATATGAACGGTATGATGACTGGATGTGCTGCTTATTCAACTATTAAATACGATGAGATTCTAGCAGGATGGTCTGCTTTGAATGTTCAATCGGGTGTTCAATTTGATATGAACGCTACAACAAAGTTTTCACAAGGAGGAGCAACAACGGCTCGTGGTATACTTACATCAGCCCCTAATAATTGGACAATTACAGATGGAGGACAAGTATAAAAGCCAAAAACGCTACAGCTTGGTAAATAATATAAGAACAAGTAACTATATAGATATAAATCAAATCTAATAAATTAAAATTATGAAGAAAGTAAAAAAGACTATCGAAGTACAAGCAAAAGAAGTTAAAACTATCAAGCCTGAGCAGTTAAAAACTATTAAGGAACAACAACACCAATTACAACAATCATTTAGTGAAATTGGTTTTATTGAAAGCAGAAAGTATGAAGCTTTACAAGGGCAGTTAAAAGCATCTGAAGCTTTAGAAGCAACTAAAAAAGAACTAGAAGCAGAATATGGTCAAGTTAATATTGATCTTAGCGATGGTAGTTATACGGTCATTGAAACAGAGGATGAGCCTGTTATGACTAAAGCATAATGAGCTCTATTGTAAGAAAGATCAGTATAGGTTCTGACTATAAAAACGACGCCATGCATTATGCAGTTGGACAAAACGTTTATGGTGGTCATACTATTACAGCCATAATACACGATCAAGAATCAAACTCTTACAGTATATACATTAAAAAAGAAGATGAGGTAATGCCATGGAAGAAATTTAATTCTAACATGGCAATATCTGTTGAATATGATTTAGAGTATTAATGAAGAGCTTGTATGACTTCATCATCAAACCTCTTGGTGATAGATATGAGAACGAAATAAAGATTGGTGACAAAACTTTAATTTTAAATACTAAGATAGAAAGTTTTAAATC
>Ga0308008_1000438_pt1 | contig 17173 bp, 17 predicted proteins | sample Neamet125_FD_203140 | JGI IMG/M metagenome (GOLD analysis project Ga0308008, IMG submission 203140) | Marine microbial communities from water near the shore, Antarctic Ocean - #125 | ecosystem: Environmental > Aquatic > Marine > Unclassified | place: Southern Ocean | collected 2014-07-24
TCCGCCTAAACTTAAATTGGGTGTTTAAAACAAGAATAATTTAAAAACAAAATATTAACTTTAGGCTATGTACGTAATTGAGAGTTTTGCTCTTTGTAAATCCGTACTAAACATAGTTAAATCGTTAGGCACAAGGTGAAAAAACTCATCCTCCATTCAATAATTTAACCGACAAAACCAAGTAAAAGGAAATATTCTGCGAAATGTATTCAAAATTTTGTGATTTGATTAAATAATTAAATTTAGTAAACTACAACTTTGTACTATGATTAAAAAGAACAAAATAAAGTTAGGAATTACATCATTATTAATTAGTGTATTAAGTCTATCGACTGTGGCACAAAACACTACAAATCAAAAAACAAAAATGAGTAAAAAAACGACCTACATCAGGCAGTTAACTGATGTAACTGGGAAAACCACAGCATTTACAGAGATTATTATTAACGCTTCTCCAGAAGTGGTAAGAGCAAAATTCTTGGAATTTAAACAATGGGGCGAATGGAACACAGTAATTCCAAAAATATCAGTAAAAAAAGGGAGTCTAAATGATTTAACCACTAAACCAACATTGGATTTAATGATTAATTTTGGACGAAAAAATGACCCTGCTCCTGCTCCTGCTAACCCTAGAGTATACGAGAATAGTCCTGAAGTGTTTTATTGGGGAGTTAATTGGGGAATATTGAAAGCTGAGCACGTTCATATTTTTGAATCATTTGATGGTGGAAAAAGAACTCGTTTTGTACACTACGAAAAAATGAGCGGCCTAATGAAAGGTCTAGTAATGAAGCCAGAAATGAGAGAAAATATGGTAGCCAAATATAACACAATGAATACAGCCTTTAAAAAGTATTGTGAAGTATCTGAAAGAAATTAACTGAATTCAGAAAAAAGAATAATCTCTGTTTATAAGACAAGTATTTCTTATGAAGATATAAGCCATTTAAAAATAGTTTTAGACAATTTTACTAAAATTACTAAATGGAATACTGACCTAGATGATTGTGATAATATCTTAAGAATTGAAAGTCAATTTAGTGTTGAAAATAAAATAATAAGTTTACTAAACAATCTTAATATTGTCTGTATAGAATTACATTAACAAAAAGAAATAATAAAATGGCAGACATATATCGGATTAAAAGTATTTCTGAAGTCCACCAAATGTTTGGTTTAGACAAACCTAAACATCCATTGATTACAATTATTAGAAAATGGCCTCAAGTTGACTTTGACTTTGGAAACATAAAACTGACAAGTGATTTATATCTTCTTTCTATGAAAGGAAAAATGAAAGGCACTACTTTTCAATATGGCAGAAATTCATATGATTTTGATGATGGCACTCTTGTATTTATTTCTCCTAATCAAGTAGCATCATTTGCTGACCCAATAGAAGAACTAGATGATTCAGGATGGACAATCCTGTTTCATCCAGATTTGATTAGAAAATCTGAATTAGGAAAAACTATCAAAAAACATTCTTTCTTTACTTATGAAACAAATGAAGCTTTACATCTTTCTGATAAGGAAAAACATTCACTTTTTGAATTAGTAAAAAAAATTGACCTAGAATTAAATCAAAACATAGATAAACACTCGCAAGATATAATTATTCAAAATCTTGAAAGTATCTTAAAATATAGCACCCGCTATTACGATAGACAATTCTATACAAGAGCCAACCTAAATAAAGATTTCGTTAGTAAATTCGAACAATACTTGCAAAATTATTTTTCATCATCAAAATTATCTGAATTGGGATTACCTTCAATTAAACAGTGTGGGGAAGCTATGAATATGTCAGGCTCATATTTAAGTGATTTATTAAAAATTGAAACAGGAAGTAGTGCAAAACAACATATTCATTCTTTTATAATTGAGAAAGCAAAGACTACATTACTAAATTCAAATTCTTCAATTAGTGAAATAGCTTTTAGCATGGGATTTGAATATCCACAACATTTTAGCAAATTATTCAAAGGTAAAGTTGGTCTTAGTCCTTCAGAATATCGAAATTTGAACTAAGAAACCCAGTGCCTAACAACTAAGTATTCGGTTTGCCGATAGGCCAAAACTGAATACTCTGTTGACTGATCCGGGTTATCAGAACACTCAATAATTTGCTATGGGGAAAGCTCAATTTGAGTTGCTTACAATTCTATATTTTTCCTAATGAGTTTTAATTTTTATTGTCATCTTTTCTAAGATTCTTATACTTTTCATCTTGTTTTGGATATAAAACAACCACTTTTAATTGTTTTTGTGTCAATTTTCTATTTTTTGAGCATAGTTCTTCTTATTCCCTAAATACAGAGATTCTGAATTATGACTTAATACGTGACTTATAGTGCACTTTCCAATTTTTTGGAGGTCCTCTTTTGTCAAAAATCTCTAAAGTAGTTAAGATTCCTTTTTTACATTTGAAGCAACGTTTTAAATGTGTTTTCTCTTCTAATTTTGGTAAGTGATTAACATAACTATTCCCACCTAACTTAAGTTGTAAATTGGGTAGTTTTTCCTTTTTACAACTACTACTCAAAATACCATAATGGCGTATTCGTGTAAAACCTTTTGGTAAAATATGTAAACTAAATCGCCTTATAAATTCATCATTACTTAAAGTGAGTTGTTTTGTTTTTCCGCCTTGTTTATAGTCTTTTATATTAAACGTAACCTGCTTATTAATTTTGTTAACATCCTTTATTCGGTGATTACTTATGGCTATTTTATTTGTGTAACGGCCTAAATATTCTACAACATTCTCTGGTTTAGAAAATGGCGCTTTAGCATAAACTACCCATTTTTTACTAAATAATTTATCATATAAACTTTGCGGTAAACCGGGGATTTGTTTTCGTAATTCAGCCACATATTTTGCCCTAAACACTTTACTTATTGCTTTGACTGGAAACAAAAACTTACCTTTATTATTTGCTTGTTTCCATTTTCCACTTTTTGTAATTCCACCTCCAGGAACTATGCAATGCAAATGAGGATGCAAACTCATATTTTGACCCCAAGTATGTAAAATACTTATCATTCCCATTTTTGCACCTAAATGCTTAGGACTGTCTGAAAAGTTTTGAAGCGTTGCCCAAGCTGCTTTAAACAATGAGGCATAAATCGCTTTTGGACTGTGTAAACACACCTCATTAAGTTCACTTGGAAGTGTAAATACAACATGAAAATAACCTACCGGTAAAAGTTCAGTCATTCGTTTCTGAATCCACAGTTTTTGCTTATGACCTTGACAAGTTGGGCAATGCCGATTACGACAACTATTGTAACTAATGTGTGTTTTTTTACAACAATTACATACATCAATATGACCTCCTAATGCTTGTGTTCTACATTTTCGAACAGCATGTAAAGTTCTCTCTTGCCAACTATTTAAGCATAGTTTATCCAAACGTTCTGATTCTTGACTTAAAACATCTGCTACTTTATAAACCGCTTTCACTATTTATATAAAGTATCTAATGGACTAAATTTAATAGAATTACCAGTATTGGTAACATGTAAATAAATGATAGTAGTTTCTATTCTGGCATGTCCCAAAAGTTCTTTAACAGCCATAATATTTAAGCCTTCTTCCAATAAATGTGTCGCGTAAGTATGCCTTAAAACATGAGAGGTAATGTGCTTATGGGTATTAACTTTGGTTCTGTTTTCCTTAATAAGCCATTGGATTGTGCTTCTAGTAATTCCTCTTGGGTTCCCATCATAAGTCACTTGGCTATTAAACAAAAACTCAACTGGTGATTCGGTAGAAATGTAGTCTTTTAAACCTTTAATTATCAATTTACTTAAAGGTACATAACGGTCAAAATTGCCTTTCTGTTTTTTTATAAATACGGTTTTTCTATCAAAATCAACATCTGCTAATCGTAAATTACAGAGTTCATAGCTTCTTAAACCACAGCCATACAACATACCCAGAATTAAGCGGTGTCGTAAAAACTTGGGCGCTTTTAAAAGTTGCTTAACTTCTTGTTTATTCAAAACAACTGGTAAACTATTTTGTGCTTTTAATTCTGGTAAAGCCACACGTTTGTCCTTTAATCCTAAAACTTTATAAGCCACTCTTAATCCAAAAACAGTATGTTTAAAAAAACTCTCAGATGGCGTGTTATGCAAATTTTTACAATGAAATAAATAGTCTTGAATCTGCTCAACACTTAACTTTTCTGGACTAATTTTAAAATGTAATCCGATATGTGCCAAGCACCTTACATAATTAGTATACGTACTTTTTGCTCTTCCATTAATTACAAAACTATGCTCTATTTTTTGACTTAATTCTCCAAAATTTGGTACCTCTTCAATAGCACATTCAATAATGGTTTTTCTTTTTTTTTAATCATATCTTTTTAAGTGTATACTCAAAAAGAATAATTCTAGTTATATTTAAGCAAATTAAAGCCTCCGAATGATAATGAGGATTAGTTCAATAAATTCTATATTTAATACGGAGTTCAGCGCTTAAGCGAAAGTTCAGTATTTCATAGAATTCCGATAGCTATCGGAACCGCCAAAACTTAAATTTGGTGTTTAAAACAAGAATAATTTAAAAACAAAATATTAACTTTAGGCTATGTGCGTTCCCGATAGCTATCGGGATGGGAGTTTCTCTCTTTGTAAATTCGTACTAAACATAGGTAAACGTTAGCACCAATTTGACAAAAAATGAGATTGAACATATTAATATTATTTCTGTTGTTTTCAATAGCTGGAAAAAGCCAATCTAGTTATTCTGGTTATTTAGGGAAATTTCCGATTACATTAGTTATGTACCATTATAGTGATGGAGTTTCATTAGCCTATTATTCTTATGGTAATTATGATAGTCCAATAATAATTAATGGAAATCTTAAAAAAGGAGAATTGAAACTTTTTGAAAAAGATGAAAATGGAAATAATTCTGCAACATTAGTTTTTGAAAATTTTGAAGAAAGTAATAAAGAAGTTAAAGGGAAATGGATAAAATCTGTTGACTCAAAAACTTATCAGATTAAATTGAAAAAAGATTTTGACATTGGTTACGGAGACAATTTGGAGTTGACAAATAAGGAGTTACTTCAGTCAAAATCTACGAAGGAACATTATTTCAAAACTATTATAACTAAAGAAAAAGGTGACTTTTATGCAAGAATATCTGGTGTGAAAATATTTCAAAAAAAAACAGATAAGTTAATTCAATCGATCAAATTAGATTGTCAACTATCTGGTATAGATAACATAAGCGTTGGAGATTATAACTTTGATGACATTGAGGATTTTTCAGTCTTTGAAACAAGTCATGCAGGCCCTAATACTTCAAGTATTTACATTCTTAGAAATCCTAATTCTGACAAATATTTAAAAAGTAATTTTAGTGGGACCTCTTTAAAATTTGACAATGACTCTAAACTCATTTACGAGCATAATCAGTGTTGTGCTGGGAGAAGTCATATGAATGCAACATATAAAGTAGTAAAGAACAAAATGATTTTAATTGAAAAGAAATGTCTTGAATATAATGAGGAAAAAGAAGATTTCATTGAAGCTGAATGTGAATAAAAAAGGTGATAACAATGTATATGAAATCATAGTTCCCTTTCGGTCACTACGCTTCATATACTAAACGTTAGCATTAATGAAAAAGCACAATACAAAATATATCTTTAGAGTTACCTGTAAGGATTTTTCTATTGTTATCTGATGTGGTTCGCATTGTTACTTGGAAACAATTTGTCTCTATGTAGATTTTTAGTTCTTTATCTCGTTTTCTAATTTTTTTAAGATAATCGATAGGCTTAATACTTTCAGACAAAACAGTAAGGACATCAATCAAAGAATAATACCAATTTATTTAAGTTTCAAAAGTCTACTAAAACATTATATCTACTCATAAATCCTTCTAGCATTCAATGCTTTTTGATAACGTCTTGCGTTTATCATGTGACCAGCTAACGTTCTAGCAAAATTACTATCGCCTGAAAAGTCTTCCTTAGCGCAAAAGAACATAAACTTATGGTTTTCATAATTTAATACAGCATCTATATACTTACTTGGTGGAATATTTATTGGTCCTGGAGGTAATCCTTTATACATATATGTATTGTAAGGGGAGTCAACTTTTTTGTGTTTATTTAAAACTCGCTTTATAGTATAGTCATTCAATGCAAAAATTAAAGTTGGATCAGCTTGTAAAGGCCAACCTTTATTAATCCTATTCATGTAAACCCCTGCAATAGTTTTCATGTCTTTTTTAGAATTTGTTTCACTAAACACAATAGATGCTAAGGTTGTCGCTTCTGACTGAGATAATTTAATTGCTTTTAATTTAGAAATTCGTTCTGCATTCCAAAACGATTTATACTCCTTAGCCATTCTCTTCATTAAGTCAGCCACAGTAATATCGTAATCTACACGGTAGGTATTAGGAATAAACATTGAGATAATAGTTTCCTTTTTAAATCCATATTTTCTAATATTAGCATCAGACATTAACCAAGTATAAATAGCATCTGAATCTAATAAGATACCTTTAGAAATTGATTCGGCTAAGTTTTTAAGTGTTCTGACATTAGCAAATGAGATGTTAGCGTCAATTCTACCATTACCTGCTCTTAAATGGTTTATTAATTGATTGTTTGTCCAACCACTCTTAATTATATAGTTACCAGACACGACAAGCTTACCTTTATAATTTTTTTGATCAGCCAACCATGTTAAGCTTTCACTATTAGAAACCATTTTTAAATCAACTAATTGCGTTAAAACATCTTGCTGAGAAGAACCTTTTGGAATAAATATTTTTACGGCGTCTCCTTCAAATTCAATATTTATAACTTTATAATTAAGGTACCAGTATTTACCAGAAATACCCCCGACAATTAGACCAATGATTAATAATACAATAATAAGTTTCCCAAAAAGGTTTTTCGTTTTCTTCTTTGTCATAGTTGATGAATCAATTAATGTAGTAAAAGTAAAAAATAAAACTAAGCTTCTATAAAATCTTCTAAATAGTTTTTTCTATTTAAATATTTTGAATAGCGTTGGTAAGACTTACTAGGATAATAAATATACATACAAGACCCATGTTTAATCCAAGAGACTACTTTATCAAAATTTTCATAAGGCATGGCAGGACAACCATAAGAACGCCCTAATGAACCATTTTTTTGTAAAAAATCATATGTTGCATATTTTGCACCATGCATCACAACACCTCTACTACTCGCCTTATTGTTTGAATGTTCTAAACCGTCTAACCTTAACGCTAGTTTATATTTAGAACTTTGGTAAGTTGATGAGGTTTTATAAAACCCTAAACTAGATTGACGAGAATTAGAAGCGTTTGAAAATTTTGTGGCATATAGGCCACCAGAATTTTTTCCATGTGACACAATAGATTTATAAACTAAGGTTTGATTACAAACATCAAAAATAAACAATCTATCATCTGTTGAAGGTTTAGAGAAATCAATGATTGTTAAATATCTTTCAATTTTAACTTCATTACTTTTCATCATATTCAAATAGCCAATTACACCTTGTTTAAACGCTTCATAACTTAAAGTTTTAGCATTGGTCTTACGATACAACGCTAAAGTAAACTTATTAAAATTTGATTTGGCTTGATTGTAAACAGAATCAACCTCTAACATTTTTAATGCGGGGTTTTTCATTACTTTAGTATTTGTAGCGTGACTATTCACTCCAAATAAAAACATTACAACCAAAAATAAAACTATTTTTTTGGTATTCCTTGCACTCATAGTTACAAAGTTAGGTAAAATAAAGTACTTTTGTTTTATCTCCGTCTTTATTTTAGACTAAAGCTTTGATAAACAACATTAAACAATATTACTATTAAGATGAGTACACAAGCAGAAATAGAAAAAAGAAGAACGTTTGCCATAATATCTCACCCAGATGCTGGAAAAACAACTTTAACTGAAAAATTATTATTATTTGGTGGTGCAATTCAAACTGCAGGTGCCGTAAAGAATAATAAAATTAAAAAAACTGCGACTTCCGATTTCATGGAAATTGAAAAGCAAAGGGGTATTTCTGTTGCAACTTCTGTTATGGCATTTCAATATAATGGTAAACAGATTAATATTTTAGATACACCTGGACATAAAGATTTTGCTGAAGATACTTACAGAACTTTAACAGCTGTAGATAGTGTTATTCTAATTATTGATTGTGCAAGTGGAGTTGAGGCGCAAACAAAAAGATTAATGGAAGTGTGTAGAATGAGAAAAACACCAGTTATTGTTTTTGTTAATAAAATGGATCGTGAAGGTAGAGATGCTTTTGATTTATTAGATGAGTTAGAAGAAAATCTTAAAATTGGAGTAAGACCATTGTCTTGGCCTATTGGTATTGGACATACTTTTCAAGGTGTTTATAATATTTTTAATAAAGAGTTAAACCTTTTTGCAGCAAACAAAACAGGAATTAGTGAAGACGTAGTTTCAATTGCTGATGTAAACTCTCCTGAAGTTGAAGAAATAATTGGAGAAGAAGCTTCAGAATTATTAAGAGAAGAATTAGAACTAGTTGAAGGTGGTTATGATAAATTTGATGTAGATGAATATTTAAAAGGAAATGTAGCACCTGTGTTTTTTGGTTCAGCCGTTAACAACTTTGGTGTAAAAGAACTTTTAGAAGCCTTTTTAGAAATATCACCCTCTCCTGTTGGAAGAGAATCTAATATTGGATTTATAGAACCTGAGCATAAAAATTTTTCTGGCTTTGTTTTTAAAATTCATGCTAACCTTGATCCTAAACACAGAGATAGAATTGCTTTTTTAAGAATTGTTTCAGGTAAGTTTGAGCGTAATAAATTTTACAACCATTCAAGATCTGCTAAAAAAATTAAATTTTCTAATCCAACGTCATTTATGGCACAAGACAAATCAGTTATTGATGAGGCTTATCCTGGTGATGTTATTGGGTTATATGATACAGGTAGTTTTAAAATCGGAGATTCTTTATCTGAAGGTGCAAAATTACAATATAAAGGTGTCCCTAGTTTTTCTCCTGAAATTTTCATGGAGTTAGAGAATAGAGACCCAATGAAATCTAAACAATTAGAAAAAGGAATACAACAATTAACGGATGAAGGGGTTGCCCAATTATTTATACAGCAACCTGGAAATAGAAAAATTGTTGGTACTGTTGGTCAATTACAGTTTGAGGTAATTCAATACCGTTTAGAGCACGAATATTCTGCTAAATGTGCATTTACTCCAAAACGATTTTATAAAGCGTGTTGGATGACTACAGACAATAAAGCACAGTTAGACAAATTTATTAGAGCCAAAACAATTTATATTGCGAAAGATAAAGATGACAACTATGTATTTTTAGCTGAAACACCATTCTTATTACAAATGGCGCAACAAGATTATCCAGATATTACATTTCACTTCACTTCTGATTTTAAAGTGACGTCAAATAATGTCTAAACCTTTTCATCAGGCTCTATTTAGTTTTTTAGATTTAAATACTATAAATTATACTCTAGATAAAAATATTGTCAGATTCAAAGATTATAATTTTTCATTTTTTCTAGTCTTAGAAAATGAGGAAAATACGTATGTTGATTTTATAAAAAAAAGAAGCTTTGAAAGCACAAACTTCAACGCTTTACTCATCTTTATATGGTTTGATCTATGGCACTCTAAACAAGACATTATTCTGTCTAAAATTACACACCTTTTTGGCTTGTCAACCAAACTGCATGCAAGGAAAACAACTATTGAATTGGTAAACAAATCAGACTGCGAAAAATTCTTTACTAAAAACCACCTAAATCAACCTGTTATAGGTTATAAAAGAATTGGTTTATCAATAGACAATGAAATTATTGCTTTAGCTTCATTTGCCAAAAGACGAAAATTCAGAGACGATACCTACTCTGCTGAATTACTACAGTTTTCCACTAAAAACAATCATCATATTAATGGTGGATTAAGTAAGCTTATAAAACACTTTACTAAAATTCACCATATTGATTCATTAATGACATACATTGATTTAGATTGGTCAACTGGAGAGAAGTTCAAAAAAATAGGATTTGAAATGGATAATCAACGCGATTATGTAAGTTTTGAATTAGAACAAGAGCATAACCAAAGGAGAGTCACTGTTAATCCTAATTCGCATATTTTCAATACGGGGAGTCAAAAAGCCCTTATTCACTTTTAAACAAGTTTTTTTATTCAAAAGACAAACACGAATAAGCCAGGCTTGAAATTAGGTTTCTTTCTAGATTTTTTGTAATCTTATAAAGTGTTTGATAACGTAAGTAAACAAGCTTACATTTAGACTTAACAAGCACAAATAAATTCCAATTAAGAAACAATAGAACAGATGAATTTTTTAGGACATTGCTATTTAACAAGACATAATAAAAAACTAATACCAGGGAATTTGGCTGGAGATTTTTATAAAGGAAGCTTATCAAATTTTACAAAAACACCTAAACACATTATAAAAGGTGTAGAAATACATAGGTTTATTGATTCAACTACCGATAACTCACCTTTAATTCAAGAAGCAGCGCATTTATTACAAAACAGTGGAATTAAAAGAATTTCATATATAGCAACAGATATTTTATTAGACCATTACTTAGCTAAGCACTGGAAAAAATTTAGCTCAAAGTCCCTAAATAAGTTTATTCAAAAGTCTTATAAGTTAACTGAAAATGAATTAGAGAATTTACCAAAAGAATTTGTGCCATTAATGAAGTCTATGCGAAAAAATGATTGGCTAAGTAAATATAAGTATGAAGATGGTATTGACTTAATACTTCATCAGTTTGGAGAAAGAATACCTTTTCAAAACAATTTACATGAGTCATTTGCAGCTTATAAATCAAATCAAAAGCAAATTGACAAACTATTTAAAGCCTTTTTAAAGGACATAGACAAATCTGTTACTAAAACGTTTAAACTTAAATAAACCAACAGTTACAGTAACTAAAACAGTAATAAATGAGTTATTTATAATACTAAGGATAGATAGGGAAACTAAAAAAACGTTATAACGCAAAAAAGAGTTTCGCTTAAACGAAACTCTTTTTTTATCAACAACATTGTTAACCAAATAAATCTAAACCAAAGAACCAATTATTGTTGACAATGTTTTTTATTATATACCTCTCTTTTTTTAAAAGGTTACAGCTTAGGTCTTAAAAAATAAATAATTCCAAAAAGTAAATAATCGGAATAGTAAATATAACCGCGTCAAAACGATCTAATAACCCACCATGACCAGGTAAAATTGTTCCAGAATCTTTAATTTTTAAACTACGCTTAAGCATAGACTCAATTAAATCACCTAAGGTTCCAAAACTAGAAATTATAACACCATACAAAGTATATTTAACAAAGCTATCTTCAGTAAAGTAAGCAATAACTAATCCTGCTAATACACTAAATACTAATCCACCAATAAATCCTTCCCATGATTTGTTAGGAGAAATACGTTCAAATAATTTTCGCTTTCCTATTTTTCTACCAACTAAATAAGCAAAAGTATCACTAAACCAAGTTAAAATAAAAATACTTAATACAGGCCAATAGTTATCTGAATTTAACCTCATGACATTAATTAGTATAAATGGTAAAACAACATAAAACAACCCAATAAGAGTTACTCCCATGTTTTGAAAAGGCGTTTTATTTTTTCGATACAGTTCAACAAACCCTACTAAAGGAAAGAGTAAAACTAATAAACCAATTAAATATATATTTAACTCTTGTTGATTGATACTATACAATGACAATAGATAAAGTAATGTACCAATAATTAAACCTTGACTTAAGTTAGGCTTTACTGTCGCATTCTTAAATATTGTGTAAAACTCATTTAATGTCAATACAGCTACAAGTCCAAATAAAACTTGAAAGTACCAACCACCTAGAACAGTAGCTAAAATAATAAAGGATACAAAGAAAAACCCTGTAATTGCTCTTACTAAAATATTACTCATTGTCTTTATCAATTATATATTTTGAACGAACAACATCTTTAGCTTTCACATAAATTTCAAATAACCCAAATGCATTATACATGCTATCTTTTTGATTTAGCATACTTGCTTCAATATCATTAGCTTTTAATTTCGCCATCAACAAATTTGCCAAATGTTCTTGACTTGTTGAGTAAATCATTGCTTTTGAAGGGTTCTTTTTATTCTGCTGAGCTATTTGTTGTATCAGTTTTTGTATCCTCTGAATTATTTTCATTTTCAAGAGTTATTTCATTTGTACTTTCAGTTTCAGTTTCAGCTATTGGCTCTACTACTTCTTCAATTTTAGTATCTTCAACAACTTTCTCTTCTTCTTTATCCCAAGGTCTTTTTCCAAAAATTTCAACCAAATTAGCTTTAAAAATAACTTCATCTTCCAACAAAGCTTCCGCTAACATAATTAATTTATCTTTATTTTCAGTTAAAATCTCAACAGCTGTTTTATATTGAGCTTCAATCATAATTGATACTTCTTCATCAATTAATTGTGCTCTAGATTCAGAATATGGTTTTGTAAATCCTTGATTCTCTTGTGAGTCGTAATAACTAATATTACCTAACTTATCACTTAATCCATAAATAGATACCATGGCATAAGCTTGCTTAGTTACTTTTTCTAAATCACTTAAAGCACCAGTAGATATTTTACCAAACATAATTTCTTCAGCAGCTCTTCCACCTAAAGCAGAACACATTTCATCCAACAACTGTTCAGTCGTAGTAATTTGTCTTTCTTCTGGTAAATACCAAGCAGCACCTAAAGATTTTCCTCTAGGAACAATAGTTACTTTAACTAAAGGAGAAGCATGTTCTAATAACCAAGATGTAGTCGCATGACCAGATTCATGAAAAGCAATTGTTTTCTTTTCGTTAGGCGTAATAATTTTATTTTTCTTTTCTAAACCACCAACTATACGATCAACAGCATCTAAAAAATCTTGTTTATTAACACTTGTTTTCTTTTTACGTGCAGCAATTAAAGCAGCTTCATTACATAAATTTGCAATATCAGCACCAGAAAAACCTGGCGTTTGACGCGCTAAGAAATCTACATCCATTTCAGTTTCTACCTTGATAGGTTTTAAATGAACTTGAAAAATTTCTTTTCTCTCATTAAGATCAGGCATATCAACATAAATTTGTCTATCAAATCTACCTGCTCTCATTAAAGCTGAATCCAAAACATCTGCTCTATTTGTAGCTGCTAAAATAATAACCCCTGAGTTAGTACCAAATCCATCCATTTCAGTTAATAACTGATTTAATGTATTCTCACGTTCATCATTCGATCCCATGTTAGCATTCTTACCTCTTGCTCTACCAATAGCATCAATTTCATCAATAAAAATAATTGATGGTGCTTTCTCTTTGGCTTGCTTAAATAGATCTCTTACTCTAGAAGCACCTACACCAACAAACATTTCAACAAAATCAGAACCAGACATAGAAAAGAAAGGTACTTTAGCTTCACCTGCAACGGCTTTAGCTAACAATGTTTTACCAGTTCCTGGAGGTCCTACAAGTAATGCACCTTTAGGAATTTTAGCACCTAATTCAGTATATTTTTTTGGATGTTTTAAAAAGTCTACAATTTCTTCAATTTCTTCTTTTGCACCTTCTAATCCGGCAACATCAGCAAAGGTTGTATTAATCCCTTGTCCTTTTTCAAATAATTTTGCTTTAGATTTTCCAACATTGAAAATTCCACCAGCACCGCCAGATCCTCCAGCACCACCACCCATTCTACGCATCATGAATATCCAAAAGATAATCATAATTGCAGGGAATAACAACCAACTTAATGTATCTCCAATCACATCATTTCTAGTGTCATAAGAAATTGAGAATTCAGTATCATTAGTAAATTTAGCTTCAATAGCGTCTAATTTTTTACTAAAACTTTCACCAGGAGGTGTTGTAAATTGTAAATCCGGCGTTACTGGATTAAAAGCAGTTGCTTTTTGCTTTTTAAGTCTTTTAAACTTTTCAATTTTCTGAACCTCTTCAATCTTTTCAGATTTTAAATATATCTCTGCATCTCCAGTATTATTGATAACTATTAATTTTTCAATATAACCTTTTTCTGCTAATTCATAAAAATCTTCAACATTAGCATCTACGGAAGAACCTCCTTTAGATAAAAGCATTGAGCCAATTAAAACAACTGCTATAATTCCATAAATCCAATAAAAATTGAATTTAATTTTGGGTGTTTGTGGTTTTTTTGCCATATTTAATCAATATTTGGTACATCAGTTCTTTCAGCATCAGCCCAAAGTCCTTCTATATTATAAAAATCTCTTGTTTCTCTATAAAAAACATGTACAACTACATTAACATAATCTAATAATACCCATTCAGAATTATTAACAGAACCTTCTCTTTGCCAAGGTCTTTCTTTTATGTTTTTTCTAGTAGTTTTTTCTACCGAACTTGCAATTGAACTTACTTGTGTTGAAGAATCACCTGTACAGATGATAAAATATTCGCAAACTGCACTTTCAATATTCGAAATATTAAGTACTGAAATATCTTTACCTTTTACTTCTTGTATACCCTCAACTATTGAATCTATTAATTCCTTTGTATTAGCTTCTTTTTCTGAAATAGTCTTAATCATGTTGTCTTATAAAATTGAATTTACAAAAATAACCGTTTTCTTTGATATAAAACATATATTTGAGATAATTTAACGATTTTTGTATAATGATTTTTAAGCATTTCACTCCTAAGCATATAAAACTAAATCAAATTGAATCTACTAATTCATATTTACATGACTTAAATGTAAAAATTAAACAGAAAAACGGAACACTAGTTAGTGCTAAAAATCAAACTTTAGGCAAAGGTCAAAAAGGAAATAGATGGGAATCAGAAGAAGGTAAAAACTTAACGTTTTCAATAGTTACCTACCCTAACATAAAAGCTAAATATGCATTCTATTTAAATATTATTGCATCATTAGCTGTTCAAAAAGCATTATCAGACTTAACCATTACTGCCAAAATTAAATGGCCAAATGATATATTAGTAAATCAAAAAAAAATAGGTGGGATTTTAATAGAAAATCAAATCAATGGTAACTCAATTAATCAATCCATTATTGGAATTGGATTAAATATAAATCAATCTACATTTAACTCAAAATTAAATGCAACTTCTATTATAAATGAAGGCATAACTGTTGATATTGAGGATGTTTTAATACAAATTTACGGATACTTAGATTTTTATTACAATCTATTAATTCAATCTAATTTTAAATTATTACGTCAACATTATTACAAGCATCTATTTTGGCATAATCAAATCGGAATATTTAAAGATGAAAAATCTGAATTTAAAGCCTTAGTCATGGGCATATCAGATATTGGACTATTAGAATTACGTTTATTAGATAATACAACTAACTATTACGACATTAAGGATGTGAAGTTTATTTATTAAGAATTTACGACAGAAATAGTCAACATCAATTATCGAAATATTTACACTTATAGCATTAAGTATAGAACGAATATAAAAACACCCTTCATTAAATTTAGTACATTTGTAATATGGAAAATAAACCGCTTATTTTAATAACTAATGATGACAGCATTACTGCTAAAGGGATTAGTTTTTTAGTAAAAGCAATGAAACCTTTAGGTGAAATAGTAGTTGTAGCACCTGAAAGTCCTCAAAGTGGAATGGGTCATGCCATTACAATACACACGCCTTTACGGTTAAAGAAATCAAATCAATTTGACGGAATCGAATCATATACATGTTCAGGAACACCCGTAGACAGTGTTAAATTAGCTATTTATGAAGTTCTAAAAAGAAGACCTGATTTGATTGTTTCTGGTATTAATCATGGTTCAAACGCTGCGACTAACATCTTGTATTCAGGAACTATGTCTGCTGCAGTTGAAGGGGCAATTGAAAGTATTCCATCAGTCGGTTTTTCATTATTAGATTTTGATAAAGACGCAGATTTTAATGCTGCCGCTCATTATGCAACAAAAATTAGTAAGCAAGTTTTATTAAATGGCATACCTAAAGGAACTTGCTTAAATGTAAACATTCCTAAAGGAAAATTAGAAACAATTAAAGGCGTTAAAATTTGCCGACAAGGCAAAGCATTTTGGGAAGATTCTTTTGATAAAAGACAGGATCCTTTTGGAAATGATTATTTTTGGTTAACTGGAAATTTCACAGTATTAGACAAAGGTGATGATACAGATTTAGCAGCACTAGAACAAAATTTCGTTTCAATTGTACCCACACAATTTGACATGACGGCACATCACTTAATTGGTGAATTAAACGAATGGGATTTAAAATAAAAATTATGAGCTTTACAGAAAAATATGACAAGATGAGTTACGGCTTAATTTTAGGTTTAACATTACCTATTGTTGGGTTTTTATTATCTTATTTCATAAGAACTATGGGAATGGAAAACATTTCTTTAGGTCAATATATTAGTAATTACATTTCATCTAGTGATAAAATGGATATTACAATTTTTGCCATGTTACCCAACATGCTATTATTTTACTTTGTTAATTTCAAGTGGAATATGTATGAATTTACAAAAGGAATTGTTGGTGTTACCTTAATTATGGGGATTATTGTAGTAATTATGGGACTATAATCCAATTAGTTTTGTGATGCTATTACAACTAGTGTTATGTAAACTACATAAGTACTAAATAGCATAAATCCTTTTAGTCTTCCTAATTTTTTACCGATTAACATTAACGGTAATAAACAGAACGATATCGCAAGCATCCAAATCATATCATAAGATATTACATCTTCCGTTACAGGAATAGGTTTAACAATAGCAGTAATTCCAATTACAGCCATAATATTAAAGATGTTAGAGCCGATTAGGTTACCAATTGAAATATCAGTCTCCTTTTTTATTGCAGCCACTGCAGACGTCACCAATTCAGGAACAGAAGTTCCAAAAGCAATAATTGTTATACCTATTGTTGCTTTACTCATTCCAAAATCAGTTGCTAAAATAACTGCACTATCCAATAACCATTCTGCACCAAAATATAAACCTACTAAACCAATCAGTAATGAACCTATTGCTTTTGGCACGTTTATCTTTTCTGCTTCGTTATCTATTAA
>Ga0308008_1000444_pt1 | contig 17042 bp, 9 predicted proteins | sample Neamet125_FD_203140 | JGI IMG/M metagenome (GOLD analysis project Ga0308008, IMG submission 203140) | Marine microbial communities from water near the shore, Antarctic Ocean - #125 | ecosystem: Environmental > Aquatic > Marine > Unclassified | place: Southern Ocean | collected 2014-07-24
ACAAAAAGACTAAAAGAGGAAGACATTAATTCTGAAGACGAGAAAGCAAAGGATATATTCAATGAAGAAAAAGAAAAGTTAAAAAGAAAAATAGAGAATGCCGGTGGTCCAAAATTAAATATGATTGAATTAGGTATATCTGTTAATTTCAAATACCCAAATCATGTAAAAGAATTTAAAACTGCCTCAACTAAAATTGGAAAACCTCAGCAAATTTTTTTAAAGAAGTCTCCTGTTACAGAAGATTGTAATTTCAACTTCTATAACAACCTCTTAATTAAAGAAAACCTTCATGAAACCCCTATCGTTTCTCCTTTACATCCGTCTGCAATTTTATCATATAAATATAAATTAAAAGAAATTATTACCCAAGGTCAAGATACAATCTATAAAATCAAAATTAGTCCAAGAAGTTTTGGAACATCTACTCTTGAAGGATTCTTATTCGTGAAAAAGCATGATTATGTATTAATAAAAGTGGATTTAACCATGCACAAAGGTAATTTAAAAATTTATGATGATTTTAGAATTATACAAGAGTACACTCAGCAAGATTCTTTATGGTTAGTAAGTAAACAAAATTTTATTTATAAAACTAAATATGGAAGGGAAACAGTAAAAGGTGAAACCTCTGTTAATTATTCAAATTATATAATCAATCCTACCTTTCCTCCAAAATACTTTAATAATGAAGTAGGAATAACAACTCAAGAAGCTTACGAAAGAGATAGTATTTATTGGGAAAACCTTAGACCTGAACCTTTATCTATTCAAGAGCAACGAAAAAAATTCCTACAAGACAGCTTAGTAGCTGCTTACACTAAGAAAGAATATTTAGATTCTATTGATGCAGTTTTTAACTCCATTACTTTTTCAAAGGTTTTGTTTTTTGGAATAAATATTCGAAATAGGCAAAAAAAGACTCAATGGCGTATCTCTTCATTAGTTGATTTTATTGAACCTATAGCTATTGCTGGACCACGTTTTGGACCAGGAGTTGGGGCTTTTAAAAAGTTTAAAAATGAGCAATGGATTGATTTTAATGGTGATCTAACTTTTGGGTACCTTAATAAAGATTTAAGAGGATATGGACGATTTTTTCACATGTATAACCCTAAAAAGTTTGCTACGTATAGCTTATACTACTCTCACAATGTAAGTACAATCATTAATTATACTCCAATAACAGGTTATTTCGACCCTTCAAACTACTTTATGCGTGACATTATTGGAGGGTATCATGATTTTGAGATTATTAATGGTCTTTTTTTAAATACTGGTCTTAATTGGGAAAAAAGAAGCTCTATTGGAAATCTTAAATTTTACAATTTATGGGCAGAAGAGTTAAACACAAAACCTGCTTTACAATTTGATAGTTATTTTGCTTTGCGTTCTAACATCACATTGTCTTATACACCATTTCAAAAATACATCACAGAACCTAAGAAAAAAATTATATTAGGTAGTAAATGGCCTACATTTCAAGTCTATTACGAAAAGGGAATCCCAAATATCTTAGCGTCAACTGTTGATTTTGATTATTTAAGTATCAGTGCTACTCAAACATTTAACCTTGGAACTTTAGGAAAATCTTTGTATAAAATTTCTGGAGGAAGCTTTATAACGCAAGATTCAGTATATTTTATTGATAGAAAATTCTTTAGACAATCTGATGAAGGTTTTTTAGCTTGGATATTTAGTGACCCCCTAAATTCGTTTCAAAATTTAAACGCAGCTTATGAAACAAGAGATTGGTATGGACAGTTTCATTACATTCATCATTTTAACGGCGCCATTATAAACAAAGTTCCATACATGAAAAAAACTGGTATAAAAGCTGTTGGTGGTATTGGTATATTATACTTACCAGAATATGACCACATGGTATACCAAGAAGTGTTTTTTGGTGTAGAACGAATTTTTAAAATTTTGAGACAAAGATTACGTCTAGGTGGATTTGCAGTATTATCTAATTCTAATATTCAAGGTGCAAATATCAAATTTAAATTGGCTATAGATGTTATGAATGAAGATAATTTAAAATTTAATTTTTAGTTCACACATAATTTCATACATTCATAAAACCAAATTTTAAAATAATGTCAACGCTAAAAAAAATTATTTTATTCTGTACGCTTTCAATACTATTCTTGTCTTGTAAGAAAAACAATCCAGATAAAGTAATTGATAATCGAAACTTTTCAATGGGGTTTACATCATGGCCTTATGGACCTAATCAAGCAGACGTTGACGATACTTATGACTTTATAATGAATGAGGCTGATATTTATACAGAGCATATAGATGATAAAATACCTTGGAGTGCATTGATAAATAACACGACATTACCTGCTGAGTTCACCAATAATAAGATAGGAAAAGCTTCAAGAAAGCCTGCTGGCAAAAACATGTTACTCTCAGTTAGCTTTTTGAATCTAGATAGATCTGACATTCAAACTGATTATGATGGTAATATTCCAACATTTACAGCTTTAAATGATCTAGTAATTGAAGATGCATACTTTAAGTATTTAACCTATTTAATTGACCTATTTGATCCAAACTATGCAGTTCTATCAATAGAATCAAATGAATTAAAAAATAATAATGAAACTAAATGGCAAGAATTTAAATTACTGATGGCTAATATTCGTTCAAGAATTAAAATAGCATATCCAAATTTAAAAATTTCTGAATCCATTACACTTCATAGTTGGTATGAACCAGATGTAGCTAATCCAGATGCTTATGTTTCTGAAATTAAAACTTATGTTTCACAATTCGATTTTACTGCCATCAGTTTTTACCCTTATTTTAAAGACCTACATAAAAGAAAACACTTTCAAAAAGCTTTTGACTTTCTACATGAAAACACATCAAAACCAATTGCTTTTGTTGAAACGTGTCATTTGGCTAATGATTTATCAATTACAGTTTTAGGTTTAGACATAAAAAGTGATGAAAAAGAACAAAATGAATACCTTGAAACATTACTAATTAATGCAGATCAAAATAATTATGAATTTGTAATATGGTGGGCACATAGAGATTATTATGCCCTTTGGGAAACTTTTCCTGATGATATAAAAGACATAGGTAAAATCTGGAGAGATACAGGCCTACTTGAAGGAGACGGAAGCAAACGTTCTTCATATGACACTTGGAAAAAAATATTTTTAAAATAACTTATGATCTCTATTGTCATGCCCATGCGAAATGCAATACCTTATTTGAATGAGTGTATTACATCTATCATTAATCAATCTTATACAGATTGGGAATTAATTGTGGTGAATGACCACTCTACAGATTCAAGCTTTGATGTATTAACTGATTTTGCAAGTCAAGACAATCGAATTTCAGTATACAATGCAACTGGAAAAGGAATTATTGATGCTTTACAGTTGGCCTATTCAAAAACTTCTGGTACTTATATTAGTAGAATGGATGCTGATGACATCATGCCTGTACAGAAGTTAGAACTTATGTATAACCAACTTCTTAAAACACCAAATTCTGTTATTACAGGAAAAATAAAATACATTGGCGAAAATTTACGTGATGGGTATCGAAAATATGAATCTTGGATGAATACCATGATGGAAAAGAATACACACTATGATCATATGTATAGAGAATGTGTTATCCCCTCACCTGCTTGGATGACTTCTCGTGAATTATTTGATAGTATTGGTGGATTTACTTCTAATACATATCCAGAAGATTATGATTTGACTTTACGATTTTACAAAGCAAACATTCCAATCATAGCTGTTAAAGAACTTGTGCATATTTGGAGAGATTATCAGGAACGCACATCTCGTAATGACCCTAATTACTCATTCAATTCATTTGAAGTCTTAAAAACGCAGTATTTTATAGATGTTGATTATGATACTTCTAAAACCTTAGTACTTTGGGGTGCAGGGAAAAAAGGAAAAAAAATAGCCCAACTATTAATTAAACAAGCAATTCCATTTGTTTTTGGGTGTAATAATCCTAAAAAGATAAATAAAGATATTTATGGTCAGAATATGGAAAATATTGAAACTATTTTTGATAAAAACACAAACTACCAGACCATAATTGCTGTAGCAAATCCTGATGAACAAGTTGAAATTAAAACAACCTTAATTAATGAATTACCTAATGTTCAACCCTATTGGTTTTGTTAAATAGCCCTATTCTATTTATATTCTAGTAATTCCATTTTTTCACCATCAAATACTGCATAAGTATCTTTTTTGAACCAATCTCCAGTATTAATATATCTTGATGTTTCTGAAATTTTTATATCCATTGGATAATGTCTGTGACCAAACATGAAAAAATTATAGTTTTTTTTCTTTATTTTTTCTTTACAATACAAAACCAACATTTCTTTATCTTCTCCGTAAAAAACAGAGTCATCATCTCCTGTTTTTTTTCTACTACTACGTGACCAAAAGTTAGCTATTCCAATACCTAAATTTGGATGAAGTCTAGCAAAACACCATTGAAAAAACTTAGCTCTAAATATTTTCTTAATAATTTTATAACCTTTATCTCCCGGTCCTAAACCATCTCCATGTCCAATAAAGAATAATTTATCATTAAACACTCGTTCAATCTCTGACTGATGTAATTCTACGCCTAATTCCTTTGGAATATAATCAAAAATCCACATATCATGATTACCTAAGAACCAATGTACCTTGATTCCTTTATCTGTTAGATTAGCAATTTTACCTTGTAATCTCACAAACCCTTTTGGAATTGCATTTTTATATTCAAACCAAAAGTCAAAAACATCACCTAGCAAAAAAATCTCTTGCGCATCATGCTCAATAGAGTCTAACCAATTAATGATTCGTTTTTCTCTTGCTAAACTCTTTTCATAGGTTGGTACACCTAGATGAAAGTCAGAAGCGAAATATATTTTTTTATGAGGTAACATTAGTATCCAAAAATGGTTTTAAGTTCATGTTCTAAAGCAACCCCTCTTAAGCCAGTTTTAATAATTTTTCCTTCTGCATCAATTAAACATGTAAAAGGAATTCCCCTTACTGAATAATCTCTTGCAGCTTGGTTGTTAAATCCTTTTAATTCACTTCCATGATAAGACCAAGTTAATCCATCTTGCTGAATTGCTGCTAACCATCTTGCTTTCATACCTGGTTTATCAAATGACACAGAAAAAACTTCAAATCCATCTTTATTATACTTATTATAAGCTTTTACAACATTTGGATTTTCTCTTCTACATGGTCCACACCAAGATGCCCACATATCAATTAAAACAACTTTACCTTTTAAATCAGATAGTTTCAACTCTTTTCCATCAATCCCAGTTACAATAATTTCTGGCGCAATTTTACCTGGACCTATTTTCTCATCTACCTTTTTTTGTGCTTCTAATTTTGCAATATGACCTACTAGCATTTTTGAGGTTGGTGATTCTGGAAAACTTTTATTTAATTTATTAATAATCTGTTTAAATAAATCAAATTCCTTTTCTGAATTTACATTTGATAAAGCCGCTAAAATTGCTGGAGAATTTACATTATTATTGATGTAAGTATTTCTATAGGTATTAAAAAGAATGGCTTTCATTTGAAAAGCATTATTTACCTCTACTTGTTTTGAAGGATCTAATTTTAAAACTTGTCTCAACGAATCTTCAAATTCCTTATGAGGTACAAATTTCTGATAAAAATCTTTCATTTGACTAGATTCAATAGACCCTTTAATTTCTGAATCATTTAATAAATCATCAAATCTACCATTAACAACAATTGAACTCTTAGGCTTTAATACTAAATTAAGAGCTTGACCATTCTCAAGTTTAAATATATAAAAATCACTAAACGGAATTTTAAAATCAGATTTAAAGACACCGTTTTCATCAGTTAAGATGGTTGCAACAGGAACTCTTCCTTGATTAATATTTTGATTTACAATTGTAATTGTACTGTTTACAGCTTCATCAATTACCCCTGATAAAGACACAGTAAATTCGTTTTGAGTAGCATTACTTTGAGCAACACCATTAAACGACAGTAATACAACTGCTAAAATTCCGATTAGTTTTTTATTCATTTCTTCTATTTTTAATTCTAGTAGGATTTGAAATTAATTATTTTCCAAACACTTCTTGCAACTTTTGTTCCAAAGCAGCTCCTCTTAAATCTTTACCAATAATTGCTCCATTTTTATCAATTAAAAAAGAAGCTGGAATTGATTGTACACCATATAGTGCAGCTGCAGATGATTGCCATCCTTTTAAATCAGAAACGTGATTTACCCATGAAAGGTTGTCTGCTTTGATTGCTTTTTCCCAAGCTGCTTTATCTTCATCTAAAGATACTGAATAAATAGTAAACCCTTCATTCTTGTATTTGTTATAAGCTGCTACAACAGTTGGATTTTCTTGACGACAAGGCTTACACCATGACGCCCAAAAATCTAACAATACAACTTGTCCTCTTAAAGACGATAATGCAATTACATTTCCATTTGGATCTTCTAATTGAATATCTGGAGCATTTTGTGCTGAAGTTTCACCAGATGTTTGCATTGCTTTTTGTTGTTCCATCATTTCAATTTGATTTCTTAAAGCTTGAACATCTTGCTCAATTAATGAAGGATATTCTGAATAAGAATACTTTGCTCTAATCGCTTTAGCTACAATATCAAAATTATTTAATTGAGACATATCATAACCATCTAAACCTGTAGTTGGATAAAATTCATTTAACATCATCCAAGATACTGGTGAAGCTGGATCTTTTTCAATATAATCAACTGCATATGCTTTAGTAATTTCATTTAAACTATCTAACTTATCAATTAAAGCTTTTACTTTAACTGAATCAGACATTCCAACCTTTTTAACTTCAGTATAAATAGAAGTTTTTGCATCTATAAATTGGTAAGAAAAATCTTGATATGCTTTGAATTCTTCAGAATATTTAGAACCTGTTACTTCATAGTTCTCTGCTAATTTTTCAATATCACCAGTTACAGTTACACCTTTTGAGTCTTCATCTAAAAATAATACAACAGGAACTTCTCCTTCTTTGTACATCATATAATAGAATCTTAATTCTTTTGTCTTAGTCTCTAATCTAAATTTCCCTTCTTTTACAACAGTTGAATCAATTAATACTTCTTGTCCAGCTTGGAAAGAATATAATTGAATTTTAGTACCATCTTCTGCGCCTTCTAATTCTGCATCTATAAATAACCCTTCAATATCTGAATCTTTAGGTCTATTATCACATGATGTGAAAGCTGTTGTTCCGAATGCTAAAGTTAATATTAATGCGTACTTCAATAATTTTTTCATAATTGTTTTTATTTTATTTAACGCTAAATGCGTTATACTTATTTGTGTTTTATATTTATTCTTTTTTTTAAGACTTCAAATTAATAATTTTTCCTAACAGATACTGATAGAAATAAAAATCACTTTAGCCCATCAATTTATTAATCAATTGACTTGCTGTTTTTGGATCCGCCTTACCTTTACTCTTTTTCATTAATTGCCCCATAAATAAGCCCATTAACTTCTTCTCTCCCGCTTTAAACCTTGCAGCTTCATCTGGATTTTCAGTTATAATTTCCTGAACAAACCCTGACAAACTATCATCATTTGAATCTTGAATCCAATTATTTTCTTCTGCTATTTGTAAGGCCGTTTTGTTTACTTCCTCTAACATTTTCGGAAATACTTTTTGACCTGCTAAATTGTGAGATATTTTAGATTCATCAATAATCTGAATTAATCCTGCAATATTTTTTGCAGAAATAGGAAATTCAGAAATTGTTACTGCATATTGATTTAAGTAAGATTTAACATCCCCCATCATCCAGTTTGCAGCTGATTTATAATTTTTTGTATGGGTAATTATATCTTCATAAAACAAAGCAATATCTTTTGAATCAGTCAAATTATTTGCATCATATTCAGACAACCCTAACTCTTTAGTATACTTATTGAATAAGAAACTTGGTAAAGGCGGCATGTCTGCTTGCATTTTCTCAATGTGCGCTTTACTAATTCTTATGGGCTGTAAATCTGGTTCAGGAAAGAATCTGTAATCATTAGCTGCTTCTTTCGAACGCATTGCACTTGTTACATCTTTTAAAGCATCATAATTTCTAGTTTCAGAATAAATGATTTCTCCTTTTTCTACCTCTATAATTTGACGAACAATTTCATGTTCAATTGCATTTTTTACATTACGAATAGAGTTCATATTCTTGACCTCAACTTTACTTCCAAATTCTTTAGCGTCTTTCAACATTACAGAAATATTAGCATCACAACGCATAGAACCTTCTTCCATATTTCCATCACAAATTTCTAAGTAACGAACTAATTTCCTAACTTCTGTTACATAATTATATGCTTCTTGAGATGTTTTAATATCTGGTTCAGATACAATTTCAATTAAAGGAACACCTGCTCTATTAATATCAACCAATGTATTAAAAGGATCAATATCGTGAATAGATTTACCTGCATCCTCTTCCATGTGAATTCGAGTTAATCCAATTTTCACATTTTCATCATCTGCATTTTTTACAGTAATGAAACCACCTGTACAAATAGGTGTGGTATCTTGAGTAATTTGGTAACCTTTTGGTAAATCTGGGTAGAAGTAATTTTTACGAGCAAAATATTGATTTTCGGCAATGTCACAATCACAGGCTAAACCCATTTTTATGGCATAATCAATAGTTTTTGTATTCATAAAAGGTAATGTACCCGGATGCCCTAATGTAATTGCACTTACATTTGTATTGGGCACAGCACCATATTCATTCCTGTCATTTGAATACGCTTTAGACTTTGTTAGCATTTGGGCGTGAACCTCTAAACCTATTACAACTCTATATTTATCTCTAATTTCTTTACTAATTTCCATTTTTTTATAACTCGGTAATTTGTAATATTTTATTTAATAGTAGTCTAAATCTCAATTATATTCTTGAAATCAACTCTTTCATTATTATTGTCATATATGGTTCTTGCGCATTTGCTACTGCAACAACATCTTCTAAAGTCACTTTTCTAATTTTACCCGGCACACCTAAATCAGTAATAATTGAAACTGCAAACACTGGAATATCCATATGTCTTGCTACAATTACTTCTGGCACAGTAGACATCCCAACAGTATCGCCTCCAATCACTCTCATGTATTTATATTCAGCTGGTGTTTCTAGTGTAGGACCTGTTAATCCAACATACGTTCCTGTTGATACCTCAATCTTATGTTCTTCTGCAATAGTTAAAGCCAATTGTATCATCTTAGCATCATATGTTTGACTCATATCTGGAAACCTTGGACCTAACTCATCTAAGTTTTTACCTCTAAGTGGATGTGCTGGAAATAAATTAATATGATCATCAATAATCATGATTTCACCTACTTTAAAATCTGGATTTACACCACCAGAAGCATTTGAAACAAATAGACTTTTTATTCCTAACATTTTCATGACTCTAACTGGAAAAGTAACTTCTGTCATATCATAACCTTCATAGTAGTGAAAACGACCTTGCATTGCAATTACGTTTTTACCTCCTAAAGTTCCAAAAATTAATTTACCTGAATGACTTTCAACTGTAGATACTGGGAAATTTGGGATATCTGAATAATTTAATTCATATTTCACATCAATCTCATTCACTAATCCACCAAGTCCTGTTCCTAAAATCACACCTACTTCAGGCTTAAAAGGAACAGCATTATGAATAAATTCAGTAGTCTCTACGATTTTCTTGTACATAATCTAATATTAATTTATCAAATTTTTCTTTATCATCTAACGCAACAGTTATGGATTGATAAAACCAAGGTTGTTGTTTTACTTTTACTTCAAATTCGCAACCAATTAAACGCATAGCATCTTTTTCGGTGGTAATAATTATTGGGTCAAGCTCAGCAAATTTAATTAATAAATTGCTAATATCATCAATGTCTTTTTCTTTAAATCTATAATGATCTGCAAATTTACAATGTTCTAACACATTATAACTTTTTTTAAGGTAATTTAACAATGGATTTGGCTTTGCAATACCTGTCACTAAAATTATATTTTTCTTAGTTAAATTAACAGTTTCAAACGTATTAAATTCATAGACATCACCATAAATTACTTTTGAAAAAAATACACTTTGATTTGAGTTTGGTTTAATTTTTTGAATTATATCAGTTCTGTTTAAATTTTCAAAACTTGGGCATTTTGTCATGATAATTATATCAGCTCTACCTTTACCATGTCGTAATTCTCGTAAATCTCCAACAGGTAATACATAATCATTATAAAATGGATGGCTATAATCCGTTAATAAGATATTAAAGCCGGGTTGGATTGATCGGTGTTGAAAAGCATCATCTAATAACACTAAGTCTATTTCTTCTTTTTGATAACAAATATCCATTACACCTTTAACGCGATCACTTTCTACAGCTACAGTAATTTCTGATCCAAATTTTTTGTAAAACTGCAATGGTTCATCACCTATTTGTTTTGATGTTGTTTTTTCATCAGCTATTTTAAAACCAAACTCTTTCCTACCATATCCTCTACTTAAGGTAGCTAAGTGATGTGTACCTTTTAATAACTTTATTAAATATTCAGTATGTGGTGTCTTCCCTGTTCCCCCCATACTTAAGTTACCAATATTAATGACTGGAATACTAAATTTAAAGCTACGTTTGACATTTACTTTATACAACCAATTCCTAAACATAGTAATGATTATGTAAACGATAGTAATTGGAAATAATAAGTAGCGTAATTTTTGCATAGTAACAAAGATAGTATTTTGTTTTTTGTCATCTACAAATTGGAAATAATACTTCATCCAAAAGAAACAAGAAGACATAATCAAACAAATTTATTCAAACTTAAATCTAGTTTTTAGAAGTCTAATAATCTTATCTATTTTCACTTTCAAACAAAAAATACAATATGTAAACTAACTTACTTTATAATATGTTACTTAAGTTTTGTGTGTATTAATAAAACCTCCAACTTAAGAGTTGGAGGTTTTATTTGTATAAACTAATTGTCAAAACTTTAAGTAAGTTATTATTTTCTATTTTGTTTCCAAGCAGAAAATTCTTGATTTAATAATTTAGGTTCACTATCTTTTTTAAGTGTTTTAAATACTTCAAAGGCATCTCTTGATAATTGATCAGATAGTTCAGTTTTTAATTGATCAGATGATGAATAGTGATTTTTAACAAAATCAATTGTAAAATTACCATTTCTAAACTCTGGATGATTCACTGCAAATCTACAAAAACCTAAAGTGGTTGCAAATCCATTAATTTTATAGTCATTTATAGCTACAATTGTTTTCTCAATTGCTTCTTCTCTATTTGCGCCATGTACAATTAACTTTGCAATCATTGAATCATATTCCAATGCAATAGGTTGACCCTGCTCATAACCATCATCAACTCTTATTCCTAAACCAACTGGTTTTTGGTAAAAATCTAAGCTTCCTAAGTCAGGTAAGAAATCATTCTCTGGATCTTCAGCATATACTCTCACTTCAATTGCATGACCATTAATTGTCAAATCCTCTTGTTTAAATGCTATTTTTTCTCCTCTTGCTACAAAAATTTGTTGTTCAACTAAATCTAAGCCAGTAATCATTTCTGTTACAGGGTGTTCAACTTGTAAACGTGTATTCATTTCCAAAAAGTAAAAATCCATGTTTTTATCTACTAAAAACTCAACTGTTCCTACTCCTTCATAATTACATGACTTGGCTACATTAATAGCCGCCTGCCCCATTGTTTCTCTTAACTCAGGTGTCATAATAGCTGAAGGTGCTTCCTCTACTACTTTTTGATGACGTCTTTGGATTGAACATTCTCTTTCAAACAAATGAACTACATTTCCATGTTGATCTGCTAAAATTTGTATTTCGATATGTTTTGGATCTAAGACAAATTTTTCAATAAATACATCACCATTTCCAAAAGAAGATACTGCTTCAGACACCGCTCTATCATATTGTTCTTTGAACTCTTCAGCATTTTCAACAACTCTCATCCCTTTTCCTCCACCACCAGCGGCAGCTTTAATCAAGACTGGATATCCAATTCCTCTTGCAATCTCAATCGCTTCATCAACATCTGTAATTGCTTCTTCTGTTCCAGGTACCATTGGTACATCAAATGCTTTTACAGCTTTTTTTGCATCAATTTTATCACCCATTACATTAATAGCTTCAATTCCAGGACCAATAAATTTAATTCCTGCATCATGAACGCGTTGTGCAAAGTCTGAATTTTCAGATAAGAAACCATATGCAGGATGAATTCCTTCTGTATGTGTTTCTTTAGCAACTTTTAAAATTTTATCTTGATTTAAATAACTTTCTGAGGGTACCGATTTCCCAATATAATATGCTTCATCTGCAAACTTCACAAAAGGTGCATTTTTATCTGCATCAGAAAATACTGCTACAGTTTGAATACCCATCTTTTTTAAAGTTCGCATTATTCTTAATGCTATTTCTCCTCTATTTGCTACTAATACTTTTTTCATGTTATACCTTTTTATATCGATCAACTTATTGATTGTCTTTTTCCATTTCAGTGGGGTCAAAATTTTCTTGAACCTTAACCCTACTGCCATTTTCACTTTTACTATTATTTTTCAAATGAACATCATTTCTTGACCTCCTGAAAATATTTAAAAAGCTTTGCCAAATTTTAAAATCTTTTATTGAATTAAAACTTTCTTGATAATTAATACCCAACCCTTGTGTAAAATGTCCTAAATCTTGATCTGCTGAATTTTGATTAGTTTCATTAAAAACAGAAATATTAAAAGTCCCATCTTCATTTAACTCATATGCAATATCAACATCTCCAACAATATTACTAGCACCACCACTCTGCTCTCCTGAAGACATAACCCCAACGGAAGTCGTAATTTTAAGTTTATCATTCAAAAATGATTTTTCAATTCCAAACGCTACTTTATCCACTTCTATATTAGATTTTAAAGCATAATTGTCACTTAACTTTCCTAATACAGCGTCAACTTGTTGATTAATTAAATCAGTTGCAACATTCCCCCCACTTGATCCACTTGACTCGCTATTAACTGATATAAATTTTTTAATCATTAATAAAGCAAAAAATTGTTTATTTAATTCATCTTCAATTCCTCTAATTTGATTTAATGCTTTTTTTGCTTCATCTTTTGCTTTAGGCGCTTGAATATCAAATGACAATTCAGGTTCCATTAAAGTATTTGATAAGTTTAAATAACCAAACACTTGATCTTTTCTTTGAACAGTAGAAACAGATGAAGCAATTATATCACTCATATCAACTGATCTTTCAAATCGTGTTTCAATATTAATATTAGCATTATACGGAGAGCCATCCCAACTTACTGTACTCCCTTTCATGATTTGAAAATCTTCCGCGACAACATTTTTCATATTCATGTGATAAACACCATCATCAATATTAAACAGTCCAAACATTTTCATTTCACCATACTCATCCATATTTAACTCAATATTACCAATACCTTCTGCTACAATTTCATCATTATATAATGGGTCAAAAACAATTTTAACTTCAGCATCATCTGTCACATCAAAACTCATAGCTAACGTCATTCCTAAGTTTTTAACTTTTTCACTAACCTTTACATCAGCCGTATCATTTGGATTATAGAATTGAATAAAATCATCTTTTTCAAGATCAGCCGAACCATAGAGTGGTAGCACTAATGACGTTCCTTTTTTAGTTTTAGCATTTACAGCAATATTTGTCATATTACCATATCCATCAATATTAACATTACCTGTTACATATGCTTTTCCATAATACAGGTCACCGTCTTTATAACTTGTATTCATAACTAAAAAGGTTTCAGTTACGCTTGGGTCTTCCATATCTAATGTAATGTCATAATTCCAATCTGACCAATTGTAATGATAAATCTGAAGCATGGCAATTGACTCATGTCCTTCTTGATCATAAACCTTTAAATTATCAGCTAAAATTTCACCTTCAGCTAAATTTAACTGCCCTGATAATCCAAAATTAACATTAAACATAGGTATATTAACTTTTCCTGAAATCACCTCTAAATTTCCTTTAATAACAGGACTAGCAGGTATTCCTCCGACATGTAAATCTCCGTCTAGAATCCCTTCAATATTTGTATACATATCCTTATCTGAAAACGCATTTAAAAATCCAATATCTGTTTTATCAAAAGATACATTCAGATCTAAACTTTCTTCTTTTTTCTCAATAAAATAATCACCAGAAAAGGTAAAAGTTTCTAAACTATCACGTTTTAAATTTCCATTAACTTTTACCGAATTAGAAATTTGATCCCATTTACTATCTACTAATATATCACCTACCAATTCTGTATTAAATGTAAAGTCTTTTATATCGGAAATAGCCATTAATCTAATTTTATTATATAAATCAGCTAAACCTCCATCAACATTTAATTCTCCTGCTAATGTCATATCATCATCAAAGAATCTATTCAATGCTGATAAATCAAAATCTTTAATTCTAAAATTTAACCAATCTTTTGGATTTTCAGAAATGGTTCCATTAAAACTAATTAATTGGTTTATATTAACTAAATCAAAATTTTCTACAGTAATAATTTCAGGGTTCCAAAGTAAAACAGACTCTGGATTAACTTCCCATTTATCACCGCCTAAATGGAAAAATGAGGGAGAGAATTTAGTTACAATATCATGGTTCATTTTTATTTGAGTGTCAAAAGCAAAAAGTGCAGGTTCTACACTACCATTACCAGACCAACCTGTATTAGTCAATAATTTATTTGACTTTATATAACTATCAAAGTATAAGTTACGAATTGAAATACTATCATTCAGTTTTACTTTTTCAATAAAGTAATATACACTCCCAATTAAACTATCAAGTGTATTATTTAATGAAATACCTCTAAACACTAAATCTTTATAGGTTACAACTTTAGATTCAAATTTAAAATCTAATACTTTTTTAGAGTAATCAAAATTTGCTTTTAACGTTGAAAAAGGCTCAATATAAGTTTCTAAACTAAAAAAATCTAAAACTCCATTTATATTTTTAAAATTAACATCCAAATTAAATGATTGTTTGATGTCTTTAGGTATTTCGGTTTGGTTGATATAATTTGATAATAAAAACCCTATTTGATTTTGAATTACTGGTACTATGTGATCAAAATTAAAATCTCCTGAATACCTAGCATCTAAAATTGATGATTCTAAAACTATCTCATTTAAAGAGTCCGATCTATTTATGGTTAACACTAATGGCTTATCAAGATTAAATCGCTTTTCTCCATCAAAATAATCCAAATGATCGATTATTAAACTACCCTTAATTTTTTCTAAAGATGTTCCTGTTAAATTAACATTCACTTTTGTTCTAAGGTTTGTTGCTAAATCACCTTCAAATATTTTCATTTTAGTTAAATATGAACTATCAATTATAACATCAAAATCAAAAATTAAATCATTTTTAAAATCAATATATCCATCATAATTTAACGCTAAATTAGCATCTTCAACATCAACTACTCCTGTAAATCTTTCATTCCCATAAATTCCATTTCTAATATTTATGTCTTTATAAACATAGTCGTTTAAGAATACAGATTCAAAATGGCCTATGAATTTAATATCCATATCTTCAGGAGAAAACCCTTTAGTACCTGTCAATATCTTTAGATATCCTGTTGTTTTACCAAGCATCTCATTTGAAGCCAATGCACCTAAATCTAGGTCTTCTACAATAATATCTTTTGTTAAACCTTCCGCAATAGCACCATGATAGTGATATAAACCATTCTGGCTATTCTTTGTGAATTTTAAACCATTGTCAGAATATATATTTCCTAAACCAGAAGTAAAATCACCATCTACCACAAAATCAGTTAGCACACCTGTAAAATGACCATTTTTGAATCTAATAATATTTGCAACTTCTAAATTTTCAGGAATATCAATATATTTTCCCTCATCTAAAAATGGTGCTAGATTTAATGTTTCAATATCTGCTACTGATGTTTGAAACATGGTTATTTTTTCATTAATAAATGCATTATCGATATCATCTAGATTTGGAATTTGAAAATCACCTTGAATAATAGTATGTTTTAACATTCTAATATCCGTTTTTCTTAATTTCATTCCATTAATTGCTCCTTTTGCATTACAACTAACAATTTTTACTCTATCTGTCATCCCCCACATTTGTGGTACAAAATAAGAAATGTCTGCTAATGAAATATCTGAATTTCTAACCTCAGTATTAAATTTAACTTTATTCAGAAAATCACTATAATCATCTAATCCATTTGGAAAAATCAATTCAAAAACATTAGCTTTTAAATAGGAATCGCTTAACGTAATTTCTAAATCTTTAACCTGAATTAGGTTAGGGTGGTATAATGATTGACCGGAAAAATTCCTAACCTTTAAACCTGACTGATCTACAAATGAAAATTTTTCAATATTTGCATATAGAGAATCACCTTGAATTCCAAAGTTTGAAATATCACCACAAATATTTTTAATATTCAAATTTGTGTAATCTATTCCGTTAATTGTTGGCTCAGCGTTTTGATCTTCAAAAACATAATTGACATTATTTAAAGTCACAGAATTAACAGACACACCAAAGTCAAAATCAGAAGTTGATGTATCAACCTCTGCAGGTGAAAAATAATCAATTAAATGCTGAAAATTAAAAGTTGAATCACCATTATAAATTTTCATTTGAGCTGATGTATTTTCCAGTATTACATTATCAACTATTAAAAAAGATTTCTTTACATTTAATTCTTGAAGGCGTATATTTATATTTTCCGCATATAAAAGTGTATCAGACTGAGTGTCTTCAACATAAACACCTTTAATATCGATTCCATCAATAAATACTAAGTTTATTTTATCAATTCTAACTTCTTTTCCTAAACCATTTGATAAGAAAGAGGCCGCTTGTTGTGCCAAATAGGTTTGA
>Ga0308008_1000445_pt1 | contig 16980 bp, 11 predicted proteins | sample Neamet125_FD_203140 | JGI IMG/M metagenome (GOLD analysis project Ga0308008, IMG submission 203140) | Marine microbial communities from water near the shore, Antarctic Ocean - #125 | ecosystem: Environmental > Aquatic > Marine > Unclassified | place: Southern Ocean | collected 2014-07-24
GGTATTGGAGAGGTCGGAGTGGGCGTAGGTGCCCCCGTAGCCGATGCCGCCATCAAACTGGGTGTCGTCTGCCCCTTTTACGCCCCAGTCGGTCTGCTGGTTGATGAGGAAGCCGCGGGCCTTGATGATGGTCTCTTTGTATTTCTGGGGGTCGGCAACGTAGAGTGCCATGACGGAGGAGGCAGTGCAGTAAGTTGCCATGCCTTTTCCGTAAATTCCGCCATCGACTTTTTGTTGGGCGACGAGCCAAGCAAGTCCCTTTTTGACGGGAGCGGGAGCGGGTGCCTTGACATCGTAAGCTGGGTCAAGAAGGAGGCAACGAAGCACATAAGCGGTGAAAGCGGGGAGTTTTGGGTCACCCCAGGATCCGTCAGCGTGTTGCTGCCCGAGGAGGAATTTGTTTCCCTTGTGAATGGTCTCCTGAGCTTCGAGCTTCAAGGAAAGATGAGGATTACCGGCTTTTTTCTGAGCAGTTGCGGAGATGGCGGTGACCGCAAATAGAGCGGAGACGATGAGCTTCTTCATTTCTTTGGAGTGTGAGGTTTGACGATGATTTTCACGACAGTTCCCTCGGCTGGGACGACTTTTTCGTTTGGTATCCAAACGTCACCCAGTTGACGATCTTTTCCAGAAAAGTTTACGACCGCCTGTTCGTTGGTGTAGATGCCGAAGATGATTCCACCGACCTCGGCTTTGAAGCGGCCTTCATGGATGTAGGACCCGGTGGTTAGCCAAGGACCTTTTTGCATCACGCTGAGAGTGGCTTCGGCCGCTTTGACTTCCTGGTTGGGTTTTGGAGTTTCGGTTTCCTTGGGCCAGTTGATATGATGGATGAGTTCGTTGACAGGGAAGGTTTTCTTTTGATCGCCCTCACTCCATTCAATGATGATCTCAACGAGGGAGGCGGCGTGGATCTCGGGCGTGACTTCGGGGAATTTACCGGAGGGTTTCCATGAATCTTCGTCGATAATTTCGAAGAGCTCTTTCGATTCCTTGATGCCAAGGAGCTTCATTGCAATGTTGATGTTGAGAGGTGAAACATCGGTGAGAAAGAGGGTTTCATGAACTTTGTCGCTCTTCGTCGTGGCGAGACAGTATTCAATGAGACCCTTGGTCATGTTTACGCCGGCTCCAAAGCTGAGCTGGCGTTTTTCTTTGTCGATTTGGATTTTTCCGATCTGATACTCGTTATCGTTGATCCGTTTGATTTGTGGCTTTGGAGGCGTCTTTGTGGCCTCCTCTTCACAAAATCCGGGCAGTGAGAAGAGAATTGAGAGGAAGAGGGACTTTTTGAGCATGGTTCTGCAGGTAATAGAACGATTTCTAAGAAAATTTCTTAGGAACTAATTTTCGGTTGTTTCTTCTTCAGCTTCGGTGGCATCTCGTTGTGCGTGGAGCGATCGGGCGAAGTCCCGCCACATGAGACGGGTGATGTGGATGGACAGGAGTTCCCGACTGTTGGCCTGAAGAGGCGGAGGGAGGGGATACCCAAGCTTGCCAAGGTGTCCGCGGACAGCTTGAAAGACAGCAAGGGAGATTTCGGTGAGGGCAGTTGTTTTATCATCAGCCATGCGGAGGGTGAGGACTGCGGAGGAGGTTGGGTCTTTTCCTCCGGTCGAAATCCATAAGGCGACAGGGCCGTCTGCTGTGGCTTCCTTGCTACCGCTGCTGGTGATCTTTGGCATGATCTCGAGCTGGTCGCCCGAGGACTTTCGGATGATGGTGGCAACTTCAAGCGCGGCGGCCTTAAGAGAGTCGTCGGCAAGACGGGTAGTTCCAAGATGCAGAGTTAGCGGGATTTCATTGGTGGAGTCAATGTTCCATCGGGGGAGGGTCGGGGAAAGAGTGGAGATGCCCTTGGAAGCTTCGTCGAGGGCCTTGGAGTCAGCTTTGCTGGTATCGATCACCCGTTCGAAGGCGAGAAGGGCTCGTTGGAACTGTCCTCTGGCCCGGAGAGTGGAGGAGAGTTCGAAAAGGCGGTCCGGGGGATTGTTTTGTGCGAAATCACGGTAACTATCGAGTCCGGGGCTGGAATCGAGGTCTCCGAGGTCGAGATCAGAGATCTCTGGAATTTCCGGCTCTTCTGATTCCTCTGGATTTCCAAGGACCTCAGCGACTCTTGGGTTCTTTTCGATCTTGGGTTGGAGAACGGCTGCTCCCACGGCGAGGTCCGAACCATCATCTTCGGGAGGAAGGGTGATTCCCTGTGGACTCATAAAGTCGAAATCCTTGGTACGAATGTGCCAGGTGAGCAGGATGGTCCCGATCACGGCTAAAACGATAATGGCCCAGTGGATTCGCACGGCTAATAAGAGTGGGAGAGGGAAGGGGCCAGGTGAAGTGCAAAAAAGAGCCGCGGAGAGAAAATCCTCTCAGCGGCCCTGAAAATTTAAACTTCGGATATTCAGAGAAGATCAATCCGCTAATTTCACCTGAATGGCGCGCTTGCCAACACGGTCGCGGAGGTAATGAAGCTTGGCGCGACGAACTTTTCCGCGGGAAACCACCTCGACCTTAGCGATACGGGGACTGTGGACGGAGTAAACACGCTCAACGCCCGTTCCGTAGGAGATCTTACGGACGGTGAAGGCCTGGTTGATACCGCTTCCGCCTCTGGCGAGAACGATGCCCTGGAAAATCTGGATACGCTCCTTGCCACCTTCAACCACGCGGTTGTGAACTTTGACGGTATCACCGACATTGAAGTCGGCGACGTCTGATTTCATTTGCTCTTTCTCGATCTTGTTGATGATATCCATGGTCGTAAGTTGGGTTGGCGGGGCGGAGGAACTACGGGAATCGCATCACGAATGCAAACGTTTTTTCATGAATGACACGGGTTTGAGGCAAAAAAGGCCGGTATTGTTGATCTCGGCCCGGTCAAAGTGAATCATCACACGGATGATTTAGGGAGTGCCCCCTCAGGTTGCTCCTCAGGCAGGAGGTGAAGGAGCGCACGACGACAGTCCGAGAAGTGCTCCGGCGAGGAGTCGCCTTATGTTTTTCGTCATAGAAGTGATGGTGAGCGTATGGTGGGGAGCTCCTTATTCCAGAAAACTTTAATCTCCAGGAGGTGGGGCGAGTGGGGGCGAAGTGGGCATGCAGGAAGCGAGACCAAAACCAGCTCACGCGATTAGGAGAAACATGAATTTCATAGCATCGGATTACCTTCTGTTAAATTGGTTTGAGTTGGTCTCTGCTAAAGTTTTTCAATGAGTTCTTCAGCCACGTAGGTCCAAATTTCGCCAAGAGTGGGGTGATAGGAGGGGATTTTTAGAAATTCGGCAACCGTGAGGTTTTGGTGAAGGGCCACCATCATGGTGTGGGCATAATCGATGACGTGAGGGCCCATGCCAGCCGCGCCAAGAATTTTGCCGGTTTTGCGGTCGGCGGTGATAGTGACGAGACCGTGTTTCTCGCCAACGATCTCTCCCTTGCCTTGATCGTCGTAGCGATACGAGGCGGTGACAGGGTCGAAGCCCTTTTCGAGGGCTTCTTTTTCGTTCCAGCCCAGTTCGACCAGTTCGGGATCGGTGAAGATGCCGAAGATGTTGAGGCGGGAATCCCAGGCAGCTTCGAGATTTTCGCCCTTTAAAAGGGACGCAATGTTTTCTCCAGCGGCTTCGCCCTGCATGACAGCCAGGTGGACGACGGCGAGGGGGCTAGAAACATCGCCCACTCCGAAAATGTGAGGTTGTGAAGTCTGGCAAAACTCATTGATTTCAAGGCGGGCGAGGTCTGAGGGGAAGCCGGTATTTTCCAATCCCAATTCGGCGAGATTGGGCTTGCGGCCTGATGCCATGACGAGTTGATCGCAGGAAAGGTGGGTGTCGCCGCCCACGGTGAGATCAAAGCCTGACTCGGTGTGCTCAACCTTGGTGAGAGATTTTTCAAAGATGATGTCGATTCCGAGATCCCGGCAGCGGGCTTCCATTGCTTCCGAGATGGATGGATCGATGCCGGCAATGAGCGGCCGGCTTCGGGAAATGATGGTTACCTTGGAGCCAAGGCCCTCGAAAAGAAAGGCGGACTCCATCCCGACCGCGCCGGTGCCGACGACCACGACAGACGTTGGGAGGCGGGGGAGGTCGACAATGTCATCGCTGGTCCAGTAGGGGGAATCAGCTAGGCCCTCGATGGGCGGGATTTTTTCGACCGAGCCTGTCGCAACAACGAAGGTCTTTCCTTTTAAGGTCCCGTATCCTTCGACCTCCACCTCATGAGAGGAAGTGAATTTCGCGCATCCCCGGATGAGATCAAAGTCACCTTTTTCCAGTCCTTTGATTCGATAGTGTTGGAAGTCATCGATGAGACGTGATTTTCGAGCACGAAGAGCATCGATGTCGACGATGGGGCCGCCGATTTTGATTCCAAATTCTCCGGCTTCGCGAATCGCGCGCATGCGGCTGGAGGTTTCAAGAAGGGCTTTGGTGGGCATGCAGCCGCGAAGGATACACAAGCCTCCCAGTTCCTTGGCCCCGTCGATGACGGCAACTTTTAGGTCCAGGCTAGAAGCCTTCTTGGCGGCGGCATATCCTCCGCTGCCTCCTCCAATGACGATCACATCGTATTCTGCTGACATGATTGCGAGGTTCTGTCTTTGACCGCGAAAACACAAGCTGTTGTCGCGCTTTCTTTCCGGGGGAATTTAATTATCGTGGCCTCCTCCTGAGGCGCGGCCATCGCGGAATTGCGAGACTCCACTCCTGGCCTCGCTACGCTCGCCCCGCCATTACGTCTCGCAATTCCGCGAAGAGAGCCTAACAATAACAACCAGAGATCAGAAAGAAAAAGACCCCACCTCCATATTCCGTAGCTCTTTGAATCCACCGTGTCTTGAATGCGGGAGGGCGTCCCAAGATGGAGCCGGTGAAAGAGGCCGTTTTGGCCAAATTAAGATTTTTGAGGAGTTGAAAGGGGTAGGGGCACTCGATCTCCAGCAGTTCTCGATTTTGCTTAGTGAGAAGAGGGTCGTGACATTTGGTGAAACGGAGACCCGCGTTTTTGATCCAATCTTCCGATGTCTTTAAAATGTAAAAGGCCGGCTGCCAAACCGAGGGTGTGATTGCCTCCTTTGGGCCATTCAGCAGGTGTCCCGCCCCAACCGGAAGATCTTGCTTCTTTTCTCGATGACCTTCGAGATCCCAGCATGGCGCTTTTCGATGAGTGCGATGCCTTTCGCGAAGTATGCTGCTGGGATTCGAGAATGCCTGCTCGCGGAACTTAACCAGCGCATGAACATTGTCATGAAGGTGCTGGTCTGCATCTCGACCACCTTTCTTCCGCTGACATTTCTCGTCGGAATTTACGGGATAAATTTTCATCGGATGCCGGAGTTGGAAATCCTGTGGGCTTATCCGGCCCTCTGGTCGGTGTTTCTCCTGGTCGGGAGGGCTTGTTTTTCTTTTCAGGAAGAAAAAGCAGCTCTAGAAATAGGGGCGTTTTTCTCCCAAGCAACGCAGTTGACACGGTGGGATTGGTTGCTAGAGTGCGCGCCTTTCCGGACGGGCTGACACGCAACCCTTTCGTGAATTTCGATCAAAAAACTCCTCAAGAGAATACGACCATGGCTACCAAAAAAAAGGCTGCTAAAAAGGCCTCTAAGACAAAGAAAAACGTCTACTACTTCGGCGCAGGAAAATGCGACGGAGATGGTTCGATGAAAGCCCTCCTCGGAGGTAAAGGCGCGAACCTCGCCGAGATGAGCAGCATCGGTGTTCCAGTTCCAGCTGGTTTCACCATCACCACCGAAGTTTGCACTCACTACTACGACAACGCTAAGAAGTATCCCAAGACTCTCGATGCGGATATCGAAGAGAACATCGCCAAGGTTGAAAAAGCGATGGGTAAGAAGTTCGGTGATCTCGAGAACCCACTTCTCCTTTCCGTCCGCTCCGGTGCTCGTGAGTCGATGCCCGGAATGATGGACACCATTCTTAACCTCGGCATCAACGACGAAGTTGTTGAAGCTCTCTCCAAGAAGACCGGAAACCCTAAGTTCGCTTGGGACTCCTATCGTCGTTTCCTCCAGATGTATGGAAGCGTTGTCATGGAAGTGGAAGCCGAAGCCGGCGAGCACCACGATCCTTACGAAGTCATCCTCGATAAAGCCAAGGCCAAGGCCAAGGTGAAGGACGACTCCGGTCTCAATGAAAAAGCACTCCGCGAGGTTGTTGCTGAGTTCAAAGCACTCATCAAGAAACGCTCCGGAAAAAATTTCCCGGAAGACCCACGTGCCCAGCTCAAAGGAGCGGTCAACGCTGTCTTTAACTCATGGCAGAACGATCGCGCGACCGTCTACCGTCAGAAGTATGGTATCCCTGTCGCTTGGGGAACTGCCGTGAACGTTCAGGCCATGGTCTTCGGTAACACCGGTAGGACCTCCGGAACCGGAGTGGCGTTCACCCGTGACCCGGCTACCGGTGAAAACGTGTTCTACGGTGAGTATCTCATCGACGCGCAGGGTGAGGACGTCGTCGCCGGTGTTCGCACCCCGAAGCCGATCGCCAAGATGGCCAAGGACCTTCCCAAGTCACACAAGGAACTTCTCGTCATTCGTATGAAGCTCGAGAAGCACTTCCGCGATGTGCAGGACGTTGAGTTCACGATTGAAGAAGGCAAACTCTGGATGCTGCAGACCCGTAATGGTAAGCGCACTGGTTTCGCTGCCGTAAACATCGCTCTCGACATGGTGAAAGAGCGTCTCATCAAAAAGGAAGAGGCGATTCTTCGCATTCCTGCTGATGACCTCAGCCACCTTCTTGCTCCGATTTTTGACTCCAAAGCTGAGAAGGCTGCCAAGAAAGTTGGCAATGGTCTTCCCGCTGGTCCTGGTGCGGCTTCCGGTAAGATTTACTTCTCCGCTGAAGATTCCGTTAAGGCCGCTGCCAAAGGTGAGTCCGTCATTCTTGTTCGCCAGGCCACCTCTCCCGAGGACCTTCGCGGAATGATCGCGGCTGATGGAATTCTCACCACCGAGGGTGGTGCTTCCTCACACGCGGCACTCGTTGCCCGCCAGATGGGTAAGGTTTGCGTCTGTGGTGCACACGGAATGAGCATCGATTACTCGAAAAAGACTCTCTCTGGAAACGGCGTGACTCTCAAGGAAGGCGACGAGCTTTCTCTCAACGGATTCGTTGGAAACGTTTACAAAGGCGGTATTAAGTCTTCTCCTTCCCAGGTCATCCAGGGACTCATCGAGAATAAGCCAGCTGCTAAGCGCTCTGATACTTACAAGAAGTTCATGGAGCTCATGACTTGGACCGACAAGCTTCGGACTCTCGGTGTCCGCACCAACTCCGACACTCCTGAGCAGGTTCGCCAAGCGATCAAGTTCGGTGCTGAAGGAATCGGTCTTACCCGTGCGGAGCATATGTTCTTCGAGGGTAACCGCATCGACTCTGTCCGTGAGATGATTCTCGCTGACGACGATGCTGGTCGCGCCAAGGCACTCAAGAAGATCAAGGTCTTCATGAAGAAGGACTTCATCGGCATCTTCGCAGCACTCGACGGTCGCCCGGCGACCATCCGTCTCCTTGATCCACCCCTTCACGAGTTCATCGGCACCATGGATGCCGCTCAGAAGAAGGACCTTTCTAAGAAGATCGGCATGAGCGCCGCTGCCATCACCAAGCGTATTCACGCTCTTCACGAAGAGAACCCCATGCTTGGTCACCGTGGTTGCCGTCTCGGCATCAGCTACCCGGCTGTTACCGCTACCCAGGTCGAGGCCATCCTCGAAGCAGCCGCAGAGGTTCAGGCCAAGGGCACCAAAGTTCTCCCAGAGATCATGGTCCCACTCGTCGCCTACGCCCGTGAGCTTGAGCTCCAGAAGCAGGTGATCGACGATACCGCCGCTGATGTCCGTAAGAAGCTCGGTCTCAAGAAGTCCGAACTTAAGTACACCGTCGGAACCATGATGGAGATCCCCCGCGCCTGCCTCACTGCCGCTGAAGTGGCGAAGCACGCTGAGTTCTTCTCCTTCGGAACCAATGACCTCACTCAGACCGGCCTCGGCCTTTCCCGTGATGACTCCTCCAGCTTCCTCCCAACCTACCAGGATGCGGAAGTGCTCAACAACAACCCGTTCTCCGCTCTCGACCAAGAGGGTGTCGGCCAACTTGTTGAAATGGGTGTCAAAGGTGGTCGCAAGACCAAGCCCAAGCTGAAGATCGGTATCTGCGGCGAGCACGGCGGAGATCCTGATTCGGTGAAATTTTTCCACCGCACCGGACTCAACTACGTGTCCTGTTCACCCTTCCGTATCCCGGTTGCCCGTCTTGCCGCCGCGCAAGCCGCTCTCGAGGAAAAGGGAATGGCCCGCGGTGAGATGAGCTAAACGCTAACTCAATAAAACTTCAAAGCCCCGTTCGTGAAAGCGAACGGGGCTTTTTTGGGAAAGAGGCCGCAAACTCCTGCTTTTGGGGCGGTGGTCAGGCTGCGGAATTAAAAGCGGGCTCTTTCGACTCCGGCTCCTAGCGTTGCGAACTGTAGACCGGCGGGGTGATTTTTTGGCTTCGTTCTTTGACCTCTTTCTTGAGAACTTCGATTGCTTTTTCCAGTTGGGGGTCTTTCCCGTTGGGAAGGTCATTGGGGGCGACATCGATGATGACATGAGGGACTGCTCCGTAGAGTTCCATGTCTTCACCATTCTGAGGGAGGAACCAGCCGCGGCCAGGGAGACGCATACGGCCGAGATCGAGGATGTTGGCCGAACCCGTCGAGATGACTCCTCCGGCGGTTGGGATTCCCACGACTTTACCACGATTCAGAGTCTTGATGGCGTGGGAAAAGATCTCGGCGTTGGAGAAGGAATTTTCGTTGCAGAGAACGACGACCGGCTTGGTCCAGCTGGCGTAGACATGTCGGTCCTGCGGGTAACCGATGTCACCGTTGCGCCCCACGGTGTAGGCGTGCAGAGGCTGGGTGAGAACGGTGAGAAGGTGGTCCGTCGTGAATCCGCCACCGTTGTCCCGAACGTCGATGATGAGTCCGTCTTTGCCGGATCCACGTTCGTAAATGTGATGCTCAAATTTTTCGAACTCGTCCCACATCATGCGGGCGACGTGGAGGTAGCCCAGTTTTCCTTCGGTGGCCTTTTTGACCATGGTGTTGCGTTGATCAAGATGGGCGGTATGAGCGAGGGAGCGAGCCTGTCCGTGACTGATGGGGCGGATCGTGACTTCACGGGCTTCTTCCTCGTCCGTGCCTTTGACGGTGAGGATGATGTCGCGGTCGAGACGACCGTTGAGAAGTTGGGTTAGCGAGATGTCCGGGCGGAGAACCTGTCCATCGACCTGGGTGATCAGGTCGCCAAGGTTCAACCGGTTCGTAGGCCGGTCGGCGGGGCCGTTGGGATGAATATAGGTCACGCGCCGGGTGTGGTCGAGGCGAACTCCGAGATGAGGTGTGTCGCTGCGCCAGGCTTCGTTGAACTGCCACTCCTTGGGGAAGTTGTTGGGATAGAATCTCATGTGGGAGGCATTAAGCTCTCCTAGGAGAAGGGCCATGACACGGGCGTAGCCGATCTTGGTTGGGGCTTGGGCTGCGGCAAGTTCGTACTTGGTGCGAATGGCATCCCAGTCACGGTTGTTTAAGCGGGGATCGTAGAAGCGATCGCGTAAAATCCGCCAGGCAAGACGGAAGCCCATGCGCTGGTAGTGGGCTCGGTCACGGCTGAAAGGAATGCTGAAAGGGTAGGTGGTTAAGCGGCCCTTGGTCAGGAAGGCGGGGGTTCCGCCTGAAACGAGATAGAGTTTGTCGTTGTCGCGATAGCGGACAATCGACCCAGTGGCCTTTGTCATGACGGCGGCTTTTGCGCCAGCCTTTGCGGCGACGCGATAGATATTGCCGCTTGATTGGAAGATGAGGCTTTTGGAGTCCGGCATCCAGTGGAGTTGAGAGGTGCTCATGCCGTTCATCGGGATGCGCTGGATCCGTTTGTGCAGGTCCTCAAAGTCAATATCGGGGACTTTGGGGTCGCTCTTTTTTGAAGCAAGACCGAGGCCCTTAAGGATTTTCTCACCCAGCCCGTCCTCCTTTTTCTCCTCCTTGGGAGCTTCTTTCTTTTTCTCAGATTTGTAATTGGGATCCTGGCCCATGGCGAGGCGGGCCGATTCGATGCGTGAGTCGCGATCGCTTCTGAAATGGCTGTCGCGTTTGAGATGGACGAAGAAGAGATCGGTTTGAGTTGAATGACGACGCCCCACGAAGGCGAGGATTTTGCCATCGGGTGACCAGCGGGGGGCCATGTCGCTGTCCGGGTGACGGGAGACATTGACGGGGTCGACCTCTCCGTTGGTGGCAATGATGTAGACATCGCTGTTGTAGTTTGTGTCCTGGGCCGAGTAGGCGAGGTATTTCCCGTCGGGTGACCAGACGTAGTAGGGGGAGTCCCATCGTTCGATGAGTTTACGGGGTTCGGAGCCATCGGGTTTGGCGATCCACAGGGTGCCGGGATACTCGACGTAGGCGATGCGTTCTTCCTTCGGGCTGATGCTGAATCCCCATTTTTCCTTCGGGCCCTTGGTGACCTGTTCGTGGTGGAATTGGTCGGTAGTCCACCAAAAGTCCTTAGGGTTGGTCTTGGACATGCGCCAGTAGTTTACGTTGACCCCGTTGTCTTTTTGGTAGTAGAGGAATTTGCCGTCTTTGGCGAAGTGGAGATCTGATTCGTGGGCCGGAGATTCGGTAAGTCGGTGGGGCTCTTTGAGGACGGTGTCCATGGCCCAGATTTCACCTTCTAATTCAAAGGCCCATTCCAGGCCGCTGGGAGTCACGGTGGCATCCCGGGTGGATTTGAGAGTGAGGGTTTCATTGGCCGGGTGGGTGAGAGTGGTGCGGTGATAGAGCGGGATCTCCGACGGGTTCGATCCGGGCTTGGTCGAAAGTTGCTGGAGAGCAAAAAGGTGGCGGTAGACGAGGGTTGATCCATCTTTTGAGAGCGTGGGGGAAAAGACACTGTCGTTAGGATAGCGGGTCAATTGGCGGTCGTCCTTTTGGCCAAAGCGATGTTGCCAGATGTTGAAGGCGCCGGATCGCCCGGTGACGAAATAGAAAGATTTACCATCGGGAGCCCAGAGCGGGTAGCGGCATCCGCGTTCATCCTTGACTGGTTCGATGAAGGATTTCTTTTCGAGATCGTAGAGCCAAATGCGGGCAGCCTGGGCTCCTTTGTATCCTTTGCGATAGGTGGGTGCTCCTCCGCGGACGAAGAGGACCTTCTTACCGTCCGGAGAATAACGTCCTGCCCGGCCGGTGGCATCAAAGAGGATGCGCTCGTCACGCGTGGGATCGATCGCTTTTTCAATCAGCCGGCTTGGCCGCCGTCCGGCATGGTCGCGTTCTCCGCTCACCAGAATGAGAGGCTTGGACGGGTGCAGATCTTCCAGAAAGCTCCCTTCGGAATGGAAAGTGATTTGTTTGGGCGGGCCACCTTGAATTGGGATTCGAAAGACCTGTTTGGATCCGGTGCGTTCCGAGTTGAAAAAGACTGATTTTCCGTCGAGCGCGACTTTTGGGTGATCGTCCGGGGCGGGATGGTGAGTTAGCCGCTCTGCTTCTCCGCCATTGATGGATGATGTCCAGAGATCGCCGGCCCACGCGAAAACGAGGGTTTTTCCATCGGGTGTGATGGATTGGGTGGAGGGAAGCTGGATTGTCTCAATTGCGGCAGATGAGCTGGCAAAGGCGAGAGACAAGGCTGCTAAAATCCGGGACCCCGCCATGCCGGTTCCCACGAAAGTTTTTAACAGCGCCGAAGGGTGAAAGCAACGCATGCAGGAGATTGGGTTATTTTTTTAGAAAAACAAGTGATTAAGAGACCTGAACCAAAAGATGTTTTTAGAAAAGTGTTTTGGAATGCTCTCCCAGCCACGGCCACTCATGTTACGTCAAAATACATCATGGGAGCTGCGGGGGACGCTCTGGAGAGCGTCCTTCCTTGGAAATAAAAAAAGCGTCTCTTTTTGAAGAGGACGCTTTTAGAGAGAAAGGGGACGGTGGTGTCCTTATGAAGTGGCGTCGCGGGCGCTCGCGACGAGGTAGTCGCGATTGAGCTTTGCGATGTGGTCGGCGCTGATTTCCTTTGGGCAGACCGCTTCGCACTCAAACTGGTTGGTGCAGTTTCCGAAGCCTTCTTCGTCCATCTGGCGGACCATGCCGAGGACGCGTTGGTCCTTCTCGACTTGGCCTTGCGGGAGGTGATTGAGGTGGGAGGCCTTCGCTGAGACGAAGAGCATTGCGGAGGCGTTCTTACAGGCGGCGACACAGGCTCCACAGCCGATGCAGGCGGCGGCGTCGAAGGCGGCGTCGGCATCTTTCTTAGGGATGGGAATGGCGTGGGCATCGGGCGCAGAGCCGGTACGGACGCTGATGTAGCCGCCGGCGCCAATGACGCGGTCGAAGGCCGATCGATCGATGACGAGGTCCTTGACGACGGGGAAGGCATTGGCGCGGAAGGGCTCGATCCAGATGGTTTCGCCATCGGAGAACTTGCGCATGTGAAGTTGGCAGGTCGTGATCCCGCGTTCCTTGGAGTGAGGAATCCCATTGATGGTCATGGAGCACATTCCGCAAATGCCCTCGCGGCAGTCGTGATCGAAATGAATGGGCTCCTGTCCGTCTTTAATGAGGCGCTCATTGACGATGTCAATCATCTCGAGAAACGAGGCTGAAGTTGGGATTTCCTTCGCCTCGTAGGTTTCGATACGGCCTTCGGAGTTGGCGTTTTCCTGACGCCAGACCTTGAGAGTTAGGTTGAGTAAAGGCATGGCTTACTTATAGGAGCGAATGGAAGGTTTGACGTCTTCGAAGATGAGTTCTTCTTTGTGAAGGATAGGCGGGGTGCCGGGTTCGACGTGTTCCCAGGCAGCGACGTATTGGAATTGGTCGTCGTGGCGTTTGGCTTCGCCGGTCTGGGTGGTGCCGTCCTGGACTTCGGTATCAGATTCGGTGAACTGGTGCTCTGAGCGGAAGTGACCGCCGCAGGATTCCTCACGATTGAGGGCGTCGTGGCAGAGGACTTCGGCAAAGTCGATGAAGTCGGCAACACGGCCGGCTTTTTCGAGTTCGGCATTGAGTCCGCTGGCGGAGCCGGGGATGCGAACGTTGGTCCAGAATTCGTTGCGGATTTCGGGGATGCGACGAAGGGCTTCCTGAAGGCCTTCGCGGTCGCGGGCCATCCCGCATTTGTCCCAGATCAGGAGGCCGAGCTCGCGGTGGAAGGAGTCGACGGATTTGGAGCCCTTGATTTCCATGAGGGATTTCAGGCGGTCTTTGACTTCGTTTTCGACCTTTTTGAATTCGGCGTGGTTGGTGGTGACGGCGCCGGGTTTCTGGTTGGCGAGGTAAACGGCGATGGTTGAGGGGATGACGAAGTAACCATCGGCGAGACCCTGCATGAGAGCGGAGGCTCCGAGGCGGTTGGCGCCGTGGTCGGAGAAGTTGGCCTCACCGAGAACGTGAAGTCCGGGGAGGTTGGACATGAGGTTGTAGTCGACCCAAAGTCCACCCATGGTGTAATGGACGGCAGGATAGATCTGCATCGGCTGCGCATAGGGGTTCTCGCCGGAGATCTTCTCATACATTTGGAAGAGGTTCCCGTAGCGGGCGCGGATGGCGTCTTCGCCGTCGCGAGCGATGGCGTCTTTGAAGTCGAGGAAAACTCCGAGGCCGGTGGGGGCAACGCCGCGGCCTTCGTCGCAGCATTCTTTGGCGGCGCGGCTGGCGATGTCACGTGGGCAAAGGTTACCGAAGGAGGGATACTTACGTTCAAGGTAGTAGTCGCGATCGTCTTCCGAGATGTCGGAGGCCTTCTTTTTTCCTTCGCGGATGGCGGCGGCGTCTTCTTTAGAATTGGGAACCCAGATGCGTCCGTCGTTTCGGAGGGACTCGGACATAAGAGTCAACTTTGACTGGTAGTCGCCGCTGACCGGAATGCAGGTGGGGTGAATCTGCGTGTAGCAGGGATTCGCCATGAAGGCTCCGCGTTTGTGGGCGCGGAAGGAGGCCATGACATTGCAGCCCATGGCATTGGTAGAGAGATAGAAAACGTTTCCGTATCCGCCGGTGGCGAGGATGACGGCGTCGGCGGCGTGGGAACTGATTTCACCGGTGACGAGGTTGCGGACGACGATGCCTTTGGCCTGGCCGTCGACGACGACGAGGTCGAGCATCTCGGTGCGGGAGTGCATGGTGACTCCGCCTTTCGCGATTTCCTTTTCGAGAGCTTGGTAGCAACCGATGAGGAGCTGTTGTCCGGTCTGGCCGCGGGCGTAGAAGGTCCGCTTCACTTGAGCTCCGCCGAAAGAGCGGTTGTCGAGGAGGCCGCCGTATTCGCGGGCGAAAGGAACGCCTTGGGCGACGCATTGGTCGATGATCTCGGTCGAGACTTCAGCGAGACGGTGGACGTTGCCTTCCCGGGAGCGGAAGTCGCCGCCTTTGATGGTATCGTAGAAGAGGCGGTGAACGGAGTCGCCATCGTTCTGGTAATTCTTGGCGGCGTTGATCCCGCCTTGGGCTGCGATGGAGTGGGCGCGGCGCGGGCTGTCTTGGTAGCAGAAGCAATCGACGTTGTAACCAAGTTCGGAAAGGGTGGCTGCGGCGGATCCACCGGCGAGGCCGGAACCGACCACGATGATTTTGAATTTTCGCTTGTTGGCGGGGTTGATCAACTTGGAGTCCATTTTATGGGACGTCCATTTGTCGGCCAAGGGGCCATTGGGGACTTTCGAATCTAAGCTCATGGGTCGGGAAAGTTATTTGCAAGCCTCGCAGCCGAATCCGAAGAGAAGGACGGCGAGAGGGATGGAGATGAAGCCGAGGTAGACGATGCCGGCGTAGGCCTTGGAGATAAACTTGATGGGGCCGGCGGTCTTTTTGGAACGAAGGCCGAGGGTCTGGAAGATGGAGGCGACGCCGTGGCTCAAGTGAGAGCAGAGGAGGGTCATGGCGATGACGTAGAAGATGACAACGAGGGGATTTTGGAATCCTTCGATCACCATGTGCCAAGGGCTGGTCTCTCCCATCTTGGCGAGGTTTGAATCAATCCGAATGGTGAAGTGCAGGAGGTGATACACGATAAAAGCGAGAATGGTGAGTCCGCTCCAGATCATCATGCGGGAGGATTTTGGTGCCTGCACGGTGGCGTCATGGGCATACTTCGGACGCGCTGCTTTATTTTCCTTGGTCAGGAGAATGGTGAACCAAACGTGGAGTATCAGGCAGACGAGGAGGCCGATGCGGGCAATCCAGACCCCCATGCCATGAAGGAAGGTGTGGAGAAAATGGGCATACTCATTGAAGGCGTCGGGGCCAGCGTAGATCAGGAGGTTGCCGGTCAAATGACCAGCAAGGAAAAGAACAAGAGCGAGACCGGTCAGGGCCACGATAATTTTACGGCCAATGGAGGATTTAACAAAGGCGCACAGGGAACAGGAAGAAGCACTCATGGTTCACGTGATCACCCAGCGGGCGTGGAACCAGAATAAGTCTCAGGTTTCTAATTACAAGTGGAGAAAGGGAGGGATTTACGCGCGAAATGCTAAAAGCTGGGCATGAACTACTGGAGAGGGGAGTGGGGCCTTGGACTGTGGTCCAAAAGCTGGAACTTTCGGCTACTTGGAACTAGCTTTGAAGGGATCAGCCGATGAGTTCCTTGATCACGGTGCCGCCAAATTGGGAGAGTTGTTTGTAGCGACCGGAGTGGAAGTAGGTGAGCTTATTATCGTCGAGGCCGAGGAGGTGGAGGAGGGTGCAGTGGAAGTCGATGGCTTGGGCGCCGATGTCGTCGGTAGCTCCGACGATGGCACCTTTTTTGACACCGCCTCCGGCCATCATGATGGTCATGGCATCTGCGTTGTGGCCGCGGCCAATTGAGTAAACTCCGCCGCGTTTGTTGTTGTCGGGGGTGCGGCCAAATTCGCCGTTCCAGATGACGAGGGTGTCGTCGAGCATGCCGCGTTGTTTGAGGGCGGCCCAGGGTTTGTCGACGGCCGCGATGCGGGATGAGTGGCCTCGTTCGAGGTAGTCGTGGGTGACCTTGTCGTCCATGCCATCCATTGCGCGGGTTTTTTTCGGATTCGCCGTCGAGATCGACGATGTCGGGGACTTCCATCTGCACGCGGTAGGCGAGTTCGTAGGACTCCATACGGGCGGCGAGGTCAGCGTGCTCGGGATGGTTTTTTGCGTGTTGGCCGTCGAGAAAGGACAGTTGATCCAAGGCGGCGCGTTGGTGGGAGCCGGTTTTGAAGGGCTGGGGCTCGAGATCGAGAAGGGGAGGAGGCCGGTGTTGAAACTGACTTTCGCGGAGGCGATCGTAGGTCTCAGGAGGAATTAAAAGAGACGACTTTGAAAAGCCGCCTCTTGGGAATTCGGGGAACAGAGCCGTCGGAAAGATTACGGCTTGTTGGAGTAGTTCTTGTCCTTGATTTGGGTGAAATAATCGTAGGACTGTTTTTCCTTTAAATGGGTGTTTTTGATGAACTCGATGTGACCGTCAATAAAGCAGCAGTGGGCACTGTCTTTGTGGTTTCCCTGAGGCGCATTTTTCATATTTTTGAAGACCCAACCGGCTGTCTTTTGGTCGTCATCGGCTTCGCCGAAATAAATGGTGGTTGGAGGATCTTCAACGCGGCTGAGTCGCACGGTGTAGGCATTTTCCTCCTGGGCGGTTGAACTCACGTCGCCACCGAGTTCAGCATTGAAGGCAAAGCTGCCGTGGCTGATGTCCGGGTCATTGTAGAGTGAGTCATACGTGGTTTGCCCCTCTCCAAGGACTTTTTTCGAGAGAGGATTCTGGAGGAGGGTCTCCGAGGGAGGCGTGGTCCAGCGAAAGCGACCTTGGTCGCGATTCGCGAGATCAAGCGTCTCGGCGACAAGGTCCCACCAGACGAATGAAGCCTTTTGCCCGTCCTGCAGGCTACCTTTGTAGGGAGGGAAAGTATTGGGGGCGTGAAGGCCGGTGTTGACTCCTTCGGTTTG